>Ga0105047_10001988_pt1 | contig 36663 bp, 33 predicted proteins | sample MAT04_FD_78384 | JGI IMG/M metagenome (GOLD analysis project Ga0105047, IMG submission 78384) | Freshwater microbial communities from Lake Fryxell liftoff mats and glacier meltwater in Antarctica - MAT-04 (megahit assembly) | ecosystem: Environmental > Aquatic > Freshwater > Ice > Liftoff... | reverse complement strand
TTGGCCGACGTTGCCGCACGCAGAAGACTGTCGGATAGCACGCCTATCACCGTGCCTTCCGCCTTCAGTCCGCCAAGCATAGCCGCCTCATCCACGCCCCGGGCGCCACCAGAGACAACAGAATAACCCTGAAGCGCGCTGCCCTGTCCGATGCCCGAAGCATATGCCAGGTCCGCTTCGCTGGCGTCGCGCGAGCCGATCACCGCAATCCCGCCCTTGTCCAGCAACGCGCGATTACCACACCCAAAAAGCACGGGGGGAGCATCAAACTTAAGCAATCTTTTGAGTCGGGTTGGATAGTCAGCATCGGAACGTGTCATCACCCATAGACCGGCACGCTGCCACTTCTCAAGCGCCAGCCCTAACGCTGCAGAACGCGCCAGCAGGGCGACGATGCGTTCGGCTGAAATGCTCCGGTCGGACCACTCGCCCAGAACCTGATAAGGGTCGGTGCCGGCAAGCAGAAGCTCCGGCGTGGCACCCTGCTCCTTCAGCCATTGGGCAAATCGTCCCCATTCCTTTGGCGTAAGTGGTTTTGGATCGGTCGGGGTCGGTTTTGAGAACCAAGCCGTCAGCAACAGGACTGCTTGGGTTTGTAGGCTGATGTTCATTTTCAATCTCCGGTGCTTGTCGTGGCCAGCGCTACCGGCCAAACGGGGCCACTTCCCGCACGGCGCAATAATGCGGCGACAATCGTCATGGTCCAGGCCGAGTCAACCATGTCATCCACCAGTAGAACGGGGGCGTGCGGAATATCCTGCGCTACGGCAAACACGCCGTCCAGATTACGGCACTGGTGAAACCGATTCTGCTGTCTTTTCTGCGGTTGATTATCATGGACTTTGCTGACTGCTGGCAAAAAACGAAGCCCAAGTCTTTGAGCAAGACGGCGACTGAAGTCCGGCACCAGTTCGGGGTGAGTACGCGAGGGTACACAGGTCACCCAGGTCGGGGAAGGGGCGGGATTCCAGCGTTCACGGATCATTTCCGCAACGGCTTCCACTAGTTCATCGCGGAACCGGCCGGCGTGTTTGTCGTCGGCAACGACTCGCCCCCAACCGGCGTCGCCCCAGCGCGCCAGAACGCGTCCGGTTTCGGCGCGAAGATTCGCAGGTAGATTGCCATGAAGGCCATATTGTTCAAACGCACCGCTGGCTACCTGTTTCTTGCAATGCAGGGGAAGCTCGACATGTTTCAGAAAACGCTTGGCACTAACGGCACCCTGATGGCTGAATGATTCGGCGATTACGGGGTGACCGAGACAGCGGGCACATTTCCCGCATGGTTTCGAGTTCTGGTCATCCAACGCGAGTGCCAGATACACCATCAGGCACTCGTGGGTGTCAACGTAATCTTGTACAACCTGCCATTCCTCTATACGCTGGTTTGTCAGGCGCTGAATGTGTGCATGGTCCAGGTGATAGTGAACGGGCGTGCGCAGCCATTTCGTCCCCTCTTTAAGGACAGGTGACGGGTTATCCACCGAGAGAAATTTCAGTACTTTCTCAATCTGGCCACTATGCAAGTTCACCGCTTCTTCAATCTGCCGCGTCGTCATGCCATCGTTGTCCGCTAATGCGTCGAGGATTGCGTTGACGTTATCCTCATCAGGAAAGGCGCTGGTGCGAAAGTACGCGTGAATGTCCGCGTCCTCTCTGCCGGACATGAGCACGCCTATCGCATGGTCTATGGCTCGTCCAGCTCGTCCGACCTGCTGATAATAGGCAACAATTGAGCCCGGAGCTTGATAGTGGACCACGAAACCGAGGTCCGGCTTATCGTACCCCATTCCGAGTGCAGTCGTCGACACCAATACTTTTAGCTTGTTATTCAGTAGCAACCCTTCAAGATGCTGGCGATAGGCATCCGAAGTTTCGAACCCCTCTGCTACCACGTCGCTGTAATAGGCGCGGGCCTCGAGTTGATTCTGATTGAGCCATGCCGCCACCTGATCGGCGTCGCGCTTGGTCAATGTGTAAACAATGCCTGTGCCGGGTAATTCTGGCAGATGTTCAACCAACCAGGCTAGCCGTGCAGACTGATCTGGAAACCGAATTGTTTGTAAGGCCAGGCTCTCGCGCATGAGCGAGCCGCGCTGGATTTGGATGTCGCCAAGTTGCGTCTGGATATCATCGATTACACGTTGATTTGCTGTGGCCGTCGTACCTAACACAGGTATGTTCGTCGGCAGACGTTGTAAGATGCTCACCAGACGTCGATAATCCGGGCGGAAGTCATGACCCCAATCGGAAATACAGTGAGCTTCGTCTACAACCAACAGGCCGATGCGATTCGCCAGGGGGAGAAGCACGTCTTCGACGAACCCGTCGTTGGCCAGACGCTCCGGTGAAATCAGTACCGCATCAACCTTATTATTGCGAATGGACTCGATTATACCCGCCCAGTCGTCTCGATTGGATGAGTTGATGGTCAACGCGTTGATGCCCAGCCGTTCCGCCGATTCAATTTGGTTCCGCATGAGCGCCAGGAGGGGAGATACAATCAGCGTTGGCCCTGCATTCCGACTGCGCAAGATACGCGTAGCAATAAAGTATACAGAACTCTTGCCCCAGCCAGTGCGTTCGACCACCAAGAGTTTCCGCCGATGATTCACCAGAGCGTCGATCGCTTCCCATTGCCCTGATCGGAATTGAGCTGTCTCGTCGGCAAGTACACGCCGCAGCAGATCGAGCGCACCAGAATAGTCAGTCATGCTCTGCTCCTTTTCACAGTTCTATTTCCCCACCACGGATGTTGGCACCTCGATCTCGCAGAGCGGTCGGCGTCGACAGTACGACACCGAGTCCGCGCGCTTGGTAGCCATACACGACCCACACCAGCAAGAGATAATTATTGCGCCGAAGGGGAACGAGACCGACCGGTCGGTGTGTCAAATTGCACCCCTAACTGGTTCACCCCAACTTTTGATGATCGGTTGAGCCAGTACATGTGGTCGGCACAAGTAGCTGTCCGCGGCATCTATCTGTAGCGCCGATGGGATTCATCAAAAGCTGGGGTGAACCCTTGGCCAAATTGGTGGTGCAGGTAGGGGTGCAATTTGACCGGCGCTAGCCCGGCCGACCGCACACGCTGACCAGCATAGTCGGCGAGTTCTGCCCAGCGTGGCTACTCGTCGCTCATCAATGCGCGTAGCAGCCAAGCCTTACGTTCGCTGGGCAGTTGGCGAACAAGGGCCAGGACTTGATCATCGTCCTTTCGGAAGCGGGCCCTATGAACACAGCCTTTGATGCGCGCGCCTTTGCGCCGATCCTACACCATGAGTTGCCCTTTCCGATCCTGTTTGCCAGCATCAGCGGAGCCCACCTGTATGGCTTTCCGTCGCCCGACAGCGACGTGGATTTACGCGCTTGCCATATCCTGCCGATCGCCAGTTTTCTCCGGTTGGACGAACCGCGCCTCATAGCCGATCGCACCTGGTGGATTGATGGCGTCGAAGTGGATCTGGTCAGCCATGATCTGAAGAAGTACGTCACGCTCTTGCTGCGCCAGAACGGCAACTATCTCGAACAACTCTTTGCTCCCTTGGTGGTGGTGGACAGCGACTGGGCCGCCGAACTGCGCGCCCTGATGAGCAACGGCGGCATCGCGCGCCATGTCTATCACGCATACGCCGGCTACGCTAACTCCAAGTAAGTTTGATCAGCACGAAGACCGGGTGGCCGATATCGGGCTTGAGCGCGGCAAGCTGCGGCCACTTCCTGCGGAACGCCATGTTGCAGTTCCACGTGACGATGCGGAGGGTTCGAAACTGCAGCACGCTTGCTGCTGGCGTTGAAGCTCTACGAGAGCGGGAAGCTGACCACAAGGCTTGCGGCGCGCTTGGCTGGCATGCCACGCGTGGCCTTCCTGTTTGAATTGGGCAAACATAATTTGTCACCGTTCGGCGAAACTCCAGAGGAACTTGCAGAGGATCTCGCCAATGCGCGACAGGCCCGTCATCGTCAATAATACGCCGCTGGTTGCACTCTGGACAATAGACTGCCTGCCGCTATGGATAAACTTACTACGATCTCGAGTTAGCGCGTGACGAACTGGAAGAACAAGTTTTGCGAGAAGTGACACCGTATGTTCACAACGGGCAACAGGTTGTTATCCTTCAGTCGGCTTAAGCGAGAAAGCTGTCGAAGACGTGGCATACCGGCGAAAACGGGTTGACCCCAGCCCGGTTCACCGGGTTTTGTCTATGCGCGCGGCATTTCACCGCATGACGTCGACCGCCTTCATCCCCTCTTCAAATCCGCGTCCTCTCAAAAATCCCTTCCATCCGCGATGATCACTTCAGCACCGGCCGCAGCTTCAGCGCCAGTTGCAGCGAAAAGCGCGCGTCGGGGTCGTCCAGATCCAACTGGGTGATGTTGGCGATCTGATCGAGGCGATAGGTCAGGGTGTTGCGGTGGATGTGCAGGCGCGTCGCCGTCTGGCTCAGGTTGCCGTGACAGGCGAAAAAGGCTTCCAGCGTCTGCACCAACTCCGAGTTCTTGTTGTCGTCGTGGCTGATCAGCTTGGCCAGCGTCTTGCGATAGAAACGCGCCGCTTCCGGATTGGTGCCAAGACCCGTGAGCAGTTGATAGAGCCCCAGGTCGCCAAAATAGGTGACCGGCGCCGTTTCCCATTCCTTGCCCAGCCGCCAACTCTCGCGCGCCTGCTGCTGGCTGGACAGCCAATGGCCCGGCCCAATCCCCGGCCGGCCAATGCCGACGATGATGCGCGTCTTGGGATAGGACGCCTGCATCTGCTCGACAAACTCGTTGGCAATTGTCTTGAGTTCGCGCCCGCTCTTGGGGTTTTGCACGGGCCAGAAGATCAGGATGCCTTCGTCGCGCCGCGTGTGGGGAGCCACGACCTGCCGTTGCTGCATAAAGCGCAACAAGGGCGCCGGCCAGTTGGGTATGCCGTTGGCCTCGATCAACACCGCCACATGCGGCTGGGCCAGGTTGTAGTTGAGCGAAGTCCCGCGCCGGATCCACGCCTGCTCGTCGGCAATCTCGGTCGCCAACAGTTCGTCCAGAAAGGTGGCACGCATGCGTTCTTCGGCAATGCCGACGGCGTTTTGCTTGGCCCATTCCAAGGCGGCAGCCGATGCGCCCTGCACCACCGCCACTTCCTCTACCGCCGAAATCTCCTGTTCGACCTGCGATGCGCTGCGCAGCAACAGACAATAGCCATGCACCCCGTCACTCGCGCAAATGGGGGCCACCACCGAATAACGGTAGGTCGCCGTACCCGACAGCCCCGCCAGCGGCAGCGTGCCGACGGCGTTGGCGAGCGTTTCAGCCGGCTGGGTTGCGCTCCATGTGCGCAACGACGTCAGATTGGGCAACCCGTCCAACACCGATTGGCGCTGTTCGGCCGCCAGATGCTCGAGCCCGGAAACGGCGCTGGGCTGGCCGCTTTCAGCCAGCAAGACCACGGGCTGTTGCACAAAGTCATGCAAGCGCACGGCGATCTTCTGCAAGCCGCCCCCATTGAGGGCGGCCTGGCTCAATTCGCGCTGCAGCTCGGCCGAACGCTGTGCGATGTAGCCGGCACGGTCGACGATCAACCGGATCACCGAACGTTCGACCTGGGTGAGCGAGACGGTGGACGGCAATCCAAAGAGCACCAGTTGGCTTTCGCGCGCCGCCAGGATGATGTCGGGATCGCTCGCCTCGCCGAGCACTGCCACCGCCGACACCCGCGCGCTTTGCAGGCTGCGGATGACGCGGTCAAGCCGCATCTTGGGGTCGAGCCGCCGCAAGTCCTCCATGTCGATGAGGGCCAGTTCGTTGCCATCCAACTTGGGGAAAGCCGGCGGGCTGGGGCGCAGACTGCACGCCCAACTCACGGGCCGGTTGAGATACTCGACGCCCGCCAACAACCGGGTCTGCACAGGCAAAGCAAGACGGAACACATCATCGATTGTCGTCGTGTTCTTGTACATGTTGCGCATCAGCGGCGGTTGGTGAGCATGATTGGTCGCTGTTCCGCCTCCATTATAGTCTTGACCACCCAACCACCAAAAAACTGCCCAAGAGATCGTTGGGCAGTTTGCACGAAAACCCCCCGAGGGTCGGGGGGTAGCATGCACGCAACACAAGGGTGCAGAGCCATGCGGCCTCTGCACCCTTGCCAAGCGGCGACCGTCACGATACGCTTCGCCGGTCTATGCGATTGGTCGATCCGGCGTCAAGCCTTTTCGTTGCCCGTCATAAAGGCAGCGGCGGAACCGCCCCACAGGCCGGCGGCAATCGCCCAGGCCGGGCCAACCCACGACGGATCCTGGCCCAGCATAAAGCCATAGCCCAAGAAGAAGCCGATGCCCAGCACCAGGCCGAGCAGGCTGCCCAGGAACAGGCGGCCGAATGAGAATTTGCGGCTGAGGAGCCACACAAAGAGCGGCCAAAGGATCAATTGCCCGATGATCGGGATAATCGATCCAAGGATGCCGCCGATGACGGCCTTCCAATCCGAGCCAAACTTGCCGGCGGCCAGTTGGTAGCCCAAGACGGGGCCAACACCGATCAGCAGCAAGGCAAGAATCCAAAGCACGGGAATGGACATCGGTAGCAGGAAGCTAAAGGCAATCGCAATGATCGCCGTGATGATGCCACCATAAACAGAAGCCATCCATGGGCTGACGGTAATCGGCGTTGGGGCCGCCATTGTTCTCGACTGGGTCATGGCAGATTACTCCTGAGTGTGTTCAGTGAGGTTGTTGGTGTACGTACGCCTCATCATAGACGAAAACGAAAGAACGCGCAACCTGCAAATTGAGTGCCAGAAAATGACCGCCCCGCTACGGCTGCAACCGGCTGCGGATCACCGCTTTGTAGGCTTCGATGCGCTGCCGGCGCAGTTCACGCCGATGACCCAGCAACCATTTTACACGTTCCTCCCATAATTGCACGCGGAATTCGAGCAGCAGATAGCGGCGCAACCACGCCGGCCACGGGCGGTGAACCCATTTTTCGTAATAGCGCACCTTGCTCGTATTGAAATAGATGTGGCGCGCCGCCGTCACCTGCTCGCTGCTGCGACCCTCATAGTGCACGACCACCGCTTCCGGGACGTAGACGACGCGCCAACCCGCGTGTTTCAGACGTAGACAGAGGTCGAGTTCCTCGCTATACATGAAAAAGCGCTCGTCGAACGGGCCGGCCGGATCACGCACCGCCTCCAGGGCCTCGCGCCGGCACAACATGGCGGCGCCGACGATCCAATCGACATCGTGCCGAAAGGTCACCGGCCAATCGGCCATGTGCATGCGCCGCCACCACGGATTGCGCGGCCAGAGACGCCCGAGCCACGTGCTCTCGAAAAAGCCGGTCGCCGGCGTTGGGAAACGACGCACGCTGGGCTGCAAGGCGCCGTCGGCATAGCGCAGTTGCGGCCCCACCATGCCCACGCCCGGCGCGCCGGCAATCGCCGCGTAGAGTGTCCACAAGCTGTCGTGCGGCGGCGGCGCCTGGCGCGCCAGGGCAAGACGATGGGTCTGGCCTTGGTCCAACTCGGTATCGGGGTTTAGAAAATAGAGATAGCGGCCGCAACTCTCCCGATACCCGGCGTTGTTGCCGCGCGTAAAGCCCAGGTTCGTGGCGCTGGGCAGCAAGCGCACCCATGGGAACATGTGCGGCAACTGCTCTACGGTGGCGTCGCGGCTGCCGTTGTCCACCACAATCACCTCCAGCGTAGCCGCTGCCGGCACGGGGCCAAAGGCGCGCAGTGTGGTCTGTCCGGCCAATGGCCGGCTGGCGTGCTCGATGGAACGCAGACAAGCGGCCAACAAGTCCCACACATTCCAGGAAACGATTACGATCGAAAGATCACAGGCGACCATGGCTTGATTGTACTCGATTCTTGCGCCTTCCCACAGCGTGGATCGCGCCAGTTTGCCGGTTTCCACCGAGTGCCCCACGGACATCAATTGCCCACTTCACAAGAACCCAAATGTCAGCTATAATTCACGCGAGTGTGCAGCGGGGTCTGATTGACAAACGACAGCGACCCTGCCGATTGGGGTAATTGCTTGGGTGTATGTACGCGACGTCTGCTTGCCTTTCTTTCACGGCTGGCCGTGCCGGCGTCGATTCAATTTTTCGCCTTTCGCCTCATCGTTTAGGAGCAAAAAAATGGACAATTTGGATCAACTCTACGATGCCATCATTGCCGGCAACGCCAAGGTTTCGGCGTCGTTGACGCAGGCCGCCGTCGCCGACGGCATGGACCCCCAGCGCCTGCTCGACGAAGCCATGATTCCCGCCATGGACGAGGTCGGCCGTCGTTTTGAGGCCAACGAATGCTTCGTTCCGGAACTGCTGATCGCGGCACGCGCCATGAAAGCCGGCGTGGCCGTGATCCGCCCCCTGTTGGCAGCCCAGGCCTCCAAGTCCGCCGGGCGCGTGGTGATCGGCACCGTCAAGGGCGACCTCCACGACATTGGCAAGAACCTGGTCGCCATCATGTTGGAAGGCGGCGGCTTTGAAATCATCGACATCGGCGTGGACGCCCATCCGGACAAGTTCGTTGACGCCATTCATGCCAACCAACCCGACATCGTGGCCCTCTCCGCCCTGCTGACCACCACGCTGCCGTCGATGAAGAACATCATCGACCAGCTTGTGCAGGCGGGGGTACGCGACCGCGTCAAAGTCATCATCGGCGGGGCGCCGGTGACCCAGGATTTTGCCGACGAAATCGGCGCCGACGGCTACAGCGACAACGCCGCCGCCGCCGTAACCCTGGCGCGCAAATTGCTCAGCCCGGCGTAGACCCAACCGTCCGGCCTACCCAGATGCATACGGGTCGCATTCGCTTCGCCGCCGATTGCCGGGGCAATCAACCATCCCCGGCGACCGGCGGCGGCGTTGGCGCCCACCCAACAACCATCCGCTTGAGTATTGACAAGGGATTCGAACCCTATGAACGCGCGTGAACGCTTTGCAGCCGTCATGCACTACCAGCCGCGTGATCGCAGCCCGATCATGGATTTTGGCTTTTGGGATGAAACGCTGCCCATCTGGCAAGACCAGGGCTATCCCGCCGGGGCCAACCCGGACCTCTTCTTCGGCATGGACCCCCAATGGATCCAGTGTGGGTGTATCACAAGCCTCTGGCCCCCTTTTCCCGGGCTGTTGCTCAAGGATCGGGGCGAGACCGAGGTCGTACAGCAAAACGACGGCGTGATCGTCGAGCGCGGTAAGTTCCTCGGCTCCATCCCGCGCCATATCCGCCACACGCTCACCGACCGCGCAAGTTGGGACGCCTACTACAAACCGCGCCTGCGCGCCGACGATCCCCTGCGCCTTCCCGGTGGGCCGGCGTGGGAGATGCAACTCGCCGAATGGACGCGCCCCGACCGCGAGTACCCGCTCTTTATTGAGGCCGGTTCGCTCTATGGGGTTGCGCGCAATTGGTTCGGCCTCGAGGGCATCTCGGAGATCATGTACGACGACCGGCCGCTCTTCGAGGAGATTGTGGAGACGCTGGCTGATGTGGTGGTCGCCGTGCTCGAACACACGCTCGCCGCCGGCGTCCGCCCCGAAGCCGCGTCGATGTGGGAAGACATGTGCTTTAGCGGTGGCCCCCTCATGTCGCCCAAAATCTTTGCCGAAGTGCTCGTGCCCCACTACCGGCGCATCACCGCCACGCTGAATCGCTATGGGGTGGACATCATCTTCCTCGACTGCGACGGCAAGATCGATGCCTTGGCGCCGCTCTGGCTGGACGCCGGCATCAATACCATGTTCCCAATCGAGGTGGGCAAGTGGCACGCCGACCCCGTCGAGTTCCGGCGACGCTACGGCAAGGAGATGCGGCTCATGGGCGGCGTCGACAAGCATGTGCTGGCGCGCACACCGGACGACATCGCCCGCGAAGTGGCACGGCTGGCGCCGCTGGTGGAAGAAGGCGGCTACATCCCGATGCCCGACCATCGTGTCCCGCCGGATGTGCCGCTGGCCAACTATCTTTTCTACCTGAATGAGATCAAGCGCGTCTGGGGCAAGAACCTCGACAATCTCAAACCGACGGGCATCGTCGCCTAGAAGCTGTTCGCAGCGTGAGAACGGTCGCACGCACAAAAATAAAGAGAGGATCAAGAGCAATGACTGCTACGTCGCGGGAACTTGTCTGGCAAACACTTGACTTCGCCAACCCGGCGCGCGCGCCGCGCGAACTATGGACACTCCCCATCGCGCTCATGCATTACAACGCCGAACTCGATGCCATTCGACGCGACTACCCTCCCGACATCATTGCCGTCAGCGGGTATGAACGCGAGCAACCGTGCACGATTGGCGATCCCTACGCCGTAGGCACCTACACCGATGAGTGGGGCGGCACCTTTGTCAATATCCAGGCTGGCGTCATCGGCGAGGTGAAGGCACCGATGATTCAAGACTGGGAGTCGGACACGCGGCACGTCCATATCCCGCGTGAGTGGCTGACCATTGACCGCCATCAGGTCAACCATGCCTGCGCCACGACCGATAAATTTGTGCAGAGCGGCTGCTGCCCGCGTCCGTTCGAACAACTTCAATTCTTGCGCGGGACGGTCAATCTTTATATGGATTTGACCGACCCGCCGCCCGCCATGCTCAAGTTTATGCGTGACCTGCACTCCTTCTACTGCGAGTTGTTGGAAACTTGGGCCAAGACCGATGTCGATGCCCTGCGCTTCATGGATGATTGGGGTTCGCAACGCAGCCTGCTGGTCTCGCCGGAGATGTGGCGCACCTACTTCAAACCCATGTACCGCGACTATGCCCAGATTGCGCACGCCGCCGGCAAAAAGATTTTCATGCACTCGGACGGGCACATTCTGGCCATCTATCCCGACTTGATCGAGGTCGGCATCGACGCCATCAATTCACAGCTCTTCTGCATGGGCATCGAGGAACTGGCGCCCTTCGCCGGCCGGATCACCTTCTGGGGCGAAATCGACCGCCAGCGCCTGCTGGCCTTCGCCACGCCGGCGGAGGTCGAACAGGCCGTGGGCCAGGTGCACGCCCTGCTCTGGCGCAACGGCGGCTGTATTGCCCAATGTGAATTTGGCCCAGGCGCGCGCCCGGAAAACGTACGTCGCGTGTTCGCCGCCTGGGACGCACTCACCCAACAACCCTAAGCCACCGGAGCATCCATACCTATGCAACCACGTGAACGCTTTATCGCCGCCCTGGAACGCCGGCCAATCCAGGGCCTGGTGCCCCATTTTGAGTTGGTCTTCTTTCTGACCATGGAGGCGTTCGGCAAAGTTCATCCTTCCCACCGCAACTACAACCAGTGGGGGCAAATGGAGGAACAAGAACGCGAGCGCCACCGCCACGATATGGCCGACATCTATATCGCCACCGCCGAGCGCTACGACCATAGCGCGATCTTTATCCACCCAAACCCGGATGACAACGAGGAAACGATGCGCCTCGTCGATCTCATTCGCGAGCGCACGGGCGACCGCTATTTCATCATGCGCCACGGCGACGCTACCTTTAGCATCCCCGACGGCACCGAGATGTTCGCCTTTGCCGAACGGTTGGCCGACGACCCTGCCGGGCTGAAACGCGAAGCCCAGGTCATGGTGGATGCTGCCATCCGCCGCGCCGAGAAACTGGCGCGTCACGGCGGCCTCGACGGCTTCGCCCTGTGCGCCGACTATTGTTTCAACGTCGGTCCCTTTCTCAGCCCGCACGATTTTTCCGAATTCATCACGCCCTACCTGGCGCGCTTGACCAAGGCCTACCGCGACCTGGGCTTCTACGTCATCAAACACACCGACGGCAACATCATGCCGATTATCGACCAGCTTGTCTCGACGCAGCCGCACGCGCTGCACTCGCTTGACCCACAAGCCCGCGTCGACATCGCCGAGGTCAAACGCCGCTACGGCGACCAACTCTGCCTGATCGGCAATGTCAACTGCGGCACGCTCGACACGGGCACCGAAGCGGAGGTAGTCGAGGCCGTGCGCTATGCCCTGACCAATGGCATGCCCGGCGGCGGCTACATCTTTTCCACGAGCAACTGCATCTACACGGGGATGCGCCTGGCGCGCTACGAGCTGATGCTCGATGTCTGGCGCCGCGAAGGAGTCTATCGATGAACACGGCGCTGACCAGCCGCGAACGTGTGAACCTGGCGCTGGCCCACCAAGAGGCCGATCGTGTCCCGCGCGCCGAGTCTTTTTGGCCCGAAACGATTCCGCTGTGGTATCAACAGGGGCTGAAGCCGGGCGACGATGTAGCCGATCTTTTTGACTTCGACATCATGGGCGCCGGCTGGGTCTCGCACGAGGCGCGGCCGGGCTTTCTGGCCACGGTCGAGGAAACCGCCGACTGGTGGACGCGGCGCGACGGCAACGGCGCCATCCTGCGCTACTGGAAACACAAGAGCGGCACGCCCGAACACGTCGGCTTCACGATCCAGACGCGCGACCAGTGGGAAGCTCACAAGCGCCAGATGCTCGACGCCCCGCCCGGTTCGCGCGTCGACACCTTCTCGGCCTTGCGCCGGATGTACGAGGCCCAGGCCAAAAACCGCTGGTTTTGCTGGACCGGCGTCGAGTCGTACGAAACGGCCAAAGACATCTTTGGCCACCAAGACCTCTCGATCCTGATGGCCGACGACCCGGCGTGGGCCAAGGATATCTTCGACACCGAAGCCGACATTGCCATCGGCGTCCTCGACTATCTGGAGGGCAGCGGCGTCAAGTTCGACGGCGGGTGGATCTACGGCGATATTGCCTACAACCATGCCCCGTTCTTCTCACCGCGCATGTACCGCGAGCAGATCAAACCGGCGCACAGCCGCCAGATCGCCTGGTTCAAGGAGCGCGGCCTGCCCGTCATCTACCACACCGACGGCGATTTCCGCCTGCTGATCCCCGACCTGATCGAGGCTGGCGTCGATTGTTTCCAACCGTTGGAAGCCAAGGCCCATATGGATATCCGCCAACTGAAGCCGCAATATGGCGACCGGGTCTCGTTCATGGGCAACATCGACATCATGGTGCTGATTACCAATGACCGGGCGCGCATCGAAGCCGAGGTGGCGGCCAAAGTGCCGCTGGCCAAGCGCGGCGGCGGCTACATCTATCACAGCGACCACTCCATCGCCCCCGGCGTCCGCTGGGAAACCTATCAGTTCCTGATGCAACTCATAGACCACTACGGTCGCTATTGACGAGGACATGATGGCCGATCTTGACCTGCTTTATAAGCCCGACGCAGACCAGGCTGCCGCGCGGATGGAGGCCTATTGGCACAAGGCCATCATCGACCGCGCGCCGATCCTGCTGACGGCGCCCAAGCCCAATCCGCAGCCATTGCCGCAGAGCCGGCACGCCACGCTGCGCGAGCAGTGGATGGACATCGAGTTCGTGGCCACCACGGGCGCGGTGAAGATGGCCAACACCTACTGGGCCGGCGACGGGCTGCCCATGTGGTGGCCAAACCTGGGGCCGGAAATCCTCAGCGCCTGCATGGGGGCGCCGCTCACCTTTGGCGAAGACACCTCCTGGTCGACGCCGACGCTGCACGACTGGAACGACATCCCCATCCTCCATATCGATCCTGACAACGACTACACCCGTACGTTGCTGGCCATGCTCCGCCTGGGGCTGGAGCTGGGCAAGGGTAAATACGTGGTCGGCATCACCGACATCCACCCCGGCGCCGACCTGGCCGCCTCCTTCCGCGACCCACAGCAGCTCTGTGTCGACCTCATGGACGCGCCCGACCGGGTGCACGAATTGAATCGCCAGATCTTCTGGGCCTTCTTCGACTTCTACGAACTGCAGCACCGCCTGCTGCTGGACGCCGGCCAAACCCTCACCGCAGGCTGGGCGCCGCTCTACTGCACCGACGGCCGCTATTACATCCCGTCGTGCGACTTCTCGATCCTGGTGTCGACGGAGATGTTCCGCGAGTTCTTCCTGCCGGAGATCCTGGCCGAGGTCGCCTGGCTTGACCGTTCGATTTATCACCTGGACGGTCCCGGCGCCTTGCGCCATCTGGACACCTTGCTCGACATCCCCAAACTGGACGGCATCCAATTTGTCTACGGCGACGGCGCCAAACCGGCTGCGCGCTGGATCGACGTCTATCAGAAGATCCAGGCGGCGGGCAAGACCTTGCACATCATCCTCGACCCCGGCGAGATCGACTTTTTCATCGAACACCTAAACCCCGAAGGCGTCATGCTCCAGGCCGAGGCGCGTTCGGTGGCCGAGGCCGACGCCATCCTGGCGAAGATCGCCCGCTGGACGCGCCAGCGTTCGTAAACGTATGCGCAACTGCCGACGCAGGGCGATTTTCTAAATCGCCCTGCGAAACTCAACGTGCGCTCCCGGCGACAGGAGAAATTGCAGTCGAAATTACTTCGACATCAAACGATTTGTGCGACAATCGGTCAATCCGCTAGAGCAGAATCGCTTGGCGCTCGTTGCAGTTTGCCTGAGATTCGTGATCCACTGAACGTGGACTTTGCAGGGGAGACAGGGATGGCCATTACCGGACTGCACCACATCACGATCGTCTGTAGCAACGCACAGCGCACCGTCGACTTCTACGCCGGCGTGCTCGGCCTGCGCCTGGTCAAAACGACCGTCAATTTTGACGCGCCGGAGAGCTATCATCTCTACTTCGGCAATGAAACCGGCAGCCCCGGCAGCGCCATCACCTTCTTCGAGTGGCCGGGCGCGCCTAAAGGCCAACCCGGCATCGGCGGCACCCACCATTTTGCCCTGCGTGTGCCCACCTACGACGCCTTGCTCCAATGGAAGCGCCGGTTGACCGACCTTGGCATCGCCGTCGAAGGCCCGCGCGACCGCCATTATTTTGCGTCGCTCTATTTGCGCGACCCCGACGGCACGATTGTCGAGATCGCCACCGACGGCCCAGGCTGGGCAATCGACGAGGCGCCGGCAACGCTGGGAACGGTCTTCCGTGAGCCGCCCGCGCAGATGATCTTGGGCAATCGCGACGAAGCGCGCATCGGTGCCACAACGTGGCCGCAGCCAGTGCCCTCGATTACGCCTGGCATGGCCCTCATGCACGGGATGCACCACATCACGGCCATCGCCTCCAACATCGAGCGCACCCACGCGTTCTTGTCCGGCATGTTGGGTCTGCGCCGCGTCAAGAGGACTGCCAACTTCGACGATCCCGCTGCGGCGCACTGGTATTGGGGCGCCGGCGATGGCGCGCCCGGCACGATCGTCACCTATTTTGAACGTCCCGGACGCGGGGAACCGCGCGCACAAATGGGCGCCGGCCAGACGCACCACTATGCGTTTGCCGTGCCCGACGCTGAGACGCAACTGGCCTTTCGCGAAAAACTGCTGAGCGCCGGCCACCAGGTTTCGCCGGTAATGGATCGCATCTACTTCAAGAGCATTTACATCAACGACCCAGATGGCCACATCGTCGAACTGGCCACCGCCGGCCCCGGCTTCGCCGTCGACGAAGCGGTGACCGAACTGGGCACGCACTTGATGCTGCCCCCCTGGTACGAGACCTCTCGATCGGCCATCGAGCAGAAGCTGAAGCCGATTGCCGCACCCACCTGGCAACTCACGTAGAAATAGGACACAGATGACACAGATGAGCGATGGGGCGGAGGCCTGATGGCAACCAAACAGAACCTTCATCAAGGCCTGCTGCTGCGCCATGCCGGCGTGCCGCTCACCGAAGCCGCGGTTGCCCTGATCCTGCTGCACGGTCGTGGCGGCAGCGCCCAGGACATGCTTGACCTGGGCCACGAACTGGATGCGCCCGGCGTCGTACTGTTGGCGCCGCAAGCCGCCAACGCGACCTGGTACCCCAATCGTTTCGTGGCGCCGGTGGCGAGCAACGAACCTTGGCTGACGTCGGCGCTAGCCGTTGTCGAGGAAGTGGTTCAGAGGGTGGTGCAGGCCGGCATCCCCCTGCATAAAACCATCTTGTTGGGTTTTTCCCAGGGCGGGTGTCTGGCGCTGGAATATGTCGCCCGCACGACCCAGCGCTACGGCGCCGTAGTGGGACTCAGCGCTGCCCTCATCGAGAACGGCGACCAACCGCGCACCTACACCGGAACCCTGGAAAGCGTCCCCGTGTTCCTGGGTTGCAGCGACGTGGACGCCCACATTCCCATCGCGCGCGTCGACCGCAGCGCAACCATCTTCGCCGGTCTTGGCGCCACCGTCGACAAACGTATCTACCCCGGCATGGGACACACCGTGAATCGCGACGAGTTGCAGGCGATCCAGGATCTGCTCACCCAGATCGCCGGCGCCCCCCAAAGAAACCATTTGTGAAGCTCACGCAAAGACACATCCTCCTTGTTGGGAACCAAACGAGAGGCTTCGGTGAAGGGTTACGCACTGGACGATTCTGGCGTATAATATCGGAAGATTCGAGTATATGAGCCAATCATTCGTGAGGATGGATCTCGAAAGACAAGTTGTTTCAACAAAGTGAGGTATATTTCCGTATGGAATCCCTGCTGCAGCGCATTACGTTTGACCAGAAGGTGTTGCGTGGCAAGCCCGTGATTCGGGGGCTGCGCATTTCGGTTGAGATGCTTCTGGAACTCCTCGCTAAAGGAGCGTCATGGGAAGAAATTCTGGATGACTATCCACAACTCGAACCTAATGACCTAAAAGCGGCTTTGCTTTATGCCCACGATCTTGTCTCGGGCGAAACCATCATCGAACGCGCGGCGGCCTAATGAAGTTCCTAACCGACGTCAATGCAAGCGGCAGCGTGGCCAAGTGGCTTGTGGAGATGGGCCATGACGTAACTCAAGTCGTTAGTGCAGACTCGCGAATGTCGGATGACAGCATTTTGACATGGGCATTGGCCGAAAAGCGCATCATTGTCACGACTGACAAGGACTTTGAGGAGATGGTTTGGCGCGAAGGAAAGCCTCACAATGGCTTGCTGCGTCTGGAGAACTTACCTCGGCTCAGGCGGCAAACCCTGCTTGAATATGTGTTGGCGCATCATGGGAAAGACCTTGAAGAAGGCGCCGTAGTCATCGCTCTCGAAACAAAAACTCGCGTACGGCGCCCCTCGCGCAGGTGAAGTGTTTGGCGCAGCTTTCTGCTTGGGCGTACTGCAACAAGATCGTTGATAAGCGGCCAAACCCAATCCACCAGTTACTTATGCCACCGTACAGGCACCGCATCAGATCATTCTTGCCTGCGCATATTACCACTTTCCACTTGACATATGACCGTCGGTCAGTTATAATCCGCGATTACTGACCTATAGTCACTTATCGTGGAAGATGTATGCAACAACGCGCACGCAAAATTGGGGACAAACAAGAACGCCGCCAGGCGATCCTTACCGCGGCGTGGACAGCTTTCCTAGCCACCTCTTATGAGAGCGTAACGATGGCGGGCGTGGCCAGCCAGGTAGGGCTGGCGAAGGGCACCCTCTATCTCTACTTCCGGACGAAAGAGGAGTTGTTCCTCGCCTTGGTTATGGAACAGTTGGCAGCGTGGTTTGACGCGGTGGATGCGGCCCTGCCCCAAATCGGCAGCGGCCATGTCGACGATGTGGCGCAGTTGATCGGCGACTCGCTGCGCGCACGGCATGGGTTGACGCGACTCTTGGCCATCTTGTCGACGGTGCTTGAGCAGAATGTCAGCGTGGACGCCGCGCTACACTTCAAGCAGATGTTGCTGTTGCATCTCGGTCAAACCGGCCAACGATTGGAAGCATGTCTGCCCAGGTTGGAGCCGGGCGACGGTGCGCACGTCTTGCTGCGGATTCATGCCCTGATCGTCGGTCTTCAGCATCTGGCAGACCCGGCGCCGGTGGTGCGGCACGTGATGGAACAGCCAGGCATGCAGGTCTTCCAGATCGACTTCGAACGGGAATTGGCGGAATGCGTGCAAGCCCTCTTACACGGGCTATATTGGAAAACGGAGGCAGAACAGCATGAAGTATCTGGTGACGGGCGCGACCGGATTCGTGGGTGGAAGGGTGGTGCGCCAACTGCGCGCCAATGGGGATGAGGTCGTGGCCGTGGTGCGCACCCCGGAGAAAGCGCAGGACCTGGTAGCCCTGGGGGTTCGCGTGGCAAAAGGCGACGTGACCGACAAGGAGAGCCTGCGCGGGCCGATGACGGGCGTCGACGGCATCTATCACATTGCCGGGTGGTATAAGATCGGCACAAAGGACAAAAGCGAAGGCCAGAAGATCAACGTCGACGGCACGCGCAATGTCTTGGAACTGATGAAGGAACTGGGCATCCGCAGAGGCGTCTATACCAGCACGCTCGCCGTCAACTCCAATACGCACGGCAAATTGGTCGACGAGAGCTACGTCTTCCACGGCACCCACATCAGCGAATATGACCGCACCAAAGCCGAAGCGCACGCCATCGCCGAGCAATTCACCGCCGCCGGGCTGCCGCTCGTGATCGTCATGCCCGGGTTGATCTACGGTCCCGGCGACACGAGCAGTGCACGCACGACCTTCATCCAATACCTGCAGCGCAGCCTGCCGATGATTCCCGAACAGACAGCCTTCTCGTGGGCGCATGTCGACGATATTGCCCAGGCGCATATCGCGGCCATGGCAAAGGGCGCCGCGGGCCAGGCCTACATCATCGCCGGCCCGACGCACACTCTGGTCGAAGCCATGCAACTGGCGCAGGCAATCACGGGGATTCCGGCGCCGCGCGCGGCGCCGCCCTGGCTCTTTGGCGCGCTGTCGCCGCTGATGGGCATCGTGGAAAAGGTGGCGCCGGTGCCGGACAGCTACACCGCCGAGGGCCTGCGTGTGATCGCCGGCGTGACCTACATCGGCGATGCCTCAAAGGCCAAACGCGCATTGGGCTTCAATCCGCGGTCGCTCAAAGAGGGTCTCACCGAGACGCTCGCCCATGAAATGCACCTATTGGACATGCAACCGCAAAAACTTTAGGAGATGTGGGATGTGAAGGTGCGCGGTGCATCTTCACATCCCGTCTAGATTGTCAGGGTTATGTGCGCGGCGCCCAGCGGGTGAAGACCCACATGGTGATCACAAACCCCACCAGGTGCATCGCCATCAGAATGAGGACGGCGCCTGTCGTCGCCGTGCCTACCTGCGGAATACCCGACGGATTGACCAGCAGCAGCACGTCAGGGAGCAGTGACACGAGGAGACCGATGGGCGCCACAATGTACCACACCCGGATTGGGTTGCTCGTGAACCGGTTGATCAACGCAAAAATCAGCGTGGCAACAACCAGAAACAGCGTCGTGTAGATAATCGTCGGCTGAAAGGTGGCCAGCGGAACAAAGTCAGCCGGCACGTTGGCCACCAACATCCCCAGCCAGCGCACGACGAGGTTGGCGATGACAGATAGAACGATTGCGATCACACCGGCAAGTAGCACGCGGGTGAACGGAAGACGTGAAGTCGCGACAGATGGCACGGTCGTACTGGTCATGGTTTCTCCTTACGGTTGATAGATCAATCACTTATACCAATCAGTCTACAGATTTGTCGGGAAGCCGTCTTCCAATCTGGGCGATTACTGCCCCACCGTTGGCGGCCGAGCGCAGCATAGCCTCGACGACAATCAAATCGGTCAGGGCGGCCGCGGGCGTGTTGCGCTGGGGTACGCCACGCTGGATCGCATCGGCAAATGCGGCAAATTCCTGCTCCACGCCGTTGTAGTACGCGCACTCGACCACCGTCACCTCCCCGCCGGCGTCCGCCACCTCAACTTTGCCACGCTGCACGCGCAGGCTGCCACGGTCGCCGGTGATGGTGAGGGGCGCGCCAAAGGGCGTGCCCACGGCAAACGTCGCCAGATAAGTGCCCAATGCGCCATTGGCAAAGCGCAGCGTCGCCGTCATCGTGTCCGCCGGCGGCAGATCGGGCGCCACCTGCGTCGCCATCGCGGCCACGGCCTCAATCTCACCCACGATCATGCGCAGCACGGCCACATAATGCACGCCGCCGTCCAGCAGGAAACCGCCGGGAAAAAGACCGGTCCGCCGCCACGCGGTGTGATAGTATTTGTTCTTGGGCGTCATCGGCATATATTGCGCCCAGTGCACCGCCAGCGGCCGGCCAATCACGTCGTCACGCACCAGGGCGGCGGCACGCACGAAGGCTTCCTCGTAGCGCCAGTTCTCAGCCACCATCCACACCTGACCCGGCTGGCGGCGGTGCAGATCGATCAACTGCAGCGCCATGGCGCGATCCGGGGCGACCGGTTTCTCGCTGATGACGTGTTTGCCGGCAGCCAGGACGCGCGCCAACACGGCGGTTTGCGCCGGGATGGGCAGGACAACGTCAAAGGCGTCGAGATCTTCCCGCGCCAACAAGGCGTCGAGATCGGTGATCACATCCACCGGCGTCCCGATGTGCTCCGCCAGCAGGGTGGCCGATTCGACGCTGCGGCTGTAGACCGCCACAATCGCGAAACGGTCGCGCAGGCGTTGCAAGGCGGGCAAATGGGCATCACGCGCATAGATACCAGCCCCGACCAGAGCCAGGCGCAGCGGTTTCGCAACGTCAGTGACTAGCATGGTAGAATCATCCTTTCACAAGCGGAAAAAAGACACAGGCGACAATGCGAAAATTTCTACAAAGGCTGCCCTTGGCAGCATTGGGCGGTACACAGACCGTCGTGCCCGATCAATATCGTGCCCACTTTCACCACCTGGTGTGGGATATGGCCTGGTACGGCTTGTTGGCCGGCAGCACAGTCGCCTTCCTGGGCGTCTACGCCGCGCGGCTGGGCGCCACGGCGTTCCAGATTGGGTTGCTCACAGCAGGCCCGGCGCTGGTCAACCTGATCTTCACGCTGCCGATCGGCCGCTTTCTGCAAAACCGTCCCATCGGCAAGGCGGTATTCTGGGCGGCGGTAGTGTCGCGGCCGCTTTTTCTGGTCTATGTCTTGCTGCCGCTTCTCCTGCCCGACAGTGCTCAGATCCAGGTGTTAATCTGGGCAACGCTGCTCTTCAACATTCCAGCCACTGTGCTGGCGGTCGGCTTCAACGCGCTCTTTGCGACCGCCGTGCCGCCGGAATGGCGCGGCTATATTGCCGGCCGGCGCAACGCCACGATTTCGCTGGTCCTCATCGGCACCTCACTCGTCACCGGCTTTATCTTGGACAACACGACGATCGCCGTGGGCTACACCATCATCTTTGGTATCGGCTTTATCGGCGCGGCCATGAGCACCTATCACATCGGCCAATTGCGCGATATTCGCGACAAACCCGGCGATGAACCGCCGCGCCTGCGCAGCGTAATCGGCGACTTTGCCGTCCCCGGCGCCGAACGCGGCGGCCCGGGCGTCGGCCAACGGATCAACCCAGCGCTGCGCGCCTTTACGCGTGGCCGCAACCTCCTACGCACCGAGGTGCTGCGTGGCGGCTTTGGCATGGTGCTGCTTGCGCTCTTCGCCTTTCACATGGCACAGTTTATGCCAGCGGCGCTCTTCCCGTTGCGGTGGGTCAACCAACTGCATTTCAACGATGGCGAGATTGCGCTGGGCACCGCGTTCTTCCACGGGTCGGTCTTTGTCGGTTCGCTTTTTCTCGCCACACTCGTAGCCCGGTTTGGCAACCACAAGCTGACCGTCGCCGGCACGGGTCTGCTGAGCATCTATCCCCTGATGACCGCCTTCATGCCCAATCTGTTCTTCTACTTGGTGACTTCCACCGTGGGCGGTCAAGGTTGGGCATTCACCGGCGGCGCGCTGACCAACTACCTATTTGAAAAAGTGCCTGCCGGCGACCGGCCAGCCTACTTGGCCTGGTACAATCTCGCCCTCAACGCCGCCATCCTGATCGGGGTATTGGTCGGCCCGCTGCTGGCCGGCTGGTTTGGCCTGACGGTTGCGCTTGTATTGACGGCCGTTTTCCGCCTGGCAGGGTCCGCCTTTATCTGGCTGGTCGAACCCAAAAAAAGCCCGGCCGCGCTCGCCACGAAAAATTGACCGCGGAAAACCCCGCAACCGCGACAGACAAGAAAATGCCGCTTGACAATGTCAAGCGGCGTTTTTGCCGGAACGGACTCCGCAGAATCGTGTGGTCAGTGGGTGCGAACCTGCGTAAGCAGGGCGGGAACCGACTGGGCGCTTCAGTCTTGCCTGTGAGGGCTAACACGTCCACGCCACGTTGTACAGCTCCCAATTGTGAAGTGTTGGCTCGCCCCGTATGCTAACCGAATCACGGGTCCCGCAGAGTCACGTACAGTATAACACAGGGACTTTGCTATGCAAAGGCGCTTTTCCTTATTTCTTCGCTGGTCGCACCGCGATCGAGAGCTCCACCAGTTGCTGTTCGGAGACTGGGCAGGGCGAATCCAACATCAAATCGGTGCCGGTCGCGGTCTTTGGGAACGCAATGACGTCGCGGATGCTCGTCGCCTCGGCGAAGAGTGCCACCAGCCGGTCGATGCCCAGCGCAATGCCGCCGTGAGGCGGCGCACCGTACTGGAAAGCCTCCAACAAATGGCCAAACTTGGCTTGCGTTTCCGCTTGGGTCAGGCCGAGCATCGCAAACAATCGATCCTGCAAGTCGCTGCGATGGATGCGGATACTGCCGCCGCCAATTTCCCACCCGTTGAGCACCACATCGTACGCCTTGGCCAACACGTTGCCGGGGGCGCTCTCCAACTTCTCCCAGTCCTCGTCGCGTGCGCTGGTGAAGGGATGATGCACAGCCTGCCAGCGCTTCTCTTCCTCGCTGTATTCGAGCAGGGGGAAGTCGACCACCCAGCAATAGGCCAGCAGGCTGGGGTCAATCAAGGTGGCGCGCTTGCCAATCTCCAGACGCAGATTGCTCAGGCTTTGCGCGACCACCAGCGGCTTGTCTGCCACGATTAAGATCAGGTCACCGGTCTTGGCGCCACTGGCTTCCACCAGCGTGCGCAATTCATCGGCCGAGAGGAACTTGGCGACCTGGCTGCGCAGGGCGTCGCCTACATAGTGCCCTTCAGCGTCGGGCTCACCAATCAAACCGATCCAGACGAGCCCTTTGGCCCCATAGTGCTTGACAAACTCGGTCAGGTCGTCCAGCTCACGCCGCGTCAGGTGCGCGCCGCCCGGATAGACCACGCCTTTGATCTCGCCGCCGCTCGCCGCAGCGTTTTGGAAGACGGCGAACTGGCTGCCCGCCATCTGCTGGGTCACGTTGAAGAGTTGCTGGCCGAAGCGCAAGTCGGGCCGGTCTACCCCATATTTCTCGACGGCGTCGGCATAGGTGACAATCGGGAAAGGCAGCTGCAAGAACCGTTTGCCGGGATTGAGTGCGTTGGTCAGCGCAATCAGCATCGCCTCGATAATTGCGCGAATATCCCCGGCGTCGACAAAGCTCATTTCCAGGTCGAGCTGCGTGAACTCCAACTGGCGATCGGCGCGCAGGTCTTCGTCGCGGAAGCAGCGCGCAATCTGGAAATAGCGCTCCATCCCTGCCACCATCAACAACTGCTTGAGCTGTTGCGGGCTTTGCGGCAACGCATAGAACTCGCCGGGGTGCAGCCGGCTCGGCACCACAAAGTCGCGTGCGCCTTCGGGCGTGCTCTTGAGCAAGATCGGCGTTTCGATCTCGATAAAGTCCCGATCCGAAAAGAACTCCCGAATAAAGCGGACGATATGGTGGCGCAAGATCAGGTTTTGCGCCATGCGCCCGCGGCGGATGTCAAGATAACGATACTTGAGCCGCAGCGTCTCGTCCACATCGTCGCTGGGCACACCGATGTTAAAGGGCGGATTCTTGGACGCGTTCAAGATGGTCACCGTATCGGCAATCACCTCGATATCCCCCGTGCTCAGGTTCGCGTTGCGCAACCCTTCCGGTCGCGCGGCGACGGTGCCTTGCACCTGGACGACATATTCACTGCGCACCTGGCTGGCCAGTTCGTGCGCCGCCGGCGCCTGATCGGTGTCGATCGTCACCTGACTGATGCCAAAGCGGTCGCGCAGGTCGATGAAGATCAACCCGCCGTGGTCGCGCCGGCGGTTGACCCAGCCGGCCAGCGTCACACGCTGCCCAACCAGCGACAGGTTCAGTTCACCACAAGTGTGTGTTTTCAGCATGCCTTGATCCTTGCTAGACCGTTTTGATCACAATTTTGATCACAATAATAGCCAAAGTCGCATAACTCCATGCGTCCACACGACGCAGTGCTTAAGATTGTAACGCGGGCGCGCGCAACGGTCAATTTGTCGGGCTTCTCAAGGTACTTCCGAAAAAGGGCAGGAACTGGAACAATCGCCCGCTTTGCAGTATACTGGCTTCAGCGATCCAAACAATGCTCACAATCGGGAGGTCTCCATGACCGCAGAACCCAGACGCGTCCCTATGACCAACGTGGACAAAGCGTGGTTGGAAATGGACAGCGCGACGAATTTGATGATCATCAACGGCGTCATGCTGTTCGAGGAAGAACTCGATTTTGATATACTCAAACGGAGCCTGGCGGATCGCTTTGTCGCCAAGTACGAACGCTTTCGCCAGCGCGTGGTGACTGGACAAGGTGGACGGCTCTACTGGGAAGACGATCCAAATTTTGATATCCGCGCCCATGTCCGCCGCTATGCGCTGCCCCACCCGGCCACCATCGCCACGCTGCAAACCGTGGTCAGCGCCGTCGTCAACGAGCCGCTCGACCGCAGCAAGCCGCTCTGGCGCTATCTACTGATCGAAAACGTCGCGGGCGGCTGCGCCATCATCGCACGGATGCATCATTGCATCGGCGACGGCACCGCCCTCATCAAAGTACTGTTGGACATGACCGGCCCCACAGCGGAAGCGTCGTTGACCCTGTTGCCGGTGGCGCCGCCGAGTGGCCCCAAAGCGCCCTCCGGCCCGCTCCCTTCCTTCATCAGCTTTGCCAAAGGCGCCGTCAAGAACAGCGCCAAACTGGCGCAAACCGCTGCCAGCCAGGCATTCCAGACGATCGAGAACCCGAAGCACCCGTTCGACATCGTCAAGTCGGCAGGCATTGTCTCAGCCGCCAGCGCTGCCATTCTCACCAAGCTCGTCATTTTGCCGCCCGATCGCAACTCGGTGTTCAAGGGAAAACTAGGTGCGATCAAGCGCGTCGTCTGGTCGGAACCGATCGAACTCGAACGCGTCAAGCAGATTAGCAAAGCGATGGACGCCACCATCAATGATGTCTTGGTGGCAGCCATTGCCGGTGCATTGCGCACCTATATGATCCAAGCCGGCGACGACCCAGCGCTCGGCGACATTACCGCCATGGTGCCGGTCAATCTGCGCCCCGAACACGACACACGTAAACTGGGCAACGCCTTTGCCCTTGTCTTTCTGACCCTGCCGGTGAGCCTAAGCGACCCCTACGACCGGCTCGTGACAACCAAGCGGCACATGGACGTGCTCAAGAACTCGCCGGAGCCGTTCCTGGTCTACCAAATTCTAGGGGCAATCGGCATGTTGCCGGTCGACGTCGCGGTGCAGGCCACGACGTGGTTCTCCGCCAAGGCATCCGCCGTGCTCACCAACGTGCCGGGCCCGCGCCAGCAGCTCTATTTCGCCGGTAAGCCGCTGCAGAACCTGATCTTCTGGGTTCCCCAATCCGGCGAAATCGGACTCGGCATCAGCATCTTCAGCTACCGCGGCATGGTGACGCTCGGCCTGATGGTTGACGATCGCCTGGTGTCGGACCCGCATTTGATCATGGACGGCTACGAGGAGCAACTGGTGTTGCTCGAAGAACGCATTGCGGCCACAGCCAAGTCCGCAGCCAACGGCACCGCATCGGCTGGCGTGTGACCCAGCGTCGCCTGCTTTTGCTCGGGTTTGGCGGCCTCCTCTGGCTGGTTGCTGCGGGGCCGCTGGTGCAGCCGGTCACCGTGGCGGCACAGCCCGCGCCCACCGCGGTGCAAGGGCAGAGCGTTACGTCGCCGCTTGACACGCCGGCGCCGGTGGACACCCCCACCCCGACGCCCACACCCTCGCCAACGGTCACGGCGACGCCCACAGAAACCGCAACCGCCACGGCCACGCCGACCGCGACATCGGCGCCCTTTCAAATTTCCCCGTTGGTCGTGCAGCCCAGCGACCAATCGCCGGACACCACGGGCGCCCTGCTTTGGATCGCCGCCGCTGCCCTGATCATCCTCGCCGGCAGCGTAATCATGCTCCTTGCCGACCGCCGCGACAAGCGGTGACGAGATCTCAGTGCGGCTTTTTTCCCCGAAAATTTGTTCTTTCCCCCTTGCCGCGGTACAATACCCTTTATGCCTTCGACCTTGCATGCGGCTTGGTTGCGCTTTGACGAACCATTTTCCGACGGTAGACTCTTTTTTTGGGCAGAAACGCTCGATGCTCAACTCGCGAACCGGCTCGAACCGGCGTCGCTCAGCGCGGCGTCGCGCCAACGCCTGCCCAAGACCCCATCGCACCCAGGCCAGTTGCCCATCAACCAACTGCGCACCCTGCTTACCGAAGAAGTTGCCGGCTTGCCGATGGTGGACACGCAGCCCGCCACCACCAATGTCTGGCTACCCAGTCGGGATGGCAACCCCCTGGCGCGGCGCAGCGTCGTACAAACCTCCGCGCGTCCCACGGCCAAGTCCAACACGCCGCTTAGTTTGAGCTGTTGGCAGGTGACCGGTCTTGCCCTGCCGCCGCTGCCCGCCCTGATCTTTCTCAGCCAGCTCCGCCAACCGGTGCACAACCGCACCGCACCGGCCCAGCGGCTCGATCGCCTGCGCATGGGCAACGATCTGCTCTATTGGAGTAACGCTGCCAAGTTTGCGCTCGAAATCTTGATCGGCCAGTACTACGTGCCCACCTTGCGCGTGAACGGGAGCACAAACGTCTATGCCCTTTGGCAGCCGGCGCTGCTCGACGACCGCATGCAACGACGCTTCACCGCGCTGGTGGAAACCATGCCGGCCGTCTGCCGTGCCTACGCCATCGAGACGACACAAGCCGCCGCCACCCCGCTGGCCCTGACCGAGCATTTTGTGGCCACCGCGGTCGATGGCGCCGTGCGCACCTGGGGCAACGGCATCGCCACATCGGTTAGTGCCACGCCCGCCATGCAGTGGGTGCGCCAACTGCGCTTGCCCAGCCGCACGCTGGCGCTGCCGCCACAGCCGGCCTACAAGCTCGCCCAGGAGTGGCAAAGCTGGATCGAACAACTGCACGTGACCAGCGATGCCAATTTCCGCATTGCGTTTGAATTGGTCGAGCCGGAGGCGCCGGCGCAGTCGGCTGGCTATACCGGTGCGCAGGCTGCGACCAGCGCTGAACTGGCGCCAGAACTCACTCACTGGATCTTACGCTTTGCCTTGCAGGCCCGCGACGACCCGCGCCTGATTATTCCCGCTGTTCAGGTCTGGACCGCACACAACGGTGCGTTTCGCTTTGGCAACCGCCGCGTCGACCGCCCGCAAGAGCGCCTGCTGGCGGGGCTCGGCGCTGCCAGCCGTCTCTTTGCCCCGATCGAGCGCAGCTTGCGTTCGCCGCGGCCCGAACTGGCGGTGTTGACACCCGGCGAGGCACACCGCTTCTTGTGCGAAATCGGCCCGCTTCTCGAAAGCAACGGCTTTGGCGTGCTGCTTCCCGATTGGTGGCTTGCCCGCCAACGTACGCGTTTGGGACTCCGGCTACGCCTCTTTGCCGACGAACGTGCGGTCTGGAATGCCAGCGACGACGAAGGGGAGGATGCCGGCGCCTTGCCGGCAACACGGCCGCGCCGGGCCGCGCCGGTTCGTTTTGCCTGGGAACTGACGTTGGGGTCGGATCGCATCAGCCAGGAGGAGTTCGAAGATCTCGCCGCACGCAATGTGCCTTTGTTGAAAATGCGCGGCCAGTGGATCGAACTCGACCCCGAACAGGTTGCCGCGGCCAAACGCTTTCTAACCGAACGTCAGGCTACCGGCCAAATGTCGCTCTTGCAGTCGATCCGCATGGCCCAGGCTTATGTCGAGCAAGGCGTCGATGCCCGTCTTTCACCGCTGCTTGTCGGCAACGGCCTGTTGCCCGCCCTGCCCGTGGCCATGACGCGCACGGTTGAAGAGGGCGCTGATGCCTTGCCGCTGGAAGCGGTCGACGTCGACGGCTGGCTGAGCCATGTGCTGGAACACCTGCGCAGCCAAAAGCTGGTCACCGAACTACCCGAACCCGTGGGCTTTGTCGGCGAACTGCGTCCTTATCAGCGGCGCGGGCTCGGCTGGCTCGTCTATCTACGCCGGCTTGGGCTGGGCGCGTGTCTGGCTGACGACATGGGCCTTGGCAAGACGGTGCAGGCGATCGCCATGCTGTTGCACGAGCGTGCTGGTGCACTTGGCAACGGGCCACCCGCATTGCTCATCTGCCCCACCAGCGTCGTCGCCAACTGGCGACGCGAGGTGGAACGCTTTGCGCCTGGGCTGCGTGTGCTGGTGCATCACGGCGGCAGCCGTCTCGAAGGCGACGCCTTTCTCAGTGCGCTGCAGGCACACGACATCGTCATCACGAGCTACGGCACGGCGCGCCGCGACGCCGATGTGCTCCAGCAAGTTGAGTGGAGCGATCTGATCCTCGACGAGGCGCAAAATGTCAAGAATCCCAGCGCAAAACAGTCGCAGGTCGTGCGCCGGCTCAACGCCAACAACCGGGTTGCCCTCACCGGCACGCCGGTTGAAAACCACTTGACCGAACTGTGGAGTGTGCTGGAATTCTTAAATCCCGGCTATCTGGGCGGTCACGAGTATTTCCGCCAGCAGTTTATGGTGCCGATCGAGCGCTACAACGACGACGAACAGGCCGCCGAACTGCGGCGCCTGGTGCAGCCTTTCTTGCTGCGCCGGCTCAAGTCGGACCCGACCATTATTTCGGACCTGCCTGAGAAGAACGAGATGGTGGTCTATTGCTCGCTCACCACGGAGCAGGCCACGCTCTACGAGACAACCGTGCAGGAAGCGTTGACTAACCTGGACCGCGCCGACGGCATTCAGCGCCGCGGCCTGGTGCTCAGCCTGCTCACCAAGCTCAAGCAAATCTGCAACCACCCGTCGCACTTTCTCAAGCAGCCAGGCCCGCTGCCGAGCCGCAGCGGCAAGTTGGAGCGTCTGACCGAAATGCTCGAAGAGGCACTTTCGGTGGGCGACCATGCCCTGGTCTTCACGCAATTTGTGGAGATGGGCACGCTGCTGCAGCGCCATCTGCGCGAACGGTTGAACACCGAGGTGCTCTTTCTGCACGGCGGCACGCCGGCGCTGCAGCGCGACCAGATGGTGCAGGCGTTCCAGGATGACGATGGCCCGGCGATTTTTGTCCTGAGCCTACGCGCCGGCGGCTCTGGGTTGAATCTGACGCGCGCCAACCATGTGTTCCATTTTGACCGCTGGTGGAATCCCGCGGTAGAGAACCAAGCCACCGATCGCGCCTTCCGCATCGGCCAGTTGCGCAACGTGCAGGTGCACAAGTTCGTCGTGGCCGGCACATTGGAAGAGCGCATCAACGACATCATTGCCAGTAAGCAGGCGCTGGCCGAATCGATCGTGGGTTCCGGTGAAAGCTGGCTCACCGAGCTGGATACGGACCAACTGCGCGAGTTGCTTACGCTGCGCCGGGAGATGTTGGACGAATGACCACACCCAATCAAACCGGCACCTGGTGGGCGCGCCGCTGGCAGACGCTGCTCAAACAACTTGGCCTCGACGCCAACGGCGACGGCAGCGCCCCGCGCGGCTGCCGTGTCAAACGCATGGAAGTGACGCCGGGGCTGATCTTGGCCCAGGTGCTGGACCGCGAACTGGGCGCGTCGACCGTCGAGATTCGCCTGCCCATCCTCGATGATCCGCATTGGGATCGCGTCATCGAGGCATTGGGCAGCCAGGCCATTTATGCCGCCCAACTGCTGGCCGGCAATATGCCGCCGGAGATCGAAGAAGTTTTTGCCCAAGCCGGGTCGACCTTGCTCCCGGCATCGGCGCAGGAACTGACGCAGACGTGCACCACCTGCGCCCCGGGTGTACGCCCGTGCCGCCCGCTGGCGGCCGTCTACTGGCAACTGGGGGAAATGTTGGCAGAGGACCCTTGGCTGTTGTTGCGCTTGCGTGGCCGCGACCGCCAACAGGTGCTGGCGGCCATCCACGAACGGCGCAATACCGGCGCCCCAGAGAGCAGCCAAGGCAGTGCCAGACCCACCGTGGTGGCCGAGACCCAGATGGCTGCCTTCTATACGCCAGCACCGGCAACTGCGATCGGCGAGGAAAGTAGCACGCCGCCACTAGAAGGCCAACTCAACGACTTTTGGGGCCGGCGCAAGGTGTTGGAAGATATCCACTATCACCTGACGCGACCCACCGTCGAACTAGCGCTCTTGCGACGCTTGGGGCCACCCACCCCGACACCCGACGGGCAAGAAGCCTATGCGCAATTGCAGACCGTCTACCGGCGCGTCACCGAACGAGTTTGGACGCTGGCGTTTGCCCCCGACCAGGAAGAGAGCAACAACCGGGAGCTGGAGTTGACCGGATAGCGAGCGCTAAGGTGCGCTACGCACGGCGCCCAATCCGGCTGTGGCGAAAGCGGATCATCGCCCACTCGAAGAGGTCGGGCGCCAGGTTGGCCCCCCAGACAAAGAGCCGATCCTTGAAGGTGATGTAGACCTCACGCTCGCCGCGCGCAATGGCCTGTACGATGCGGTTTGCCACATTCTCGGTTGGAGCGATTCCCATCAGGCTGCCGGTGCGCCGCACTTTGCGCGTCTCAGCGTGCGTGGCCCGCAGAAAGTGCTCGTTGAACTCGCTCTGGGTCACGCCAGGCAAGACCGTCACTACGTGGATCTGGTCCGATGCCAGTTCCATACGTGCCGCCGCGCTAAACGCCTGCAACGCAAACTTGCTCGCCGTGTACCCGGCCGACGACCCCACCATGCCCAACGACGGCATCGCCACCTTACCCAGAATGCTGGAGATGTTCACGATCGTCCCCCCGCCCTGCCGGCGCATGCTGGGCACGACCGCTTGCATGGCGTGGACCACCCCAAAGACATTCACGTCGAACAAATAGCGCAGGTCTGGATCCGGCAGATCGGCAACGTCCCCTTGTAGGCCAAGCCCAGCGTTGTTGATCAGAATGTCGATCCGGCCAAACTCGACCAGCGTGCGTTCGACAAGGGCGTCGATCTGGTCCCCCTGGCTCATATCGGTGGCGACCGGCAAGGCGCGCACGCCGTAGGTCGTGGTCAACTCGACCGCCAGTTGCTGGAGCCGCTCAAAGCGCCGCGCCGCCAGCACCACGTGCACGCCCTGGCGCGCCAACGCCCGCGCCGTCGCCGCGCCGCTCCCTGAACTAGCGCCGGTGACCACGGCGACCCGACTCGTTAGTTTTCCCATCTAGCCAACCTCCGCTTCCCACCGATGCTCCGCCTGACCCAGGGCATCTGCAAACGGTGCCGTGAAGTACTTCGCTACCGCCCCTGCAATTATAGGGAGTTCCTGCCCACCACACAAGACCGGAACGAAAGGCAGCAAGGTGGTCTATCAGGATTTGGGGAGTATTGAGGATGCGAAGCGCATATGACAGGCACATGTGATTGCGTTAAAATGGTATCGCGAGGTCACACGCAAGTTCGCCTACCACGGCTACGCCGCCCTTTCCCCTAACCTCTATGCCCGCGCCGGCCACGGCACGCCGGAGGATGTGGCGGCCGCGGTGCGCGGAACAGGGGGCGTGCCCGACGAGCTGTGTTGGCGCAGGCCGAAGCAGGTGGCTATCTGGCGGGTGAACCAAGGCCCTGACCGAGCCATCATCCTGAAACGAGCACGGTAACGGTCTTCCCGCCCTGTCGCTTGGGGTCATGCCCAACCTGCGGTAAAATGGGGCTGATTACGTCCGGTGACGGCGTCGATTACGCCGCCGATCTTCTGTCGACTTTATGGAGAAAAGCACGATGACAAAAAAAACAGGCACGGCGCTCAACGTGACACGCAACAATCTCGATGCGGCTACGCGCAGCAGCATGGTCGTCCTCCTCAACCAGCAGTTGGCCGATACCTCCGACCTTTTTAGCCAGGTGAAACAGGCGCATTGGAATGTCAAGGGGCCGAACTTCATCGCCCTGCATGAGCTATTCGACGACCTTGCCGGCGGTCTGACCGGCTGTATCGACGACATCGCCGAACGCGCCGTGCAATTGGGCGGCAACGCCACCGGCACGGTGCGTATGGCGGCAACGGCCACGCGCCTGCCCGACTTTTCGGCGGATGCCATCAGTGGGAACGACGCCGTCGTGGCGTTGGCCGATCGCTTTGCGACGCTTGCCGCCAGCACCCGCGCCGGGATCGACACGGCAAGCGAAGCCGGCGACGCCGACAGCGCCGACCTCTTGACAGAGGTGTCACGCAGCCTCGACAAATCGCTGTGGTTCCTGGAAGCCCATCTGCACGCATAAGCCGGCCAACCATAAAGAAGGAAGAGAAAGGAAATCCGCAAATGTACAAGCTCGTTTTGCTCCGCCATGGCGAGAGCACCTGGAACCAAGAGAATCGCTTTACCGGCTGGACCGACGTCGATCTCTCCGAGCGCGGCCGCAGCGAGGCGACGCGTGCCGGCCTGGTCTTAAAGGCCGAAGGCTTCAAGTTCGATATCGCCTATACCTCCGTGCTCAAGCGCGCCATCCGCACGCTGTGGATGGCGCTGGACGAACTGGACCAGATGTGGATTCCCGTGATCAACGCCTGGCAGCTTAACGAACGCCACTATGGCGCGTTGCAAGGACTCAACAAAGCCGAGACGGCCGCACGCTTTGGCGATGAGCAGGTGCTCGTGTGGCGACGCAGCTACGATGTGCCGCCGCCGCCGCTGACCGCGGACGACGAACGCTTCCCCGGCAACGACCCTCGCTATGCCAGCCTGACCAAGGCCGAACTGCCGCTCACCGAGTCGCTCAAGGAGACGGTGGAGCGCATGGTGCCCTATTGGCTTGAGACCATTGCGCCGACGGTCAAGTCCGGCAAGCATGTGATCATCGTGGCCCACGGCAACAGCCTGCGCGCGCTGGTCAAGCACCTGGACAACATCGGCAACAGTGAGATCATCAAGCTCAACATTCCCACGGGCGTACCGCTCGTTTACGAACTCGACGATGATCTGAAGCCGCTCAACCACTACTACCTTGGCGACCCTGAAGAGATCGCCAAGGCCGCCGCCGCAGTGGCGGCGCAAGGTAAGGCAAAGTAACGACGTTCATTGGGCTTGAAAATGCTCTGCCACAAAGAACGGTCACAGTGATGCGGACAGCCGCGTGAGACCACAATTGAGTTGGGCACCAGGTAGAGGTGACGCTGGATCAGATCGCGCCGGATGCGTGGCTGATCGGCCAACGTGCGCACGGTCGACTGGTAGACCGGCAGCGGACGCCCAGCCTCGAAATCTGCCAGAAAGGCGGGCCAGGTGTCCTCGCCTGGCCCCAGAAAGATGCTATCGGCATGCTGCGCCGCTTCCGCAGGCAGCGAAGTCACATGCAGCCCGCCCAAACAGACGTAGGCGCCCTGCTGCCGGTAGTGGTCGGCCAAGGCATAGGCGCGATGGGCGGAGGTAATGTAGACCTGGATCACCAACCAGATCCGGCTCATCGTCCAGCCGCCGGCGCTCGACATGTTCGTCCTGTAGATCGATCTCCCAATCTTCCGGCAGATAGCCGGCCAGCGTGGCCAGTCCCAACGGCGGAAAGAGCGAATACTTGATTGGGCGCCAAAAAGGGCTGATCGCTTCGGTCAGCGCCGGTAAGATCAATTTGACTTTCATAGGTGTAGCCTCCGCGGCTCGACGATTGGGTTGACATGGCTCGCTCGCCCTACTGTAGCGGATCGCGCCGGCGCCACGCCACGCCTCAGAGGCCATGCGGCGCGCACCTGAGTGCTTGACAGAGCGGGCCGGATACGGCAATGTGAGTGATCATAAGGAAGGAAACTGCGTGACAAAGCCGCTTGCCCCAATCCGCCGCGTACAGCGTGCTAGATTTGACAGTCGATCCGGCGTCTGGTAGGATCGCCAACATCTAGCCACTTGTGCGTAGGTTTGATAGCCATCATGATGTGTGTACGACTGGGCAGCGATGCTGCCAACAACAAGAGCAAGAAGCCGATTCCGGACTAGTTCGTCTGGCGCTCCGTGCTTGCCTTCAGCGAGGAAAAGCAACCGGCCATCCAGACGGATAGGCCGGTTTTTTGTTGCCCATCAGGCAACATCGCAATGACGCGTAGGCCCATCCAAGTACCAATCGAGCGTTTCCGCCGGTGATGACGCCGGCGCCCACCACACCAGATGGCACGCCGCGGCCGCGGCGCTCCACGCCTGATGTGAATCAGCGTTCATCGGCATTCTTTTTGACAACATAGGAGTTTGAACTATGAGCCTCGAGAATTTTTCAATTATCGAATCCACGCTGCGTGAGGGCGAGCAATTCGCCAACGCCTTCTTCTCCAGTGACCAAAAGGTGGAGATCGCGACGCTGCTCGACGCCTTTGGGGTCGAATACCTGGAACTGACCTCGCCTGCCGCCAGCCCGCAGAGCCTGGCCGACTGCCGGCGCATCGCCGGTCTCGGCCTCAAATCCAAGATTCTGACCCACGTGCGTTGTCATATGGACGACGCCAAGCTGGCGATCGATACCGGTGTCGACGGCATCGACGTGGTGTTCGGCACGAGCAGTTTGCTGCGCCAGTTCTCGCACAGCAAGGACATTCCCTACATCGTCGAATCGGCGGCCGAGGTCATCGAGTTTATCAAAAGCCAGGGTCTGGAAGTGCGTTTTAGCAGTGAAGACAGCTTCCGCAGCGACCTGGTCGATCTGCTCACAATCTACCGGGCGGTGGATAAGATCGGCGTAAACCGCGTCGGCATTGCCGACACTGTCGGCGTGGCCAACCCACGCCAGGTCTTCGATCTGGTCAAAACGCTGCGCACCATCGTGCATTGCGACATCGAGTTCCATGGCCACAACGACACCGGCTGCGCGGTCGCCAACGCCTACTGCGCGCTCGAAGCGGGCGCCACACATGTCGACACTTCTGTGCTCGGCATCGGCGAGCGCAACGGCATCACCTCGCTGGGCGGGCTGGTCGCACGCATGTATGTGAACAACCCGGAGCAGGTACGCACCAAATACAACCTGCCGCTCCTGCGCGAGATCGACAACTTTGTGGCGGGTCTGGTGGATGTGGTGGTGCCTTTCAATAACTACATCACCGGCTTTACGGCCTTCACGCACAAGGCCGGCATCCATGCCAAGGCCATCCTCAACAACCCGAGCACCTACGAAATCCTCGACCCGGCCGACTTCGGGCTGAGCCGCTACATCCACGTAGCGCACCGCCTGACCGGCTGGAACGCCATCAAGGAGCGCGCCGAGCAACTGCAGCTCACCTTGAGTGATGAGGTCGTCAAGAAGGTGACAGCACAGATCAAATCGCTGGCGGACCAGAAACGAATCACCCTGGACGACGTCGACTTCCTGCTGCGCGAATATCACAGCGACACGGTCGATGCCGCGATGGTCGAAACAATTGAGCACTTGACGGCCTAAAGGAAGAGAAGCCAGCGCATGCCCATCTTGAATGATCCGATCGCGTGGCAGACGCTCGACACCCACACGGCCTACCGCAGCCGCTGGGTTGGCGTGAGTGTGGATACCGTGCGCCTGCCCAGCGGGGGCCAGTATGAATACACGCGCCTGGAGCCGGCAGGGATCGGCGTCGGCGTCATCGGCTTCAACGCCGCCGGCGAGATTCTGCTGGAACGTGAATACCGCCACGGCGTGGGCGAGGTAATCTGGCAGATTCCGGGCGGGCTGGCGGCGGCGGGCGAAGACCTGGCCGCCGCCGGTCTGCGCGAACTACAAGAGGAGACCGGCTACGCCCCCGCCGAGATCACGCCGGCGACGGTGCGTTACCTCGGCGTCGTGTGGGACAACCCGGCGATGGGCGTGGCGCAGAGCCATCTCTATGTGGCGCATGGCCTGGTCGCTGCCGGCGCCGGCCACCGCGACGAAGGGGAATACGTCTCGCTGCACTGGGTGACGCCGGCTTGGTTGGGGGCGGCGGTGCGCGACGGTGAAATCAAGGACCGCGTGGTCGTGGCTGCGGTGGCATTTCTGGTATTGAATGGCGAGATCCTTCTATGAGTGATGAACAAAGAATTCCGCCCCAAACCTTTGCCCAAAAAGCCCTGGCGCGCGCCGCCGGGCTGGGGTGGACGGCGGTCAGCCAGGTAGTGGATGCGCGGCCAGATGTGGTGCTGAGCCATGACAACACGGCAGCCATCCGCAAAATCTGGCAGCAGTTTGGGCAGTCGCGCCTGCCTGCGCCGGAACGGCTGGCGATCACGCTCGACCATGCCGTGCCGGCGCCGACGACCAAACACGCGCAGAATCACGCCGAGATCCGGGCGTTTGTGAGAGAGCAGGGAATCCACCACTTCTTTGAGGTGGGGCGTGGGATCTGCCACCAGGTGCTCAGTGAGGAAGCGCTTGTGCTGCCGGGTCAGCTCATCCTGGGCGCCGACTCGCATACGACGCATTTCGGCTGGTTGGGGGCCTTTGGCGCGGGCATCGGGCGCAGCGAGGTGGCCACGCTGTGGGCGATCGGCGAACTGTGGCTGCGCGTGCCGGAATCGTTGCACATTGTGTTGGAAGGAGAATTGCCGGCCGGCGTCACGGCCAAGGATTTCGCGCTGCGCGTGGTGGGTGATTTGGGCGCCGA
>Ga0105047_10001987_pt1 | contig 36690 bp, 26 predicted proteins | sample MAT04_FD_78384 | JGI IMG/M metagenome (GOLD analysis project Ga0105047, IMG submission 78384) | Freshwater microbial communities from Lake Fryxell liftoff mats and glacier meltwater in Antarctica - MAT-04 (megahit assembly) | ecosystem: Environmental > Aquatic > Freshwater > Ice > Liftoff... | reverse complement strand
GAGCTGGCATCGAAAACGTTCGCTTCGCCTGGATGGGTTCCGATCGCCGCACAGAAGGCCACTATTACCGCCTCACCGGGCCGACCTTTGTCATCGAATACGACAACACCCAGAACAACGCCAACCACGTCCACACCGTCTGGCGCGATCGCGAGCGCGACTTCGGCCGCGACCTCCTCAAAGAGCACCTCGAACACGGGCACGGCAAGAAGTAATCGGCCACCCCGGTCAGAGCCCTGTCAGCGCCTTATCTCACTGCGCCCGCGGCTCAACCCCCAGCAAATGCCGCACCAGGAAATCCGCCCGCCGCCTCCGTCCATATGGCGACTCAGCCGCCCCGTGCCCCACGCCTGGCATCACCAGCAGGTCAAAGTCCTTATCTGCCTTGATGAGCGCGCTCGCCACCTGCATCGTCGAGGCCGGATCAACATTGCGGTCCATCTCCCCCACCACCAAAAGCAACTTGCCCGTCAGCCGATGCGCATTGGTCACATTGGATTGCTCCGCGTAATGCTCGCCGATCGGCCACCCCATCCACGCCTCGTTCCACCAGATCTTGTCCATTCGATTGTCGTGACACCCGCAGTCGGCGACCGCCACCTTGTAGAAATCCCCATGCGCCAGCATCCCCCGCAGCGCATTCTGGCCACCCGCCGAGCCACCGAAGATCCCCACCCGCGCAAGATCCATCTCCCCGTGCACTTTCGCCGCCGCGCGCAGCCACGCAATCCGGTCGGCAAATCCCGAATCGCCGATATTCTTCCAGCACACATCATGGAACGCCTTGCTGCGATGCGCCGTACCCATCCCATCAATCTGCACTACAACAAACCCCAGCTCGGCCAGATCCTGCATCGTGCCCATGTGCGCGTCAAACTCCTTGGGCACAAACGCGCTGTGCGGCCCCGCATAAATGTTCTCAATCACCGGGTACTTCTTCGCCGCGTCAAAGTTCGTCGGCCGCACAATCACCCCGTAGATGTCCGTCTTTCCGTCGCGCCCTTTGGCCACAAACCGCTCGGGCGGCGTCCACGGTAACTGCACCAGTGATGACCAGTCCGCTCGCTCAAGCTCACAAACCAAGGAGCCCGTCTCGGTGCTGCGAAGCTCCACCACGCCCGGCATATCGACCCGCGAATACCGATCGATCAGAAACCGACGATCCGGCGAGTACGTAACCGTGTGCGTGCCATCACCGTCAGTCAGCACCGTGAGCCCCGTGCCATCAAAGTTGATCCGCGCATAGTGGATGAAGTACGGATCCTGCCCTGCGTGCACGCCGCCCGCCCGAAACCAAATCTGCCGCTTTTCTTCATCAACTAAATCGACCCCGCGCACCACCCACTCGCCCCGTGTAATCTGCTTCGCCGCTGCACCCGCCTTCGCCCCCCACTCATGCAGAAGGTACAGATGCCGCCACCCATCCCGCTCCGACATCCAAATCGTTTCGCCCGTCCCCTTCACCCGATGCACATACGTCGAGTTGACGTAGTCAACAAACGTGTCTGGCTTCTCCTCGGTGATCGCCCTCACCGCCCCATCGCGCGAAACGCCCACCAGCCGCATGACCTGATGCCCGCGCTGGTTGTACACAAACGAAAAGCCAGTCGAATCCGGGGCCCACTCCAGCCGATCAATCGCCCACGGGGTGGCGAAGAGTTCATCACTCACCGCAATCTCCGCCCCGCTCTCCGCATCAAACAGCCGCGGCTTGGAAAGCTCAATCACATCGCCCGGCTTGAGATAATCAAACGTGTGTACCCGCGGCTGAATCTGGTCCTTCGGCGAGGACTCCACAAACGTCACCGGTCGCTTCTGCGCTGGCGTCACCCACCGCACCACAAACCGCGTCCGGTCCGGCGACCACACCACCGGCCCGGCGTATCCCGCACTCGCCGTGCCGTCTTTCGTCAGCGCCCGTTCTTGGTCCCGCTCCACGAGCACCACGTTGCTCTCGCGCACGAGCGCCCGCCGCCCCTCCGCCCGCTCAGGCGATCGCCCAGCCGACTGCTCGGACTCGGGCTCCCTGTCGCGCTTTGGCCCGTTGCGTTGCTTCGGCGCGTCGCCCTTCTCCCCCCCGTCGGCCTTGTTCACAATCACCACACTCGGCAGATCAACCGCCTCCCCCTCAAACGCCGCACTCCCGTCGCCGCGCACGATCGCCCACCGGTGCCCGCCAAACGTGTGCTGCCGCCGCACCTCCCCCGCCGCAACCTTGCCATAAGACGTACGCGAGTCGCCGTTGATCCAAAACATCTCCACGTCCGCATCGGTCCGATTCTTCACGATGATCGCCGTCGATGCGCCGCGCCGTGAAGCACTCGACCCTTCCAGCAAGAACTCGCCCGCATCCTCAATCGCCACCTCACTCAGTTCACCGCTCCGCTGATCTATCCGGCCCACCCGCGTCGTCCCGCTCATCAGCATGGTCACCGCGCCGCCGGCAACGTGCACCCGCTCAATCGCCAGCCGGCTTGCTTCCACCGGCCGCCCAAGCTCCTTCGTCATCCACGCCGCCACCTTCTGGGCATCAAAAAGGTCCCGCTTCTCCCCAGTCTCCGCATTCACCTCCACGTACCGCCGCGCTCCCCCGCCAAGTTCCACCACATACCACAGCCGCGCCCCATCCATCCACATCACGCTCGGCACCGTGTTCGTCACCTTGCCCTCGGTCCGCTGCGCCAGCGCCACCCCTCGCGCGAAATCCGCCCGAGTTCCTTGGGCCCAAACCGCGCCAGTACCCCCGACAACGACCGCACTCAATGCGAGCAGCGCGAGCCAACACCGCCATGAGTTCCGTTCACCCGCCGCGTGAACCGATGATTGACTCAGCATTCTGTCTGCTTTCTAAAGAAGTAGACCCGGCTCACTCGCCCAATGCACCGCAACGCCGGCGCCCCGGTCAACAAACCGATTCGCCGCCTCCGAATGCTATTGATCATCCGTCGTGCTCGCTTCATCCTCGGTTCACGCACACTCAACGAACCAGCCGCGCCCCGCCACGAGCCGCCAACAACGCTCTGCCGCCACCGTATCATGCTCCTGTGCAGCGGCCTCGCTGCACTTTCGCCAGCGTATCAAAGGGACATCATCATGGCAGTATCCGGAAAAAACGGCGGACAGCGCACCAACAACACCAGCCCAAGCGGCCAGAAGACCCGCACCCCCACGAAGACCTCGCACACCGGCAGTCGTGTCGAGCCATCGCACGTGAAGGACAAATCCGAAAGCAAACAAGCCACTAAAACCGGCGCGCCAGCCAAGCCGCCAACCACCATGGCCAAGAGTGCCGCCAAGAAGCGCTGACGATCACCCGCCCTCATAACCCGGGCTCCGCGTTCAATGCCCGCCGTTCATTCTTTGCCCCGGCCTACCACGCAGTCGTGCGGGCTCGCTAACACCTGCGCCATTACGTCGAGCCCCATTCAAGACCGCCGCCGACAAGCCTCTATTCGGCATCGCCGACATCGCCCTCATCCCGCCAACCGGTCACCCGCTCAACCATCTCAATACTGCCGGCCTACTCATCTTTGCCAGCAATCGTGACACCATCAACTCCGCCTTCGCCGCCGCGGAAACCCGCCTCTTGACCGACCCCTTCGCTCGCCCCGCACCCACCCCTCCAGTCGAGCGCCCGACACTCGTCAACTAACCCAGGCCCGGTTCCTCGATTCCCACAAACCGCCCAACCTCCGCGTCCGCAAACGGCCTCTCTTCACCTCGCCTTCCGCGCCGACACATCCAGACTCGTGATGTAGTCACTCGGCTTGCTCCCCGCTGGCAGCGCTGCCACGATCTTCTGGTACAGCGGATCCTCCCAGTTCGTCATGGCGTCGATGTACTCCGCCTTGGCCTTCAGCACGATCTCAATCAGCCCCGCTGCCACCGCCTGGGCCCGCGTTTCCTCCACCATCACCGCGCCAGATACGCACCCAACCAGCGCTTCCACATCCGCCAACACCCCCGCCGGCAGCGGTCTGAGCAGCGCCAGGTCCGAGACCGCCACCCGCCCCCCCGGCTTGAGAACCCGCGCGATCTCCTGCCACACCCGCCCCTTGTCCGGCGAGAGGTTCAGCACACAGTTCGAGATGAGCACGTCGGCGCTGCCATCCGCGATGGGCAGGTTCTCAATCTCGCCCAGTCGAAACTCCACATTGTTCAGCCCCGTCTGCTTCGTGTAAGAGCCAACGTTCTTCCGCGACAGCGTAATCATGCTCGGCGTCATGTCCACGCCGATCACGCGTCCACTCGCCCCCACCTTCGGCCCCGCGATGAAGCAGTCAAACCCGCCACCCGAACCAAGGTCCACCACCACCTCGCCCGCTTGCAGTGAAGCCAGCGCCGTCGGATTCCCGCACGAAAGCCCCATGTTGGAAGCGTCCGGCGCATTCGCCAGTTCGCTCTGCGAATAGCCGATCGCGGCCGCCAACTGCGCCGGTGAAAACGTAGCCGGTCCGCAGCATCCGCCCCCGGCCTTCGCTTCCCCTCCGCCACCGCAGCACCCTGCCCTCGCTGGCGTGCCGCTCGCCTGCTGAAGCGCAGACCATGACCCGGTCTGCGCGATCTTCGCGTACCCCTCCCGCACCTTCTCACGCACCGCATCGTCCTTCACCGCATCAACCACTCCCCTTGTATCCAATGCCGCACGAGTTACCGCCGCGCTCTTCTCACCGCCGCAGCAATCCGTCGTACAGCACGCCTTGTTTGTCTCATTCGTCATCGCCGTCTCCTTCTTTTCTGTTTGCTTGTCAAGCACACCCACCCCTCGGCCATCTGACTCCGCAACGAGTTCCCCGTACACAACAACCGCACCCGTAATCAGCCCTCACCACGTCCCACAGCAGCCTCCTCCCTTCGCCGCATCACCCGGGCAGCACCCCTCGATCGCATCCGCCAGCCCCCGCAGCGCGCCGCACACCTTCGCATACTCAACGCCATACGAAACCGACCGACCCTGCTTCGTCGATGCCAGCACGCCCGCCCGTTCCAGCATCTGCAAATGCCGCGACACCACCGACAGGTCCACCGCGCAGCACTCAGCAATCTCACTCACCGTGCACGCCCGCCCGCACTTGGCAATGCAGCTCACCAGCCGCGCCCGCGTCGGGTCGCACAACGCCTTGAACAACTCCGGGTCAAGCAGTTCGTCCAGCCGCCCGCCGCATGCCCCGGCCTGCTTTGGAGTCATCACCTTTTTATTCTTGCGTACTTGCGTCATCATGCAAGTATATCGCCCAGCCCCGCCTCGTCAAGGCAAGTCACCTCGGCGTCTGTGCCGCCCCGCTCTCCAACCGCGCTCTCTGGGCGTTACTGTGTGCCCTCGCAATGCCCACCGACGCCCTCCCCATCCTCGCCCTCTTGTTCCTGATCGTCGGGGCCCTTTACGCCTCGGTCGGCCACGCCGGCGCCTCTGGCTATCTCGCCGTCATGGCCCTCATGAGCGTTGAAGCCCTCGTCATGCGGCCCACCGCGCTGGCGATCAACATCTTGGTCGCACTCATCGCCTTCGTCCAGTTCGCCCGCGCCGGCCACTTCTCCTGGCGGCTCTTCTGGCCATTCGCACTCGGCTCGGTCCCCGCCGCATTCATCGGCGGTCGCGTCCACATCCCCCCCGAGCACCTTCGGATCGCCATCGGCATCGTGCTCCTGCTCACCGCCGCCCGAATGGCGTGGGTCGCCCTCCGACCACCGAAATCCAAGGCTGCACCAACGCCCCCGGCTCTCCCCGCCGCTCTCGCAGTCGGCGGCGTCCTCGGCTTGGTCGCCGGCATCACCGGCACCGGCGGCGGTATCTTTCTCAGCCCCTTAATGCTCCTGTGCAACTGGGCCGACACCAAGCGCACCGCGGCCACGGCTTCGCTGTTCATCATGCTCAACTCAGCAGCCGGGCTTGCGGGCTTGGTCACCACCGGCTGGAAGCCCCCACCCTCACTGGCTCTGCTCGCCGCCGCAGCGTGCCTCGGCGGCCTGCTCGGTTCCTACCTCGGCAGCCGCCGTGCCACCCCCCGCGCCCTCAACCTCGCACTCGCCGCAGTCCTGCTCATCGCCGGCCTCAAACTCGTCCTGAACTGAGCCCAATGATCGCGCAAACGCCTGCGACAACACAAAACAACTATCCGCTGGTACCATTCGCTGCCGCGACCAATGCCGGGACCGTGCCGCTCAGCGGCTTTGAACCTTCTCGCTCTTGACGGCCAACTCGGCCCTCCCGGCCCTCCCGGCCAACCACGATCGGACCCAATGCTCAGCAACCTCTCCGCCCGCATCGTCACGTTGCTGCTTTTGTTCGCATGCAACTCAAATGCGCCGGGATTCATCTCCCCAGTTGCCCCTTGTCACGCGCCGTCACCCGGCGCATCCGGGCTTGCCATCAATGATCTCAAATGCGAAGGGCAAACCAGCCCGCTCGCCATCGACTCGTTGCCGCCGCGCCTGAGTTGGATCCTCCGCTCCGACCAGCGCGGCCAGCGTCAAACAGCCTATCAGGTGCTCGTCGCCACTTCCGCCCAGCGCCTCGCGCAGGACAATGGCGACCTGTGGAATACGGGCAAGGTGACCAGCAGCGACACCATCAACGTCGCCTACAAGGGGCGGCCACTCGCCTCCGGCCAGCCCTGCCACTGGAAAGTGCGCGTGTGGGACCGCGAAGATTCACAATCGGCTTGGAGCGAGCCCGCCACATGGGAAATGGCTTTGCTGCACCCCGGCGATTGGTCGGCACAGTGGCTCAACGATGCGCGGCCCAATCCATCGACCGACGCAGAGTTTTATCTTCACGATCCGGCTCCACTCTTTCGCCACGAGTTCTCTGTCGCCAAGCCCCTGCGCCGCGCTCGCCTGCACATCACCGGCCTTGGATACTACGAAGCCAGCCTCAACGGCCAACGCATCGGCGATCACGTGCTCGACCCGGGGTGGACGGCGTACGCCCAGCGCGTGCTCTACAGTACGTACGACGTCACGAGCGAACTTCGCATCGGAGCAAACTGCATCGGCGTGATGCTCGGCAACGGCTGGTACAACCCGCTCCCGCTCCGCATGTGGGGCCATCTCAACCTGCGCGACCATCTCGCCGTCGGTCGCCCGCGCTTCATCGCCCAGTTAAACTTGGAATACGAAAACGGCGACACGCAGTCCTTGGTCTCAGATCCAACCTGGAAGACCGCTCAAGGACCGATTCGATTCAACAGCATCTACCTCGGCGAGGTCTACGACGCAAGCCGTGAACTCCCCGGCTGGGACACCGCTGGCTTTGACGACTCAAACTGGAGTGCGTCTTCGATCGCCCTCGAACCAGTGGGGCGGCTCGAAGCGCAGTCTCAGCCACCCATTCGAGTCAAAGAACAGATCCCCACCGTCCGCATCACCGAGCCGCAGCCCGGCGTGTTCATTCATGACCTCGGGCAGAACTTCTCTGGCTGCGTCACACTCCGGCTTGCTCCCCCGTTGCCGCCAGCCGGCAGCACGATCGTCCTGCGGTACGGCGAACTGCTAAGCGCCGATGGCTCGCTGAACCCGATGACGGCCGTCTGCGGTCAGATCAAGGGCACCACCGCCACCGCCGCTGGCGGCCAGGAGAGCGTCGGCGGCCCCGGCGCGCCGCCCATCGCTTGGCAATCCGACACGTACATCACCCGCGGAACTCCAGGCCATGCCGGCAACCGCGCCAAGCCTGACGATGCCGAAACCTACACATCCCGCTTCACCTTTCACGGCTTTCGCTATGTTGAAGTCCAAGGGCTACCCGCCACCAACGCCGCCGGCGACCCTCTCGGCCCCGTGACCATCACCGGGCTGCGGCTGAACTCCGATGTCGCAGACGCCGGGTCCTTCGCCTGCTCAAGCGAACTGCTCAATCAAATCCAGCTCATGTGCCGACGCACGTTCCTCGCCAACCTCTTCAGCGTGCAATCAGACTGTCCTCACCGTGAGCGCTTCGCATACGGCGGCGATATCGTGGCCACCAGCGATGCTTTCATGCTCAACTTTGACATGTCGCAGTTCTACGCCAAGACCGTTCGCGACTTTTCCGACACCGCCCGCCCCGACGGCCTGCTCACCGACACCGCCCCGTTCGTGGGGATTCAATACTGCGGCGTCGGCTGGGCCATGGCACATCCACTGCTGCTCACGCAGCTCCTCCAGCACTATGGTGACGATCGCATCGTTGCCGAGCACTATGACACCGCTCGACGTTGGCTGCTGCGGGTCGCAGAGATCCATCCCGGCGGCATCATCACCCAGGGGCTCAGCGATCACGAAGGGCTGGAAGCATCCCCAGAACCGCTTATGGTCACGCCGCTCTACGTTCAAAGCGCACGACTTCTTGCAACTCTGGCCCGCGCGCTCGGCCGCGTCGACGATGCCTTGCAGTTTGAGTCCCTCGCGCGTGCAAGCACCGCCGCATACCAGCAAACATTCTCGCCAATGTTCGAACCCGACGCCGTCACCGAGTTCAGCCAGGCAAGCCTCGCCTTTGCGCTCTACTCCGGGCTGGTCCCCGAGAACAAACGCGCCGAGACTCTGCAAGCGTTGATCGACAACATCCAGGTCAAACGCCGCGGCAGCCTCTCCACCGGCATCATGGGCACCAAGTTCATGCTCGACGTGCTCTCCCGCTCCGGCCGGGCCGATGTCGCCTGCGAACTCGTGACCCGCCGCACCTTTCCAAGTTGGGGCTGGATGCTCGAGAACGGCGCTACAACGTTGTGGGAGCATTGGGCGCTCAATACCAACACGTTCTCCCACAGCCATCCGATGTTCGGCTCAGTAAGCCAGTGGTTCTTCAGCTCACTCGGCGGCATTCAGCCCGCCCCCGATGCCCTCGGCTTCGACTCCATCATCATCAGCCCGCAGCCAGTGCCAAACCTCGACTGGGTCCGCACCAGCCACCGCACCGTCCGCGGCACAATCGTCAGCAACTGGCGGCGCGACGGCCCCCAACTGGTGCTGGATATTGAAATCCCAGTTGGTGCCACGGCACTGGTCTACTTGCCCGCCCATCGCCCAGAACAGATCACCGAAAGCGGTATCCGCCTCGCGTCCACGAACTCCCTGACCCTGCCTGCCGAGTTTGTCCAGCTCGAACCGGCCGCGCTGCCAATTCAGGTCCTTCCCGCAGAAATCACCGCGTCCGACAGCCGAACCGTCGTCTGTCGCATCGCTTCAGGCCGCTATTGCTTCCGCATCGACCCGCACAACCGCTGACCCGACAAACCGCGGCCAATCCGCCGCCGCCACTTTCCTCGCGGCAAGCCGCTACCGCTTCACCCACCCCTCCCCAAACTCCACATCCTTCCCCCGCTCCGGCGGATCAACCCTGATCCATTCCACCACTCCGCCGCGCACCCACCCCTCCAGTCGAACTCCCGACTCTCGCCAGTTACCTCACCAGCGTCCTCGACAGCATCATCGCCTCGTTCGATCGCGTTCGCCCTACCCGCGCCATTGTTCTCACATGGCTCCTCATCGAAGAATACCACAACACCCACGGCGTCTATCCCCCCAACCTCGCCACCGCCGTCCCCGACGATCTCGTCTCCTTCAGCATCGATCCGTTCACCGGCGCACGATTGACCTATTCCCCCGTCGCCACGAACCCCGACCCGCGCCGCCGCTCATTCACCCTCTTCGCCACCGGCCTCTACATCGACGCCACCGACAACTTCGTAAACACGTCCCCAGACCCGAAAGCCATCCCTCGCGGCCAAACCGACCCCTGCCCTGAAGTCCTCACACTCCCAAACTGACCAATCCAAGCCCAGTTCCGCGATGCTTCCAAACTGCGGCACCTACACCGTCCACAAACCGGCTTTCCTCACGTCGCGTGCCCCGCCGCCCCAGTCAGCTCGGTTGCCCCGCGGCTACCTTCGGCCGATCCGCCAGCGGCATCACCACGATCGCGTTGCACGGCGCCGGGCACACCGTCGCACACACGCCGCATCCGGTGCACACTTCTTCGCGAATCCGGGACTTGCCCGCCTTCACCTCAATCGCCCCCGGCACGGGGCACCGTTCAGAGCACACCGTGCAGAACGAACCCGTATACGCCAGACACGCCATGGTCTGAATCCACGCCACTCCCATTTTCAACGGTTGGTCGGCCCGCAGCACACCGCTCCCAGCCGGCGGCTTGCATGCCTTGATACACGGCGTGTCCTCGCACATCACGCACGCAGTGCTCGACGGATCAATCATCGGCGTCCCCGCCGCCTCCCGAAATCGCGCCGGTGCGTGGACAATCGCGCTCACCGGGCACGCCGTCACGCACTCATTGCACCGCGTGCACCCGGCCAGAAACGACACCTCGTCGACCGCTCCCGGCGGCCGATGGATCGGCAGCGAGAACCTTCGTCCAACCGTCGACCGGGCGTCCGAGTTCGCACTAACCTCCGCGTCAACCGGCCTCGTGGCCGTTTCGAACGCCTTGGCGCTCGCACTGACCAGTTCCGCGGCAGCGTCCACAGCTTTGCCAAAGAGCCGGCCACGGAATAAATCACGCCTGGATATGGCTGGGTCTTCTGGCATGCACGTTCATCGCCTAACGCCGCGGCGTCGCGGCCATACCGTCGGCAACATCCGGAACACCGAACGTCGGAGACAGTTGTTCAAACTCCGCAGCGGGTGCATGACACTGAACGCAGTTGCTCCGCGACAGGTGGTCCGGCTTCCACCCGTCATAGCCGAACTCGCCATGGCAACTGACGCAGTTCGTCCGCATGAACGAGCTGTGCGGCATCACCGGCGGGGCGCCCGCCCCCGCCCGCGTGCCGCCGTATCCGCTGGGTCGAAACCCCACAAAACTGTTGCCCGGTCCAGTATCTGGCCCAAGCATCGGGCTCTCCGCCTCCACATGGCACTGCGTGCAGTTTCGCAGGTACGTATGCGACACCATCTTTGAGGTCTTGTCTCCCGCCCGCAGGCCCTGCGCGTGGCACGCCCGGCACGTTTCAACGTTTAAGTCCGCGATCGAATGCGGAATCACCGGCGGTGCACCTTCATACGCACGCACCGCCGCGCGTTTCTCGAGCGATTTGACCCGCGAGGCAAACTTGTCCGCTACCGCGCCCGGGTTCGACTGACTCTCCGGAATGACCTTCGGCGCCGGACTATTCAATCGCCAAGTGATATCTGTTGATACGACGGCAGGCGGCCCCTGCGGCGCGGCGGCTGCCAACGGCATGCCCATCACCTGACCAGTCGTTACCTGGCCGTCACCGATCGATGCGTAAGCTACGGTACCCGCTCCTGCCGCCGCCAGCACCACCCAGACAGTCTCGGCCGAGTATCTCAAGTTCATTTTGGGCGAGAGCATGCACATACTCCTACGACTTGCGAACAACCGTGACGGCGCACTTTTTGTAGTCCGGCTGCTTGGAATACGGGTCGTACTCGTCAAGCGTCACCATATTGATGAGCTTGGTCTCATCAAAGAACGGTACGAACACCTCCCCGATCTTCGGATCGCCTCGACCGCCGATCCATACCGGTAAGTCAATCGCGCCGCGACGACTCTTGACCGTGACAACCTCGTTGTTGCGAATGCCGAGCCGCGACGCGTCGTCCTTGTTCATTTCGACATAGGCTTTCGGCATCGCGCGGTGAAGCTGCGGAATCCGCCGCGTCATCGTCCCCGTGTGCCAGTGCTCCAGCACGCGCCCGGTGCAGAGCCAGAATGGGTAGTCTTTGTCCGGCATCTCCGGCGGGAACTCATGCGGCCTAAACCAGATCAACGCCTTATCGTCCTTTGTCACCGAGTGGTAGAACTGGAAGTCCTTCCCCTTGGCCACATACGGATCATCAAACCCGGAGAACCGCCACCGCGTCTCCTTCCACGAGCCATCGGTCTGTTCAATCACCGGCCACCGCATGCCGCGCGTCTTGACATACTCCCCGTACGGCGCAAGATCATGGTGCTTGTGACGGGAAAACAACCGGTACTCGTTGAAGAGCCGTTCATCAACGTTCACGTCGTAGTAGTTCTCCCAGTTCCAGATCGGCACTTCCTTGCCGGCCTTGTCTACGGTTTGAAAAAGCCACTTGCCGTCCTTGTCCTTCATCCCGTTGTCGCCAAGTTCCATCATCTTGTGCGACACGGCGATGACCTGCCATGCATCGTCTCGCGCCTCACCCGGCGGCGACACCATCTTGAACCACTGGTGCGTCCTTCGTTCGCTGTTGCCGTACATGCCATTCTTCTCAACCCACATCGCGCTAGGCAAAATGAGGTCCGCGAGTTCGGTCGTCGCCGTCGGATACACATCCGACACAATCAGGAACTTGTCCGAAAGGTCTTTCTTTTTAAGAAAGTTGCGACCAAGATTCGGAAGCGTCTGCCCAGGATTCGTCACCTGCACCCACATTGTTGTCACGTCGCCGCCCTGATCCGTCGGCGTATTGAATCGCTTAAACAGCTCAACAGCGTGATACCCGATTTTCGGATTGATCCGCCCCTCCGCCAGATTCCAGTGCTCCTCGGCATGCTTGCGATGCTCCGGATTGGCGACCGCCAGGCCGCCCGGAAGCATATGGCATAATGTCCCGACCTCGCGAGCCGTGCCGCACGCCGATGGCTGACCGGTCAAGCTGGTCGCCGCGTCACCCGGCTTGCCGAAGTGGCCCGACATCAGGTGAATACCGTGCACGATGCAGTTGATCGCCGTACCCCGTGTGTGCTGGTTGAATCCCATGCACCAAAAGCTGTTGATCTTGATGCCGCGATTGCAGTACAAGTCACCCAGCATGCGGATCTTGGCCGCGGGGACACCAGAAAGCTCCTCAACTCTCTCCGGCGTGTACACATCCACCGCCGCCGCAAACTCCTCGAAAGTCATCTGCACGCCCAGCATGTCCGGCGGCGTCTTCTCGTCGGGCTTGGGTCCAAGCTTGCGGAAGTTGCAGTGATTGGCCACGAACTCTTTGTCATACTTGCCGCTCTTGACCATCAGGTGCGCGATGCCATTGGCAATCGCCAGGTCGCCGTGCGGCTTGAAGAACAACACCTCGTCGGCGAAATCACTCGTGCGTGTCCGGCGCGTCGTCATGTCAATGATCATGACCTTTTCGCCGCGTGCTCGCCGATCAACAAGACGCGAGAAGAGCACCGGGTGCATCTCGGCCATGTTGTTGCCCCACATGATCGCGACATCGCACTGATCAATGTCGTCGTACACCCCGGGCGGTTCATCCACGCCAAATGTGGACATGAACCCGGTCACCGCCGATGCCATGCATAAACGCGGGTTGGCATCGATCAAGTTCGTGCCCAATCCGGCCTTCACAAACTTGTTCGCAGCGTACCCCTCTGGGATTGTCCATTGCCCCGACCCATAAAACGAAAACCCCTTAGGATTAGCCTTGATTCGCTTGGCGATCGTCTCGATGGCCTCGTCCCACGAGATCGCCACCATCTCGCCATCCTTGCGCAACATCGGTGTCGTCAGCCGATCCTTGCCGTACATGGCGAGCCCCACGTGATAACCCTTCACGCACAGCAAGCCCTTGTTGACCTCGGCTTTTTGGTCGCCCTGAATCGCCACCACTTTCCCATTTTCAGTGCCCACCATCACATGGCACCCGGTTCCACAGAACCGGCACGGGGCCTTTTGCCACTTGAGCGATGCGCCTTCCGGCTGTTCAGCTAGAATTGGGAGCGAAAAGGCACGGGCCGTTCCAGCCGCCGCCGCGGTCGCCGCAGCCATGGCCGACGCTTTGACGAATGTCCGACGGTCAACGGTGAGCATGCTGATCCTCCACATCTCCCTTGTTGGATTCCATCCCCGCATCTGTGTTTTCACCCAGATGCACAAACGTCACGTCAACGTGCACTATGCCCGGCATCGCGGACAGTTCATCAAACAAATCACGGTCCGCCTGCACATTCGATGTCTCGGCCACCACCGCCAGCCTATTCCCAAACCGCTCGCCGAGCGTGATCCGCGAATCCGCAGCCAGCCGCGCCAGCGCCGCCCCAGCATCATCATCTTCCGCGAGTTTAACAACGAGTCCGCTGATGGCCATGCGCCGACTCCAAAGTACCAAAGGGCGATCCACAATTTCCGCAGCCGTTGCGGCAACGGCCGCCGATTTCGGATATCCTACTCCCGATGTCGGCAAGTTGACCAGAGGATTCGTCATGAATCAACCAACAACCTTCCAGCCCGCCACCACCCCAACCCGCGCTCCGGGCTGGCTTGGCTGGCTTCTACCCATCGGCTTTGTCTGCCTCGCGGCCGTGCTCTTCAACTCGTCAACCTCCAGCGATATTCCCCTTGCGCCCTCGCGGACATTCGACAAATCGACCCTCATCGTCGGCCCGCGAAGGGTTGCGATGCAGGATCCTCCCACCGTTCAAATCGAAGGCCGTCCGCAGTCATGTAATGGTTGTCACCAGATCTTCACTTCCAGCCATCCCGGCGGCGCGGCCTTGAACTTTCATCAAGACCTAGTTCTCCACCATGGCCTCAACAACCGATGCGTCAACTGCCACGACACGGCCGACCGCCAGAAACTCACGCTCCGTGACGGTGCCACTGTCACCTTCGCCGAGACTCCCCAGTTGTGCGCTCAGTGCCACGGCACCGTCTATCGCGACTGGCAGCGCGGCACCCATGGCAAGACCCTCGGCTCGTGGGTGACCGAGTCCCAGGCGCAGCGCCGGCTGAGTTGCAACGAGTGCCACGACCCTCATTCGCCCAAGTATCCGTCTTTCGTCCCACTTCCTGGCCCAAACACGCTCCGCATGGGCGACCAGAGCGCTCCAGTTCATCCGGAGCACTCCGGCAAGCAAAACCCGCTTCAACGCGGCTTCAACAAACCCGCTTCAGACCGCAACAACAAGATCACCCCAGATGGAGTTCACCCATGAAAGACCTGCAAATCTGGAACGGCCCATCAACCTCCGCTTCGCACGTCGAGCCGGAACTCACTCGCCGAAGTTTCCTCCGCACCGGTGCCGCTGCCATCGGCGGCATGGCCGCGCTCGCCGCCGCGCTCGCGCCGCTTCGCGAACTCGCCTCTGATGAGATGCCCAATCTCGACCAGTTCCTCCAAAAGCACTACAAGGAAATGAGTCCAGCCGAGATGGAGCATGCACTCGAGCGCATCCGCAACAAAGTCGAAGAGCGTTACGCTGTCCGCCCCCACCTCCGCGACGTGAAGCCCATGGAGGGCGTTGAGTTTGCTTACGCCCTCAACCTCTCCCGCTGCATCGGCTGCCGCAAGTGCGTCCACGCCTGCGTCGCCGAGAACAACCAGTCGCGCAGCCCCGAAATCCAGTACATCCGCGTGCTCGAAATGCCGCGTGGCACGCTCGATGTCGAAAAAGGCAACCACCACTACGACCAGCCAACCGTCCCAAATGCCGACCACTTCTATCTGCCCGTGCAGTGCCACCAATGCGCCAGCCCGCCCTGCGTCAAGGTCTGCCCTGTTGAAGCCACCTGGCAAGAATCCGATGGAGTCACGGTTATCGACTACGACTGGTGCATCGGCTGCCGTTACTGCGAAGCCGCCTGCCCTTACTGGGCTCGACGGTTCAACTTCGCCAAGCCAAACCTCCCCAAAGACCAACTCAATCCCAACATGAGCTACCTCTCCAACCGCCCGCGCGAGAAGGGAGTCATGGAGAAATGCCATTTCTGTCTGCACCGTACCCGCGAGGGCCGAATGCCTGCTTGCGTCGAAATCTGCCCAACAGGTGCTCGCAAGTTCGGCAACGTCCTCGACCCCAAATCGGAAGTCGCTGAAATCCTCAGGACCAAGCGCGTCTTCGTCCTCAAGGAAGAGGTCGGAACCCTTCCCCGCTTTTTCTACTACTTTGACGAGCGCTACCCCAACACCCTCGACCCCGAAGCACTCGCCATCGCTGCCAGGCTCCGCGAGGAGGAAGGCGACTCCTACGGCTGTCTTCCCGGCGCTGCCGGTCCACGCAGGGACTTCATAGCCGCCGCAAAGCCAGCATGGTGGATCGGAGAGAACGCATGAGGACATACCTCACGTTCCTCCTCCGGTGCTTCCGACTCAGTTTCGTGGGCGACTATCGCTACTACGCCTGGATGTTCTTTCTCACAGTTCTAGTGCTCTTCGGCATCAACGCCTATTGCAAGCAGCTCGTCTACGGCCTCGCCACCACCGGCATGACCGATCAGGTTTCGTGGGGCTTCTACATCGCCAATTTCACGTTTCTTGTCGGCATGGCCGCCGCGGCCGTCATGCTCGTCATTCCCGTGTACATCTACCGCAACCGCGAACTGCACGACCTCGTCATCTTCGGTGAACTCTTCGCCGTTGCGGCCATCATTATGGCAATGCTGTTTGTGACCGTCGACCTCGGTCGCCCCGACCGCTTCCACCACCTCCTCCTCCGCTTCAACTTCCCCGTTTCCATGCTCACATGGGACGTCCTCGTCCTCAACGGCTACCTTCTCCTGAATCTCCACATCTGCGGTTATCTCGTCTACTGCGCGTATCGCAAACGCGAACCAAGCAAATATGTTTACATTCCCTTCGTGTTCGTCGCCATCGTCTGGGCTATTAGCATTCACACCGTCACGGCATTCCTCTACAGCGGTCTCGGCGGCCGCCCCTTCTGGAACTCCGCCGTCGTTGCGCCCCGCTTCCTCGCCTCCGCTTTCGCGGCCGGCCCCGCCTTCCTCATTCTCACCCTTTCGGCCCTCAAGCATTTCACAACCTATGAGGTACCTGCGAAGGCCTTCCTGACGCTCCGCAACACCGTCGCAATCGCCCTCTCCATCAGTATGTTCCTCCTCGGGTCTGAGGCTTTCACCGAGTTCTACACCAACTCCTCGCACGTCGCCTCCGCCACCTACCTATTCCTTGGCCTGCACGGCCGCACCGCCCTCGTCCCTTGGATCTGGTCCGCGATTGCTCTCAACTCGCTTGCGATGGTTCTCCTTTATCTCCCTCTCAGCCGCAAACTCCCGGTCCTGCAGGCCGCGTGCGTCATGCTTATCGTCGGCATCTGGATCGAAAAAGGCATGGGTATGATCGTCCCCGCGTTCATCCCCACGCCCCTTGGCGAAATCGTGGAGTACCTCCCAACCCGCAACGAAATCCTCGTTACCGTGGGCATCTGGGCGGCCGGGCTGCTGATCTACACCATCCTCGTACGCATCACTGTTCCTGTCCTCTCCGGTCGACTCACGTACGATCAGCCCTTCGTAGCCGCGCGTGACCCCGCCCTCTTTGCTCCACACCCGTCAAGCGAAGGCGTTGTCCGATGAGGCACATCCCCACCGCAGAGGAAGCCCAACACTCCCTCCGCGACCACATCATCACCAAAGCTACCGACGCCCGCCTCCGCCGCGGCGGGCTGATCGACAAGCAAGTCATGCTGCAGTTGCTTGATGACCGCTCCGTGGTCCGCTACCCGCTCGGCGTCCGATTCGATGCCGAACCTCTCCAACCTGGCGAGTTTGCATGCCTTGAGCCTCTCGGCAGCCATCCCTCCGACGGCTTCTGCCTCTACATCCACCCCACGTTCGAAACAGTCGACGATCTCTTCCCGCTCCTTGTGGCCTACTACATCCCATCGGTAAACTACGGCGAAGTCGCCTCACACACCGAGGCCGAACTCTTCGGTGCTACGCTCAACGGAATCGACGTCGAGGAGTACTACAAGATCCTCTGCTCAGTCGCGGACACGGTCGGCAGCACCCATTTGCCCTGAGCGCACACCGCACCAAGTCTTGACCCTGCATCGTCACACCCGCATCCAGCTCCCAATCCACGGCCGCTGTCTCGCTCGGCCGGAACGCTACCCCTACCGCTACCGCTTCACCCACCCCTCACCAAACTCCACATCCTTCCCCCGCTCCGGCGGATCAACCTTGATCCATTCCACCACTCCGCCGCGCACCTCCGCCGTCACCGTCGTGTTCTTCGCAGCGCAAAGCCGGAAGCACCCGCTCCAGTCCTTGGGCAGCGCGGGGCACACAATGATCTTGTCGCCAACACTCTGCAGCAGCATCTCCTGCACCGTCGTCAGCAGGTTTCCACCGTGACACTGATCCGGCAGCCAGTCAAAGTTCGGCCCCCAAAACGTCGGGAACCGGAAGTTGCGATGCGTGTTCCGCACCTTCGCCAGCACGTTCGCCGCTGCCTCATCGGCCAGCCCCAGCCGCGCCGCCTGCTGGCCATCCTGCGTCCACCCGTGCGTCATCTTCTCAATCCGCGCCGCGTACGTCGCCCGCCCCTCCGCCAGCATCGAGCGTCCCACGCCCGACAGCCCAAACGGCCACACCGCCATGAGTTCGGGGTTCTCGCAGTTTGACCGCTTCGGATCAAACTTCTCCGCGATCCCAAACCTCTTCTCACCACTCTTGGCATCGGTCGTCATTGGCACTTGCGGGCACGCCTCGCGCAGCCGCTTCCACAGGTCCCGATCCTCCGCCGTTCCAAACTCCGCCGGCAGCGCCATCAACCGCTCCGTCACCTCGCGAATCCCCACCACCGTCGGCAGGTCATTCACTACACCCGCCCAATACGTCTCAATCGCCTGCGTCGGCGTGATCAAGAGCGTGCCCTTCGCATCGCGCTCAAACCGCGAATCAAAGTACTTCAGAACCTCCCGCGCCATCGGAATCGTCTGCTCCGTCAAACGCTTGCGGTCCCCTGTGTAATCCCAATGGTCCAGCATCATCGCCGCCAGTTCCGGCCCCTGGTTCCACGCCCACCGCCAATACGCACACCCCACATCCGACACCGCCATGCCTTGGCGATTCCAGCCATAATCCGCGTTCGCATACGTCCCAAACGTCGTCATCGTCTCCGGGAAATAGGCCCCCTCCGCCTTGTAGTACAGCTTCGCCCGCGCCTTGCATGCCGGCAACGTCAGGGCGTAGAAATCAAACAGCGATGCCATCAAGTCCCCATCGCCGCGCGCCAGCATCCCGTGATACGGAAGCCGCGTGTTCTGCCACCAGAAACTCCCGCCCCAGTTGCGAAAGTCCTCGTTAAACGCCGCGCCGTCCACATGCCGCGGCGACACCGTAAATATCGACCCGTTGAACTTCACCGGAAACTCGCCCTTCGTCGCCGCCGTCACCACGAACCGCTGCAGCGCATAGGCCTCACTCACACTCGCCGCCCGACCCCCGCTCTCCCCGTTGCTCACCAGCTTGCCGTCCAGATACACCCGCGCCGATCCCTCCTTCCCCGCAAACGTCATCACCACGCACGACTCTCGTCCCGCCCCCGGCGCCGCCTCCGTCTGCACCGTCGAGTTGCGCACAATCGCCCGCACCCGCCCACCCTGCAAATCAAACAACATTCCGTCACTCTGCCCCGCCGTCAGCGCATCGATGATCCGCCCCGTCACCTTCTCGCCCGCCGGAGTTACCCACGCCACGATCGAGAAATCCCCCGCCCCTTTGAACCCGTCCGGCACCGCCATCGACATCCCCACCTCCGCAGGCAGCGTAACAGCACCAGCCAGCGCACCCGCCACAGTTCCCGCCCCTGCCCCCTTCGCAATCGTCTCAATCTCCCCTGGCTGCAAGGCCCGATCCACCATCACCGCCGCGCGAATCTTCCCCCCAAACCTGTTCTGCCCGTTCGAATCAACCCCCACCCGCACCGGATGCGCCCCGCCAAACACCGCCGCCCCGCCCCACGCCACTTCCCCCGGCTCCACAAATACAAACGAGTCCGTCCACCTCTTCCGCCACGCCGCCGCCGTCCGCTCCGCCGCTTTCGCAAACGGAGCCGCCACCGCGCTCGCCTGATTCAGTTTGCCCATCCACTGCCCCACATCATCACTCTGCGCGCACACCGCCACCACCCTCACCACCGCCTCCCGCTCCGCCTTCACCGTCGTCATCGTCTTCGCATCCACGCGCACAAACCCCTCCCCATCCAATCTCCCTCCAAACGTTCGATTGATGAGCGGGTCCCTCACCGCGTCCTTCACCGCCAACAGCCCCTGATGCTCGACCGTAAACCCCACCATCGACGTCTCATTGCGGTGATACCACACTACCCCACCTCCGCCGCCCGCATCGCCCCCGCCCGAACCACCCCATCCCCGCGCGTCCTCCACCACCACATCCGCGCTCTCCATCACGTCAACCCCCGCCGGTGCCTCATGCATAAGCCATGACGAGTTCTGCTCCCGCCCCGTCAGCGACTTCTCCCCGTCTCGCCACACCTCCAGCCGCGCCGTCACCCGCCGCGCCACCTCACTCTCCGTCCTCACCAGCACCACATCGGCCCCCGCGTCAACCATCACTTCCATCGTGCATCCAGGAGTCGAAATCACCAGCACCCCACGCTCCAGATCCAGCCGCTGCGAATACTGCTTGGCCACCTCCAGCGGCGGCTCGCACGTCACCCGCACCCGCCCCAGCTTCAGCAGCCGCTCGCACTCGCTATACGCATCCGTGTGCGACAGCAGCAGCACCAGATCGCCGCTCGCCTCCACCCACACGTTCGCGCCCACCCGACCATTGCCGATCGGCATCGACCCCGCCCCATCCAGCCCCGGCGAGCTCCACACCGGCGACGCACCCTTGAGTGCCACCAGCGCCTTGGCCTCGGGCGCGCCCTTCCATGTCGGCCCGTCACCACCCGCCGCCTGCGGAGTTGCCATCGCGATCGGCCCCCCCAGCGCAAGCGCAGTCGCGCCCGCAACACCCGCCATCCGGCAAACCAAGCGCATCGATAGCACAGCAGTGGTCATCACCGACTGTAGCGGTCATCCGCCATCAACTATTCTCACACCCGGCCGTGGGTGTGACCACGGATGAGGGAAGTTGGCTCCCCTGCTCCCTCTTTATCTTGTCCATCCTGTCCATCCATGTAAACTCCACCCAATGCTCGACTCCGACACCACCCGGAGAAGGAACATGGATGGGCAGGATGAGCAGGATGGAATCGAGCCAAAGCCCGCATAGCGCCTGCCCCTGCCCCAAGCTATGCGCACACACCCGGCCGTTACCTCAACGCGCCACCTTCAGCTCGTGAACCACAACCGTCCCCGTCTGAGGCGACCCTTGGATCTGCAGGCCAATGCACTTCACGGCCGACATCGAAATCACGTTGCCCCCCGCCTGATTGCCCCAGAACTGCTGCTTGTTGAGCCGCCCGATCGGCAACCGATACGAAGAAAACCCTCAGGGGCAGGCGCTGAAGAATGCACCAATAAAGTCCGCCAGATCGTCCGGATTCACCGCGCCGTCGTCGTTAAAGTCACCCTCGCCGCAGGCCGGCGCAAAGAAGCAACCGATGTAGTCCGCCAGGTCATCCGGGTCGGCCGTGCCATCGCCGTTAAAGTCCGCCGGACAACCGCTCGCCACGCGCTCAAACACCACGTCATCAAAGAACGCCGCGCCCGCCAGATTCGCCGTCTGCACAAACACCATCGAGAGCCGCGCCCGAACCGCCCCCGCCGGCGCCGTCGCTTCAACCGCCGCCTGCACATAGGTGTTCAGCGGCGAAGAAGCCGTGAGCGCAGTCGTCTCCACCGCCGAAATCGCCGTGTTCGCCGCGTCAAACCACTCCACCTTGAACACGCCCCGGTTCGTCCCTTGCATCCGGTCTGCCGACTTGTTCAGCCACCACGACGTCGCCCGCCACCGCTGACCCGCCGTCACCACGCCGTCTTGATGCACCCTCGAAATGTTCCCCGGCCCGTTGAAGTTGCCAAACATCTTGCCCAGCCGCGTCCCGCTCCGCGCGCCCGATGTGTCCAGAAAGCTGTTACCCGCAATCGTCCAGCCAAATAGCGGCTGGTTCGCCGCCGGGCCGCGATCCTCAAACGACTCGTTCACCACGTTGCGCCGATACACCCGCGCATAATCGACCTCCATCCGCTGCGGGAACACCGTCGTCTGATCCGGGTTGCCCGGCCAGTTGCCGCCCACCGCCGTGTTGATGATCAAATACATCGCGTCGCGCGGAATCGTGTTCATCTGCCGCGCCCGCCGAACCCCATCGACAAAGTAGTCGATCCGGTCGGGGAACCACTCTGCCGCAAACACATGAAAATCATCCGCAAAGTTCGGACCCGTAAACTGCGCAGTCTCCGATTGCACGTTCGGCCACGTGCCCCAATGATGCGTCATGTGCATCGTGCTGGGCTGGTGCCCCAGCAGTTCCATGATGTCGATCTCCGGCGGCCAGATACCACTCTGCGGCAGCATCCAGATCGCCGGCCACATCCCCTGCGTCGATGGCATCTTGGCCCGCACTTCAAACCGTCCAAACGACTGCGAGAACCGGTTCCGCGACTCAATCAACCCCGACGTATACGGCCGCCCCCCCTGGAATCGCCGCTCCGCCAAAATCGTCAAGAGCCCTCCCGCCAGCGTCACATTCGCCGGCGAGTAATACTGCTGCTCGTTGTTCTTCACCAGCGCCGCGTTCTCCGCCCGCCACTTCGATCCATCCAGCGTGCTCCCGCTGAACTCATCCTGCCACACCAGCGTCCAACCCGCAAGGTCCTGCGCCAGCGCACCACCCGCCAACGCCAGCACGCCGGCCGCGCCCGCCAAGGACCCGCAAACCGCCTTTGAATGATTCTTCTTCATGGTTTACCTTCCATTCGTGGCTATTCCAGTCCGTCCACTCCACACTACCGCCTCCGCCGCCGCCGGCTGCGGCAAACCCGTCTCCACCGGCTCATCGAGCGACGCACCGTTGGTCGCAATCACCCGCGCATACCAGTGCGCCGAGTCCTTCAGCACCCGCTGCTGCGTCGTGTAATCCACATGCACCAACCCAAACCGATGCCGATACCCCTCGGCCCACTCAAAGTTATCCATGATCGACCAGTGGAAGTACCCGCGCACATCCACCCCATCGCGCACCGCCCGCCGCAACGATATCAAATACCGCCGCATGAAGTCAATCCGCGCCCCATCCCGCACCCGACCATCCACGCCAATCCAGTCCACGTTCGACATGCCGTTCTCAGTTATCACCACCGGCAGGTTGAACCGCTCCTGAATCATCCGCGGCCCCCAATACAGCGATTCCGGCGTCACGCTCCATCGAAACGCCGTCTCCGGGCTCCCCGGCGCCGCCACCACCACCTGCGCCTTTGAGTCATCCCCCGCCCTCACCGGCGTGCCGCTATAAATGTTGGCCCCGAAGAAGTCGAGCGGTTGGTGAATCGTCTCCATATCCCCCGGCTGCACCTTGGGCGCATCACCGCCGAACAACTCCAAGCCGTCCGCCGGGTAATGCCCCAGACACACCGGGTCTGCAAACCACGTGTTGTTCCACGAATCCTTCTGCGTAATCGAGAACGTACTCCGCCGCGCCGCGTCGATATCAGCCGCCGACTCGGTCTCCGGATACTCAACCCGCATCACCGGTGCCCACCCCACCAGGCACCGCCGCTTCGTGTTGCCGCGAATCGCCTGCACACCGCGCCCGTGCGCCAGAAGCGCATGATGCGTTGCCAGCAGCCGCTCCGCCAGCGACAGCTTCAGCCCAGGCGCGTGCGTGCCATCACCGTGCCCAAGCCCGATGAAGATCTGCGGCTCATTGAGCGTCATCCAGTGACTCACCCGGTCACCCAGCCGCTGCACCACCACCGCCGCATACTCGGCAAACCACGAAGCGCAGTCACGATTCAGCCACCCGCCCCGGTGCAGCAGCGCCATCGGGTAATCCCAGTGGAACAGCGTTACCCACGGCTGGATCCCCGCCGCCAACAGCGCATCCACCAGCCGATCGTAAAAATCCAGCCCCTTGGCATTGAGCGCGCCCACACCCTCCGGCATCACCCGCGACCACGAGACCGACAGCCGGTACGCCTGCAGACCCATCCCCTCCATCAGCCCGACATCCTCACGATACCGGTGATAATGATCGCACGCCACCTCGCCCGTGTGGCCGCCATGCACCGCGCCGGGCCGCTTGCACATGTCATCCCACACCGACGGCCCCCGCCCATCGATCGCCGCCGCGCCCTCAAGCTGATACGCCGACGACGCCGCACCCCACACAAACGATCTCGCAAATCCACCTTCCATACGACCTTCCTCCGGCCCGCGGCCGGCTCTTGGTTAACCCTTGACGGCGCCCGACGTCAGCCCCGCAATGAACTCCTTCTGCAAAACCAGAAAGAGCATCATCAGCGGAACCACCGAGACCAGAGTCCCCGCCATCAGCAGTCCGTAGTCCTGGTAGTACGTGCTCTTGAGCTGCGCAATCGCCACCGCCAACGGAAACTTCCCCGGCGACTGCATCACCACCTGAGGACTGATAAAGTTGTTCCACGTCCCCAGGAACGTAAGCAAAATAAATGCCCCGATCATCGGCCGCATCAGCGGTAGCGCGATCCCAAAGAAAATCCGCCCCTCCCCGCACCCGTCCAGCCGCGCCGCCTCGATCAACGTCCCCGGTACCGAACTCAGCGCCGCCTGCCGGAACAAATACACCCCAAACGCCGGCGCAATCGCCGGCAGAATCAGCCCCGCGAATGAATCCAGCAGCCCCAGTTGAAACAGCCACTGAAACCCCGGCGCAATCAGCAGCGGCGGCGGAATGATAATCGCCGCCAGCACAATCCCCTGCGCCAGTTTCCGCCCACGGAACTCAAACTTCGCCAGCGCATACCCCCCCATCGCCGAAATCACCGTCGCCAGCACCGCCGTCGTTGACGACAAGAAAATCGAGTTCAGCATCGCCCGCCCGAGCCCAAGCTCAAACAGCAGCCGCCCGAAGTGCTCAAACGTCACCCGCCCCCACTCCACACCCAAAAACCCATCCCCACCGGGCAAGAAGGTTGACGTAAAAAAATCCTCGTTCCGCTTCAGCGCCGCGCACACCAGCCACACAAACGGCGCGCCCACCAGCACCGCCGCCGGCACCAGCACCGCATGCGTCGACACCAGCGCCGCCCACCCGCGCACCTTGGAAGAGCCCGCGTTCATACGCTCTCCTCCCCGCGCGAAAGCCGCCGCTGCACCACCGCGCACACCACCAGCAGCATTCCCAGCATCCACCCGATCGCGCTCGCGTACCCCAGGTCACCCGTCTCAAACCCGCGCTGATACAGATACATCACCACCGTCAACCCGCGATTATCTGGCCCCGCCGCCGAGTTCAGCAGCACCCACGGCAACTCAAACAACTGAAAACTCCCGATCACCGACAACAAAATCACAAACGTCGCCACCGGCCGAATGCTCGGCCACGTCACACTCACAAACCGCCGCACCGGCCCCGCCCCATCGATCTCCGACGCCTCCGTCAACTCCCGTGGCACATTCTGCAGCGCCGCCAGGAAGTAAATCATGTTGTACCCCATGTACTGCCACAGTGTCGCAATCACCAGCGACGGCATCACATAGTTCTGCATCCACGGAAAATCCAGATCCCACCCGATCACCGCGTGCAGGAACTGGTTGAGCAGACCCGTCCGCTTCTCAAAGATCACCCCGAAGATCATCCCCACAAACACCACGCCCACCAGCGCGGGTGAGAAAAACACCAGCCGGTAAAACGCCCGCCCCCGCAGCCCTGGCCGGTTGAGCATCATCGCAAACAGCAGCGACAGCGGCAACTGAATCAGCACCGTCGTCGTCGTATACACCGTGGTGTTGCGAACCGCTTTCCAAAACAGCGGGTCGGCCGCCAAGGCCTTGAAGTTATCCAGCCCCACAAACCGTTCCGTGCCCGGCCCATACGTCTGCTGAACCGCCAGCACCGCCGCCCTCGCCAGCGGGTACACCGTAAACAGCGCAAACAGCACAAAGAACGGCGCGAGGAACCCCCACGCTGCCCGCCGCGGTGTGGCCATCGCAGTGCCGCTCACTTGGTCACCCCGGCTTCCGTCGCACCAGCCAAACGTGACAAGCCCGTGCCGCCGTCGTTGGCGGCGCTCTCCCGCAAAAACACATTGCGATCAAGCAGTTGCTCCAGCCGCTTCTGCGCCGGTGCCAGCGCCGCCAGCGCCTCGGGCTCCAGTTCCGCCACCGTAAACTTCCCCGACTGCCGCGCATAAATACCCAGCGCCACCACCGCGTCCTGCACCGCCAGAATCGCAATCGAGTTATACGGCGAGCTCGCCCGCAGCGGCACACTCGGTGCCAGATCGATATACATCCGCCCCTTCGCCTGTCCCGAAAAATACGCATCCGGCTCGTCATATATCGGGTCGTTCCACAGCGACTTCACCGGCGTCACAATATCGCCCTCGCGATACAGCGCTCGCGCCATCTCCGGCGACAGATACAGGTTCTTTGCAAACGCCCACAACTCCTCAAAGTCCGGCGCCGTCTTCGATATCCCCAGCATCGTCCCGCCCCACACGCTCGTCCGCCGCCCACCCTTCTCCCACGCCGGCATCGGCATGAGCTTCACTTTCCCCTTCAGTTGCGGAATCTCATTCTTCCAGATGTTGCACATCCAGTCCGGCATCACCGAGGCGATCACATACCCCTCCAGCTTCAGCCGATTGCCCGAGGCCGAAAAATCCCGCGCTTCCGCCGCGATCCGGTTGGGTCCATTCGTCCACGCCACAATCTGCGCAATCGTCGCCGCATTCCGTGCCGAAGCCAGCGTCGGCCGCCCCTGCTCATCAAAGAACGTCCCCCCGGCCTGCAGGATGAGCGCCTCAATCGTCTCCCCCTGCGTCTCCCACAGGTTCAAGATATACCGCTTGGGCTTCCCGTCGCCATCCCGCTCCGCCATAAGCGGCAACATGAGCCGCACAAAGTCATCCCACGTCTCAATCTGGCTCACATCAATCCCCGCCGCCTCCACCAGGTCCGCTCGATACCCCAGCATCACCGGGTGAACATCATGCGGCAGGCCGAAGATCCGGCCACGCGAAGTCCACGGGCTGAACGACGCCGCATTGATCTGCTCGTACAAACCTTCAGACTTCAGCCGATCCGTCAAATCCACAAAGCCCACACTCTCCAGCGGGCCAGTGAACGCCCGCGCCGCGACCCGCCGTTCCGTCTCCAGCAAGTCCGCGCAGCCCGTCCCCGACAAGAACCCCGACAGCAATCTCCTCTCAAGGGCCTCAAGAGACATCAGCGTCATGTTCACGCGTGGCTCACGCGTCTGGTTCCACTCCGCCACGATCGGCTCATACAACTGATAATGCAGCCGCGCCGATGTCCACATCGTCCTGCCCGGCGCCGTTCGCGCCGGCCACGCCAGCACCGCTACCGTTGACACCACCGCCATGAGCACCACCAGCAGCGCGCCCGCCGGAACTCCGGCCTCGCCCGCTGACGATCTACCCGACTTGGCTGTATCTGATGCTGACATGATCGACGTCGTAGTCGGCTTTCTCAGGCGGCGCCCGTCCGTGACACTCGCAACCATCCGTCAAACCGCACCGCAACCCCGCCGCGGCTGTCCGCGGCGGGGTTCGGAACGGTCATCGAGAGACAAACCATGCTCAGCGCTCGACCGGGAATCGCTCCCCGGCCCGCACCGGTTTAGCAACCCGCGAAATAGCCGCTGATGTAGTCGGCAAGATCATCGGGATCGACCAGGCCATCGCCGTTGTAATCGGCGCTGATCGGCGCCGGCTGGCTGAAGAACGCGCTGATGTAGTCAGCCAGATCGTCCGGATCGAGCGTGCCATCACCGTTGAAGTCCGGCGGGCACGACGGTGTGATCACCGCCGGGCCAAACCGCGCATCGTCCCACGCCACGCTCGTATCGGCCGTCGCCCCGTTGTTCAGGAAGCTCTGCACCGCCATCACCACCGCCGCCTTCGTCGCCGACTCCGGCGCCGTGTCGGTGATGATGAACTGCTGATACTCGCCAGTCAGCATCGACTCGATCGGCATGTTAAACCGGCCGACTTCCGCGTTGGCGGCGTTGCGCCACTCGATGCGGAACTCAGCGCCGTTGTTGAGCGTCGGGTTCGTCCGGGCTTGCACCGAGAAGTTGTAGACCGTGCCCTGGATCACGCCCGGCACCACCTGCACGTGGCCAGTGAAGGCGTTAAAGCCGCTCGTCGAAGCGCTGCCGCGGATCGTCGTCACGAGAGCCTGATTGCCTTCGAAAGGAATCGCGCCGGTGTTGTTGAAGGCCTCAAGGAACGTACCCGCCGGGCCGCCGAAGAATCCGTTCCAGTTCGACTGGTTCGCGAAGTCAAACCCAAGCGCAAGCTCAAAGCCCGCGTTGTTGAGCATGTTCACGCGCGGCGGGGGGGGCGGCGGCGTGCTGATCCGCACGAACGACGCGTCATCCATCTGAATCGTGCCCGTGCCACCTGCCGAGAAGTACAGCAGAACATAGCGAGCTGACGAAGTTCCGGCCGGGGCCGTTCCCGAGACCGTCACCTGCGAATACGCATCGGCAGGCGTGAAGCCGTCCGCCACCAGCACCGACTCGTTCGAGATGAGCTGGTTCACCTCATCGCGCCATTCGATGTTGAGCACCGTGAAGTCAGGCAGCGTCAGCGGGTCGCTCGACGTTGACTTGAGACCCCACACAGAGGCCTCCCACACCGAGCCCGGCAACGCCGCGAAGTCCTGGAAAACACCCGACGTCGTGCCCGTCGCCAGCGTCAGATTGTGGTCGCCCGTCCGCGGGCCGTTGGTCGTCCGGAACGCGTTGTTGAAGTTCGACCAGTTCGCGATCGGACCGCCGCCCGGGCCGGCTGTCTCAAACGAGGGATTCGTCACCGCCACGTCCCCGCCGCCCAGCACGCTCGCCGTCACATCATCAAAGAACGCCGCTCCAGCCGCCCCGTCAGCACCCTGCTCAAACAGCAGATTCAGACGCACCCGCGTCGTCCCCGCCGGCGCGGCCGAAGTCACACTCGCCGGAATCGGCGTGCCCGTCGGCGAGCCCGCCACCAGCACATCGCTCTCGCCGAACGCGAGCACGTTGCCCATCAAGTCATAAAACTCGATCTTCACAATCGCGCGGTTCGCGCTCTGCATCGCATCAAACGACGCGTTGAACCCCGTCACGCCAACCGTCCACTCCTGACCCGCGCTCGCCGGCAGGTCCTGGAACATCCCCGAGTAGTTCACCTGGCCCGCAGTGAAGTTGCCGAACATCTTCATGCCGAATGAACCCGTGATCGGAGCAATCGTTTCACGGAACACGTTGCCAAACGTCGTCCACCCATCCACGGCCCCGCCCGCAACTTCAAACGACGAGTTTTGCAGCAGGTTTTGAGCCTGCACGGCCGAGGTCGAGAGCATCGCTCCGACCACTGCCCCAAGAAGTGCCATCGATTTCATCTTCGTTCTCCTTCAACAACCTTGATCCAACCAAACAAAACAACGGCTATCTCGCCAGAGACCACCGCCGGTTACAACGACTTATGGAATATTGATCCGGTAATCAAACGGCGACCACAACGCCTTCAGCGTGCTCGACCCGTCCGCTTCCACCAGATCAGAATACTTCAGCTGCGCCACATGGCCATCAACAAATGTCAGATTGGCCGCCGATCGCCTCCCAAGCGGTTCGGCCTTGTTCCGCGGGTGCCGGTAATACGGAATGTACGACTTGAGGGCCCCGGCCACGCTCGTCGGTCCCATCTCCGGCGCCTGCCCCAGCCACTGTCCGGGGAACGACGCTCCCGGCAATCCCGCCCCTCCGCCAAACCGCTGACCCGGACGCCCGTCAGACCCGATCTGCCCAATCGTAAACCACGTCCTGGGTCCAACCTCTGACTCAAACAGCCCCCAGGCCTCCCCCATCAAAATCGTCTTGCTCGAATCCGCCACCGTCTGATCAAACCCGCGCCCGCGCGACGGCTGACCCGGATCAATCACCCCGACGCCCGGCTTGAACGACTGCACCTTCCCGTTCACCAGCCGCCAGCTCCCCGCGCTCGCCGCCCAGAAGTTCATTGTGTATGACCGCCCGCCATCAGGGTGCTCCGGACACACCATGATGCCGCCACCCACCGTGTTGCTCCGCGAGTTGGTCTCCAGCACGTTCGAGCTGTCCATCTGCGGCAGATACGCCCCGATCCGAGCCTCGTCATACCAGATCATGCTCAGCTTGCCAGTCTGCTGGTCGGGCGCATTGTCAAGCACCGGCGGAAACTGGCCCTTGTAATCGTTCGTATACACATTGAGCGCCAGCGTCAGTTGCTGCATGCTCGAGCGACACTTCGTATCCCGCGCTGCGCCCCGCGCCGACGCCAGCGCCGGCAGCAAAATGCCCACCAGCAGCGCGATGATCGCAATCACCACCAGCAGCTCAATGAGCGTGAATCCCGTTCGCTTGTTCTGACAGTTTCGAATCGTCATTCGCATCGCCATGACTCCTACAGCATCGATTCTGCCGCCAGCCGTCGCCGCCGCACATACACGCCCAGACACGACTCAATCCAGCGCCACCCGCGTCCCGTCCGGAAGCACCCGCACCGGATTCCTGGACGGAGCACCCGTCGTTCGATTCACTTCCAGCATCGTCTGCCGAACCAGCCGCAGAGTGGTCGGACCCTTCCCCGCCAGCCGCCGCGTCAGCCACAGCGCCGCCTCGTACCCGATCATCCCGGCATCCTGACACACCGCCGTAATCGGCGGCCACACGTGATGCCGAACATCGCTGTCGTCAAAGCCCACCAGCGAAAGGTCGCCCGGCAGTTGAATCGCCAGTTCCTGGCACCGCCGAATCGCCCCCAAAGTCGCCATCGGGTCAGTCAGATATACCGCCGTCGGCGGCTGCCTCAGCCCCAGCAGCCGAGTGATCGATCCCGCCCCACCCTCCATGCTCGCCACGGTTTCAATAATGAGCGACGCATCCGGCGTCAGCCCAAGCTCCGCCAGTGCCTGCACATACCCCTGCCGCCGATCACGGTGATCTGTGTCCGGAACGTTGTGCACCACCAGCCCAATCCGCCGGTGCCCGAGGTGATACAGGTGCTCCACCGCCCGTCGGCTGTCGCCCAGCGACTCGCAGTTCACAAAGCTCACCGTCGGCTCTTCAAAGCGATCCGCCACCACCACCATCGGGTAGCCCTCGCTCGCAATATCCACGCACACGCCCCGCGTCCGCTCAAACGACCGCAGGATCGCCCCCCGCAACCCCTTGCGAGTGAAAAACTGTGAATACGTTTCACCCGGCGCCTTGTCGCGCTGAATGCTCACCATCTTCAGGTCAAACTTCTGCTCGTTGATCCCCCGCAGAATCCCCGCCAGCAACGCCGATTCGAACGCCCCGTAATCGGCCCGCACCGGATCTTCCGGATACACCAGCCCGATCACCGTCGTCGAACGCTTCCCCACATTGGGCACATACCCCATCAGCGAGGCCGCGTCCAAAACCCGCTTCTTCGTCGCGTCACTCACCTCCGGGTGGTTGTTCAGCGCCCTCGACACCGTCGCGACCGATGTCCCCAGTTTTTCAGCAAGCTTGCGGACTGACGCCATGTTGCAAACTCCGGAAACGTCCGTAACAGTTCCGACCACCACATCAGTATACTGATTCCCGACTCCCCGTCAACCCCTTTTTCGCATTGTCCTGTTTTTTTCACTTCCCCCCGCTCGCCCGGGTGTGCCCATCGTTTGGGGCAGGGGCAGGGGCAGGGGCAGGGGGCTATGCAGGCTTTGGCTCGATTCCATCCTGCTCATCCTGCCCATCCATGTTCCTTCTCCGGGTGGTGTCGGAGTCGAGCATTGGGTGGAGTTTACATGGATGGACAGGATGGACAAGATAAAAAGGGGCAGGGGAGCCAACTCCCCTCATCCGTGGTCACACCCGCTCCCCCACCGCTCGGCCACCGGTCTCCCAGCCCACCGACCCCGCCAAACTCCTTTCCTCTCCGCCCTCCCTGCCGTCCCCCGACCGCGCACCCTCACCCCAGCACGCCCGCCACCAACTCCAACCCTCCAAACGCCCGCGGAATGTCCCATTGCTGCTCCGCCCGGTCCCCTGTCGTGTTGCTGATCACCCGAACCTCCGCAAACCTAATCCCCACCCGCGATGCCACATGCGCCACCGCCGCGCCCTCCATCGCTTCCGCGATCCCCTCCGTCCGTTTCGAAAGCTCCTCCGCCCCCGCATTCGTAGCCGAGCATGTAGACACCGTCACGATCGCCCCCACCACTACCCGCCTGTCCTCCCGCTCCGCCACCTCCATCAGCAACGCTTCCAGCGTCCCGCAGATCTCCGGCGCAACCGTCGGCCCGCCCCGCCCCCACGCCCCCAGCGGAAACCCAAGGTCCGCCATATCCACAAATCCGTCTCCCAGCGGCGCCGCCGGGCACCGCGCCCCCTCATCACCATACACGCACCGATCCGCCACCACAATGTCCCCGATCACCACCCCCGTCTTGCAGATCCCGCCCGCCCCCGTCTGCCCCGCCATCACTCCCGGCAACGCCCCCCCAATCCCCAGCGACACCACCACCCCATGCCGCGTCACATCCGCCACCACCGCCGTCGCCAGCGCCGCATTCACCTTCCCCACGCCCGCTCGCACCACTTCCAACTCAGCATCCCCCGCCACCGCCAGCCCCAGCCGCTTCTGCTCATCGCTCGTCACCTCCTGCAATGTCGGCCGCCCACGCAGCAACGCCCGATACTCACCATCGGCCGCCACCACCACAAGCACCCGCTTGAGCGGCGAGAACGCACTTCCACCCAATCGCATGAGCAACCCTGCCATGCGCCAACAGTAAACCCCTCAACCGCTCGCCGCCTGTGACCGCCCCGTGACCGACCAGTGACGCCACCCCGCCGCCCCGGCGTAATAACATTGCCTGACTGGAAGCTCTCCCAAAGGACCGCATGACCTCTCCCCGCCGACGCACCGCCCTTCGTCCCGCCCGAGCCCTCCCCCTTATCGTCGGCTCGGTGGTCGTCATCACCCTCGTTACCGGCGGCATCCTCATGGCCCGCAACGGTGGCATCTCCGCCGGTGCCAAGGCCGACGGCTCTCCCCGCGGCACGCTCGACCTTGCCACCGCCTCCATCATGAACTTCGATATCTCGACCACCTGCAGTGGCGAACTCGAAGCCCGCAACCAGATCGAGATCCGCAACAAGCTCGACCGCGTCACCACCATCCAGGACATCGTCGCCGAAGGCACCCGCGTCAAGGCCGGCACCGAGCTCGTCCGCCTCAACAGCGAAGAATTCCAAAAGCAGGTCGACGAGAACACCCTCGTCGTCGAATCCGCCAAGGCCGATCTTGCCAGCGCCGAAAACGCCTACGAAATCCAGGTCAGCGAAAACGAATCGCTCCTCCGAAAAGCCATCCTCGTCAAAGACCTCGCCGAACTCGACGTCCGCAAGTGGCTTGAGGGCGAAGTGGTTTCCAAACGACAAGTCAACGATCTCGCCCTCGACAAAGCCCGGCGCGAACACGAACGCCTCAAGGAAAAATTCGACCAGGCCGTCCTCCTCGAGTCCAAGGGCTTCCTCTCCAAAGACGAACTCAAACGCGACGAACTCGCCTACCTCGAAGCCGTCGCCGCCGTCCAAACCGCCGAGCTCGGCAAAAAAACCTACGAAGACTTCGAGCACCCCAAGGATAAAAAGACCCGCGAATCCGCCGTTGAAGACGCCATCGCCGAGCTCGAACGCACCCGCAGCAAAAACGCCAACCAGCTCACCACCCGCGAAGCCGAGCGCCTCAATAAACGCCAGCAACTCGCCCTCCGCCAAAACCGCCTCGACGAGCTCAAGGACCAGGTCGCCGCCGCCATCCTCGTCGCCCCCAGCGACGGCCTCGTCGTCCACGCCACCAGCATGAACCGCGACATGCGCGGCGGTGACGAAGGCCCTCTCCAGATCGGCCGCCAGGTCTACAGCAATCAACTCCTCATCGTCCTCCCCGACACGTCAGAGATGGTCGCCAGCGTCCGCGTCCAGGAATCCCTCGCCGGCAAAGTCCGCGCTGGCCTCCCCGCCACCATCAAGATCGACGCTCTCGGCGGCCGCTCCTTCGGCGGCAAAGTCCTCTCCGTCGGCGTCCTCGCCGAAAACGGCGGCTGGCGCGATCCCAACCTTCGCGAATACACCGTTAAAATCCTCCTCGACCTTCCCCCCGTCGGGCCCGATCGTCCCGATGTCAAACCCTCCATGCGCTGCGAGGCCGAAATCATCCTCGACAGCGTCGAGAAAGCACTCGCCGTTCCTCTGCAGGGCATCTTCTCCGAAGGCCTCGTCCGTTACGTCCACGTCGCCGACAGTGCCGGCAAGTTCGTTCGCAAACCCGTTCGCCTCGGCCGCCGCTCTGATCGCTTCGCCGAAATCAAGACCGGCATCAACGAAGGCGACTCCGTCCTCGTCCGCAAGCCCACGCCCTCCGAAGTCCTCGACAAACCTTGGAACCAGGCGCAGCTCGCCGCCGTAGGCCTCGACCTCAGCCCTGACGGCAAGATCATCCCCCTCGGCGGCGCAGGCCCCGGTGGCGGTGGCGGTGGCGACAAACCCGGACGCGTCGGCAACCGCGCCGCTGCTGCAAAACCCGCTGCTGCAAAACCCGATGCTGCCAAACCCGATGCTGCCAAACCCGCCGCTCCCAAATCCGCGCCCATCGCTGCGGCAAACGACTTGCCATCCCCCGCAGCGACGCCCGCTCCCGCCCCCTCCGGCCCCGGCGCACCCCCTTCGTCGCCCGCACCCGCCGCGACCCCCGCCCCCACCAACAAATAGTCGCTCCACCATTCGCGCTACCGCTTCTTCCTTCCCTCACTCTCTGTACGGACTCTCTCCGCATGAACGCCCTCGTTCTCCTCGCCCTCGTCCTCACGCAGCCCTCCGCTCCGTCAATCGAGCCCCCCATCGACTGGAAGTCCGGCGAGACAAATATCCTTGCCGATCACGTCCAACTCACCACGCCCCAAATGTTCCTCAAGGCCGGCGAGTCCTACTTCGACCATCAATCCCCGCCCCAGTGGATCATCTTCCAGGCCATCCCCCGCCCCGCAGGTGACGCGCCCCCCGATCCCAACTATTCCATGTACGTCGCCAAACTCCTCCGCGACAAACATCAACTCATCTCCGGTATCGACCAGCCCATTCTCATCTCCGCCCCCGGTTCCTCCAACACCTGCGGCTGGTTTCACCCAGTCGATCCCGGCCGCGTCATCTTCGGCTCAACCATCACGCCCCCAGTTGCCACCGACACGCCCGGCTACTCCCGCGACAAGCAGCGCTACTCCTGGCAGTTCCCGCCCGAGATGGAAGTGGTAACCACCTCCATCGCGGCAATCGCCACCGCCAACACTCCCGCCGACAAACTCAAACTCCACGCTCAGGAAATGGCCAAACGCCTCGGCGACAAATCCTCCCTCCTCGCCGCCCCCCCCATCCCCCTCTTCTCCCGCCCCGGCTACGACGCCGAATGTTCCTACAGCAGCGACGGTCGCTTCATCCTCTACACCCACGTCGATCCCACCAACAACGATCCCAACCTCTGGATCTTCGACACCAAAACCAGCAAGCACACACCCCTCGTCACCACCCGCGGCTATGACGGCGGCCCTTTCTTCTCACCCGACAACAAACTCATCTGCTATCGCTCCGATCGCAAAGGCAACAACGTCCTCCAACTCTTCGTCGCCGAACTCGCCTTCGGTGACGACGGCGACGGCTCCATCCCCATCGGCATCGCCCGCGAGGTCCAACTCACCGCCGAAACTCCCGGCAAGCCCGATGCCGAGCAGTCCGTCTCCTGGTGCCCCTACTTCCATCCCTCCGGCAACCTCCTCGTCTACGCCACCAGCGAAGTCGGCCACGGCAACTACGAAGTCTTCGCACTCGAAGTCAACCTCGACAAACCAAGCCCCGCCCTCGCCAAACACCGCATCACCACCGCCTCCGGCTTCGACGGCCTCCCCGTCTTCTCCGCCGACGGCCAAACCATGATGTGGACCAGCCAGCGCGGCCCCAAACTCCCCGCCGAACAACGCCGCAGCTCACAAATCTGGATCGCCAACTGGAAAGCCACCGACCTCTTCCCCGCATCCGCGCCGCCCGTCGCCCCGGACGTACCCGCGCCGGCCCCCGCCACTCGTTAATTAATCTCGCCTCCTCAACCAACGCCGCTTCTCGCTCCCCACCAAGCGCACGAGAACCGGCGTTTTTCATCGCGCCAAGTGCCAATTTCACTGTCCGCGTGAAGATAAAATAAAGGTAATCCCTTACTCCGCCCGATTGCCCATATTGACACGACACTCCCCCCTCCCCCCGACATCACTGCCCGGGGGAGGGTTGCCGCTCCCGCGTCTCTCCCCGCGGCCGGCAAATCGGAGGAGAGCGAGACCCGTGTCGAACCCCGACGAGCGCCCGCTGCCATCGCGCCCCCACGTCCCCAACCCAAACACACACCGTGCCCACCAAAGCAACCACTTCCAAATCCCGGTGTATACTGTTAGTCATGACGCCAAGGCAAGAACGTGCGGTCATCCGCAAAGTGCTCACGGGCGACCGTGAAGCCGCCGCTGAACTCGTTCGCGCCCATCAATCCTCGCTCTACGCCTACATGCTCCGCATGACCGGCCGCCCCGAAGTCTCCGAAGACGTCGTACAGGAAGCCTTCGTCCGCGCCCTCACCCACCTTGAGCGCTACGACCCCAAATACCGCTTCAGTACCTGGCTCTTCACCATCGCCAAGCGTCTGCACGTCAACGCCTGCCAGCGACTCGCGCCCTGCTACGACACCGACATCATCTCCTCCGCCGCCAGCAAGTGGGACGATGACCGCGCCCCCCTCCGCCCAATCTTCGCCGCCGAGGCCGATTCCAGCACCCGTGACGCCATCGAGACTGG
>Ga0105047_10001986_pt1 | contig 36696 bp, 38 predicted proteins | sample MAT04_FD_78384 | JGI IMG/M metagenome (GOLD analysis project Ga0105047, IMG submission 78384) | Freshwater microbial communities from Lake Fryxell liftoff mats and glacier meltwater in Antarctica - MAT-04 (megahit assembly) | ecosystem: Environmental > Aquatic > Freshwater > Ice > Liftoff... | reverse complement strand
GGGGATCAGGGCGAAGGCGCCGTCGGCGCGGTCGGAGCAGCCGAGCTCGGCCACTTCCCGGCCCGAGCCGTCCAGGCCCAGGCTGCGGTATTTATTCACGGTGCAGGCGAAGCCGATCTCCTTGGCCTTCTTGCTGTAGAGGCCGGCTTCTTCGTTGCTGCCGACATTATCCAGCTGGGTGAAGGTGCAGCCGCCCGCGATCGGCTCGGCGCGAGCGCATTCGATGGCGCGGCTAAAAGCGCCGTTTTTGTCCGTCTCGACCATGTAGCCGGACTTGCCGTCGGTGCAGCCGATCTCGAAGAACTCGCCGCCGGAGGTCTTGGTGGCGACATAGCGGGCGTCGGAAATCTGGCAGGTGCGGCCCGACTTTGCCGCCAGAGTCTTGATGCCCTGGATTGCGGCTTCCTTGGAGAAATACTCGCAGGTCACGCCGCCGGAAGCCGCCTTGAGACAGCTCTCCACGGCCTGCTTGGCTGTCGATCCCACGTCCGGGACCACGACCATGAAGGCCTGACCGTCGGCGCAGCCGACCTCGTACTGATTGATCTTGGCGGTGGCGCTGAGGCCGACCCAGCGGCCCTTCGTCACCGCGCAGGACACGCCGGCTTTTTGAAGGATGGGCGAAAGGCCCATCTTCGGATCGGCGTTGGCGGGAAGCCGGCAGACGGGGACGTTGGACTTCTTGTTGGTCGCCTTGTCCTTTTCCGAGGCGGTTTGCAGGGTTAGGCAGTCCAGCGGCGCCGGCGACGGGCTGCCGACTAGGTAGCCGAGGCCCTCCTGACAGGCGACCTCGTAGATCTTGCTCTTGAACTTCTTGCCGTCCGCGCTTTTTTCATCGGACTCGCCCAGGTAAATGGCGTCGCTGATGGTGCAGGTCAGGCCCTTGGCCTGAACGGCGGCCGGCGCTTCCGCCATGCCCTGCTGGCGCATCTTGCCCATAGCCGCGTCGGCAGCCTTGTTGGGCTTGCCCTGCGCGAACGCCGCCGACGGCGACAGAATGGCGACGGCAAGGGCGGCCGCCAGACCGATCCCGATTTTCATCGAACTGCTCTCCTGGGTGATTTTTGCGGCAGCATAAGCGCTGGGATTCCCTAACGGTCAAGATCGACAGCCCGCAAGGCGGAACTGTGACGCTGGTCAGATCAGGCGGTCGGCCTTGCGCAGGGCGGGGAATAGCTTGGCCCAAAGGCCTGTCACCACCAACGAGCCGACGCCGCCGAAGATCACCGCCCCGACCGGCCCCAGGAAACGTGCGACCACGCCGCTTTCGAACTCGCCCAGTTCGTTGGAGGCGCCGATGAACAGGGTCGAGACCGCCGAAACCCTGCCGCGCATGGCGTCGGGGGTGACAATTTGAACCAGGCTCTGCCGGATGAAGACCGAGATCATATCCGCGGCCCCCAGCACAGCCAGGGCGGCGAGGGACAGGAGGAACGAGCGCGAAAAACCGAACACCAGGGTCATCATCCCGAAGGCCGCCACCGCCAGGAACATGCGCAGGCCCGCGCGGCGGCGGATTGGGTGGAAGGCCAGATAGGCGGCCATGACCATGGCGCCGGCTGCGGGCGCGGCCCTGAGGGCCCCGAAGCCTTCCGGTCCGACGTGAAGGATGTCCTTCGCGAACACCGGCAGCAGGGCTGTGGCGCCCCCGAGCAGAACTGCGAAAAGGTCCAGGGAAATGGCGCCGAGGACGATCTTGGTGGTCCAGACGTAGTGCAATCCCTCCTTGATCAGGGTCAGACGGGAGCGTCCGGGCTGGGCGGCGGGGCGGGCGTTGGCCCGTATTCCGAACACACAGAGTCCGGCCGCCGCATAAAGGGCCATGCAGGTCCCGTATCCCGCGGCAGGCGAGATCGCACAGAGGATTCCGCCCAGGGCCGGCCCGAGGATGCCTGAGGTCTGGCTCGCCAGGGAGTTGGCGGCGATCGAGCGCGGCAGCATCTGGGGCGGGACCAGCATCGGCCCGAGCGCTCCCATGGCGGGCTGGAAAAAGCTCCGCGTCGCCCCGAAAAAAGCGGCGGCGACGAAGATCGGCCACAGGGACTGCGCATCCCATTGCGACCGGGCGCACAGGAAGCCCGCAACCGCGACCCCGACGACGAAACAGGCAATGAGGATGCGCCGCCGGTCGCGGCGATCGACCATTTCGCCGGCCATGAGCGCCAGAACGATCTGGGGCAGGAAATCGGCCAGCCCGATCATCCCGACCATGAACGCAGCCTCCTGAACCGAGGCGGTGCGCCGCGCCAGCCCATAGACCTCCCAGGCCATGATGACGACCTGGGCGGTGCCGGCCATGTTGCCCAGGAAGCGGCTTGTCCAGGCGAGGGTGTAATCGCGCTGACGAAACAGGGTCGCCAAGCTGGTGGCGGCGGCGGGCGGCGCGGCGGGAGTCGGGAGCATGCGGCCTGCAGCTTGGCCGCCGCAGCGACCTCGGGCAAGGCGCAGTCCCGATTGACGACGCCCTGCGCGGGCCCTAGAGGGCGATCCTGCGGCCAATGGAGGATCTAAGTCGCCCATGCCCGCCGCGACCGTGCAACCCTTCGCCGCCTTCGATATGCGTCCCGAGCGACCGCAGGACGCCGCTACGGCGAACCGACTGATCGCCGCCGCCTTCGGTCCCGGCCGATTCGCCAAGGCGGCTGAGCGGCTGCGCGAGGGCGGCGCCCCGGCGCCGGGCCTGAGTTTCATCGCATGGGACGGCGACGTTCCCGCGGGATGTGTCCGGCTTTGGCCGATCGCAGTCGGAGATTCGCCGGCGCTATTGCTTGGACCGTTCGCCGTCGACGCCGCCTACCGCGGGCGAGGGTTGGGCGGCGATCTGGTGCGCGCCGCCTGCGCCGCCGCGCAGGCCGACGGGCGAGGAGCGATCCTTCTGGTCGGCGACCTCGCCTATTTCAAACGCAACGGGTTTGCTCGGATTCCCGTCGGCCAAGTGACCCTGCCCGGGCCGGTCGACCGGCGGCGTCTGCTTTGGCGGGCGTTGCGCCCGGGCGCCCTGGACGGCCTGTCCGGCGACGTAATCGGCCTGCGTCTCTAGAACGCTTCCATAGCCGGGCGCGGCGGCGTAGCTGGGGGCCATGGAGTCGATAGTCCCCCGCCTCAGCGGCCCCGCCCTGCGCGACCACGTGCGGTCGCGGCTGGACTCGTGGGAGTATCCGCCCGCGCAAGCCGGGTCGGACCTGGACATGAATCCGACCCTGGTGCTGGAAGAGCCGAGCGAACTGCGCGCCGCCGCCGTCCTTGTTCCGCTGGTGGAACGGTCGGGCGGCCTGAACGTCTTGCTGACCCGCCGCGCCGACACCTTGAGACGGCACACCGGCCAGATCGCCTTTCCCGGCGGAGGCATAGATCTGGGGGAAACCCCTTGGCAGGCGGCCCTGCGCGAAGCCCATGAGGAGGTCGGGTTGGAGCCGGCGATGGTGGAACTGGCCGGCATGTCCACCCCCTTCACCACCCTGACCGGCTATCATGTGACCCCGGTGGTCGGGTTCGTGCATCCGGATTTCCAAGCTCGCCCGAACCCCGACGAGGTGGCCGAGGTGTTCGAGACCCCGTTCGACTTCCTTATGGACGCCGCCAACCATCAGCGGGAACTGCGAGAGTTTCCACAAGGGCCGACACGCTGGGTCTATTCCATCCGGCACGACGAGCGCGTGATATGGGGAATCACCGCCGCGATGGTGCGCACCCTGTACGAGCGGTTGTTCGGGCAAGACGATGCTTAGGTTGCTTCTGCCGCGCCTGTTGTTGATGGCGCTGCCCTTTGCCGCCTACTGGCTATGGCGAGAACGGGCGCGAAGGACGGGCCGCCCCATGGGATCGACCCCCTGGGGCTGGCTGGTGGGCGCCGCGGGGCTCCTGCTCGCTCTGTCCCTCGCGGCGAGCGCCTTATTTCATGAAGACAACCGCGGCGAGGCCTATGTCCCCGCCGAGGCGTTCTCGGACGGCCACGTGGCTAAAGGTGAGTTCAAGAAGGTCGAACCCGCACGATGACCCACAGTATCGGCCTGCAATCGTGGATGACGGCGGCGCCGACCCAGGCCGTCGTGGCCGCTCTGGAGGCGGCCGGCGGCCCCGGCTGCGTGCGCTATGTCGGCGGCTGTGTCCGCAATGCGGTCATGGGGCTGCCGGCGGACGACATCGACTTGGCCAGCACCCTGACGCCCGACCAAGTGACTCAGGCCTTGGCCAAGGCGGGGCTGAAGAGCGCGCCGACCGGGGTCGAGCATGGGACGGTGACGGCGGTCGCCGACGGGGTGCCTTTCGAGGTGACGACCCTGCGCCGGGACGTATCCACCGACGGCCGCCGGGCGGTGGTGGCCTTCACGACCGACTGGGCCCAGGACGCCCAGCGCCGCGATTTTCGGCTGAACGCGCTTTATGCCGACTCCAGCGGGGCGCTTTTCGACCCTACCGGAGAGGGGGAGGCGGACGCCCGCGCCGGCCGCATTGTCTTCGTCGGCGATCCCCTGATGCGAATCCGCGAGGATTATTTGCGCATCCTGCGGTTCTTCCGGTTTGTGGCCTGGTACGGGAAGGGCGCCCCGGACGCCGCCGCTCTGGCGGCCTGCAAGGCGCTGAAGGGGATGCTGTCGGGACGATCAGCGGAGCGCACCTCCAAGGAGTTGCTCAAGCTTCTGGCGGCGCCTGATCCCCGCGAGGCGGTCCGCCTGATGGCCGCGGCCGGGGTCCTGGAGGCGGTGCTGCCGAGCGCCAAGAGCGCGGCGCGGATGAGCGCCCTGGTGGCCATCGAGAAGGACCGCTTGATCGAGAACGACGCCGAGCTGCGTCTTGCCGCCTTGCTGCCGAACGACCCCAAGGCCGTGGTGGCCGCCGCGGAGCGATTGAGGCTGTCCAACGCCCAAAGGGACCGTCTGGCGGCGGCGTCGGTCTCGGAGCCGCGGATCGCCTCATGGATGAGCGCCCGGGAGGTTCGCCGCGCGGTTTATCGTCTGGGGGTGCGGGCCTTCTACGACCGGGTCAAGCTGGCCTGGGCGGCGTCGGAACGGCCCGGCGCCGCTCCCCAGTGGCAGGCGTTGCTGGCCCAGGCCGAGAGTTGGACGCCCCCGCCTTTCCCCGTCACCGGCGAGGATGCCCTTGCGGCGGGCGTAGCAAAGGGCCCGCGGGTGGGCCAGGTGATGCGCGAGGTCGAAGACTGGTGGATCGACCATGATTTTCCGCCCGAACGAGACCGAGCGCTCGAGAAACTGCAGATGGTGGCCTTGGCAATAGGGTGAGGCGGGACTCACGGGAAGTTGACCCGCGCCAGGCAAGAAGGCTTGTCTGTTGTCGTGATGTCCGTTTTAGAAGAGCGCCAGCAATTGTTGCGCGCCTTGGCGCCAAAGATGCAGTATGCTCGCCGGGCAGCGGGGGCTTCACGTTAACTAATCTTTCCCTTCCGGCGCGACAGTCGATGGGATTCCAGTGCGAGCGGAGAGCGTCCCGTATGAAGTCCATCGTCCGAGCACGGCAGTTGGCCGTTGCGTCTATCCTCGCCGCCGCCGCTGCCGCCGCCCTATTGGGCGCAGGGCCCGCGCAGGCCGGCCTGTTCGGCAAGGCCAAGCCCAAAATCCCAGTCTATGTTCCGCCGCCGGTGTCCCTGCCAGCGCGGGTTGTCCAGGCCGCTGCGGTTTATGAGGCTTATGTGGACAGCGCGTCGGCGATCACCGCGCAATTTGCCGACGGGGCTACGGTGTCGTCCAAGGTGCGCATCGGCGCCGCCTATGAAGCGCAGCAGATGCAGCGGGGCGAAGCCGCCTACGCCGCCATCGCCGCTTTGCAAGACCCCGCCTTCGTCGCCGCGGTCCGGGTCTATGCCGCGGACGCCTCCAGCCGGACCCTGGTGGTCGGCGAGATCATGAAGGACCCGGCCTACGTGCTCGGCATCAAGGGGGCCGACAGCGCCGCCGCCCTGGCCGCCCACGCGCTCGACGCCCACGGCATGCGCGTGCGCGTGGCCGGCGAACGGGTCAAGCAGTCCGCCTACGACGTTCAGAAGCAGGCCTGGTCCAAGGTCGCTGTCACCGACAGGGACGGCCGCATGGCCGAAGCCAAGGCGCTTTCGCTGTCGCCGCGCACCGCCAGCCCAGAGGCTGTGGCGCGCCTGCAGATGGCCTCATCCGGCCAGGCGCCGATGCCGCTGATGGGCGGGACCTCCCTGACCGGCCCCGCGCCCGAAAAGGCCCTGCCCCTCATCCCGCCGCAGGTCACCCCGAGCGCCCTGACCCCGGCCTCGACCGGCGGCGCGCCCGCCACCCTGACGCCCCCCTATACGCCGCTGGTCACCCGCGGCCTGGCCGCCGCCGCTCTGGCGGTGCTCGGCGAAGGGGGCGAAGCCAACAGCGACACCATCTGGGCAGTGCTGAACGAGCCGAACCAGGGCATGTGTTTCAACATGGCCAAGCTGAACCTCTATCAGTGCCTGTCGGTGGCCAAGCCCTATTACGAAGACGTCTTCTGCCTGGGCCAGCATATCCTTATCGATACGGGCCAATGCATCGTCCGCGGCGCGGGGGTGCAGAAGATCGCTCCGGTTGTCCTGGCCGAACGGCCGAGCGCGGTGGCCTACACCGCGTCCAAGACTCCTGTGCGCCGCGCTGCGTCCAAGAAGCCCGCGGGCAAGAAGAAGTAGCGTCGCGCCGCCCCTGCCGCCTGCGCCTTGCGGCGCGGGCGGGATGCGTGTAAGGAACCGCTCCTAATTTGACCGTCCGGTTTACGACCGACGCCGCGCTTGAGAGCGCGGCGGTTTCGTTTTGAGGCAAGGCCATGGCCGATATCGTTCTGAACGTTGAAGTGCGTGAAAACGCAGGCACCGGCGCGGCTCGCGCCGCCCGCCGCGACGGCAAGGTGCCGGGCGTGCTTTACGGCGGCGGCGACAAGCCTGTGTCGATCGCCGTGCCGTCGAATGAGTTCCGCAAGGCGCTGTATTCCGGCAAGCTGCTCGGCCACATGATCACCCTGCGCCACGGCGGCAAGGATCAGCACGTCATTGCCAAGGACGTCCAGTTCCACCCGGTGTCCGATGAGCCCGTGCACTTCGACCTTTACCGGGTCGGCCAACACCAAATGATCAAGATCTCTGTCCCGGTCCACTTCAAGAACCAGGACATCTCGCCCGGGATGAAGCGCGGCGGCGCCCTGACGATCGCCGTCCACGAAGTCCAGCTGATGGCGCCTGCCGACCAGATTCCCGAGGAGATCGTCGTTGATCTGGCCGGGGTGGATGTGGGCGACGCTATCAAGAGCGAGGACCTGATTCTGCCCAAGGGCGTGAAGCTGGCTGCCCACGACGCCCACGTCACCATCGCCTCCATCGGCATGTCCTCGGCCATGGCCCGCGGCGAAACCGACGACGAAGCGGCCGAAGACGCCCCGGAGGCGTAAGCCCCGGGCCCTGAGGGGGCCGCCATGCTGCTCCTGGCCGGGCTCGGCAATCCCGGGCCGAAATACGAGAAGAACCGCCACAATATCGGCTTTGCCGCTATCGACGCGATCACGCGCCGGTGGCCGTTCGCGGCCCCGCGGTCCAGGTTCCAGGGAATCGCCTGCGAGGGCCAGATCGAGACCGCCGAGGGCCCGGTGAAAGCCTTGGCGCTAAAGCCTCAGACCTTCATGAACGACAGCGGTCGGGCCATCGCCGAGGCGTTGAAGTTCTACAAACTACAGCCCTACGACGTGGTGGTCTTCTACGACGAACTGGACCTGGCGCCGGGACGCCTCCGGATGAAGACCGGCGGAGGCGCGGCGGGCCACAACGGCATTCGCTCGACCATCGCCCATATCGGGCCGGACTTCCGCCGCGCCCGGATGGGGATCGGCCATCCCGGCCATAAGGACCGGGTGATGGGCCACGTGCTCTCGGACTTCCACAAGGTCGACGCCGATTGGGTGCGCCTGCTGACCCAGGCCTGCGCGGACGCCCTGCCGTTCCTCGCTGAGGGCGACGACGATCGCTATCAGGCCGAAGTGCTTCGCCTGGCCCCGGCGGAGAAGTCCGATCCGAGGCAGCCGAAGACCTAAGGCGCAGGTTGACCTCCCCGGCGACGGTCTGCAGAAACGGCCGATGATGTCCTTTGGTCTGCCGGCCCTTGGCCTGTCGCTGCTGTTGTCGGTGCTGCTGTGCGTCCACGTCGTTCGCACGGGGCGCGAGCTGTACTGGCTGTTCATCATCCTGCTGTTCCAGCCGATAGGCGGGATGGTCTACGCCGCAGCGATCCTGGCGCCTGAGCTGCTCAGGGGCCCGGCTATCCGAAGGGCGCGGCAGGCCGCGCGCGAGACGCTCGATCCGAACCGCGCCTACCGCGAAGCCAAGGCGGCGGCGGAGGAGAGCCTGACGGTCCACAACCAGATGCGACTGGCTGCCGCGGCCGCCGGCCTGGGGCGCTGGGACGAGACCGAAGCCCTCTACCGCGAAGCGGCGCAGGGGGTGCACGCCGAGGACCCCGCCCTGTTGCTGGGCCGAGCCGGCGCCCTGCTAGAACTGGACCGCCCGCAAGAGGCGCTGACTCTGCTGGAGCGGCTCAGCCAGGTGGGCGACAAGGGCCGCACGCCGCAGATGACCCTGGCCTTCGCCCGGGCGTATGAGGGTCTGGATCGAGCGGCCGAGGCCGACAAAGCCTACGACAGCGCCGCGGGGCGGGTTCCCGGACTGGAGGGGCTGGCCCGCCGCGCCGCCTTCCTCGCCCGCCAGGGCCGGCGCGGGGAGGCCGAGGTCTTGCTGGCCGACATCGATCAGCGGCTGGCCAAGGCGCCGCCCCACTTCCGCAAGGAGGGCCGCGTCTGGCGCGACCTTGCCGCCGAGGCCATGGCCGGACGCTGAGCCGCGTGCTAGGTCCGCGCCTTCACGCACGCATCGACAGGGTATGGTTTTGAAAGTCGCGATCGTCGGCCTGCCCAACGTGGGCAAGTCCACCCTGTTCAACGCCCTGACCCAGACGGCCGCGGCCCAGGCGGCCAACTATCCGTTCTGCACCATCGAGCCCAATGTCGGCGACGTCGCGGTCCCTGAACCGCGCCTGGAGCGACTGGCAGCCATCGCCGGCTCCAAGGAGATCATCCCGGCGCGGATCAATTTCGTCGATGTGGCGGGGCTGGTGCGCGGGGCCTCCAAAGGCGAAGGCTTGGGCAACAAGTTCCTGGCCACGATCCGCGACTGCGACGCGGTGGCCTTCGTCGCGCGCTGCTTTATCGACGACGACATCACCCACGTCGAGGGGCGGGTCGATCCCCTGTCGGACCTGGAGATCATCGAGACCGAACTGATGCTCGCCGACCTGGAGAGCCTGGAGAAGCGGGTCACGAACCTCGATAAGCGGGCAAAGCAGGGGGACAAGGAATCCATCGTCACCCTGCGCCTAGTCCACCTGGCCCTCGAGCAACTGAACGCCGGCCGTCCAGCCCGCGCCGCCGCCGTCCCCGCCGAGGACGAGAAGGCCTGGCATATGCTGCAGCTGCTGACGTCGCTGCCGGCGCTGTATGTCTGCAACGTCGATGAAGGGGCGGCCGGGGAGGGCAACGCCCTGTCGGCGCTGGTGGTGGAGCGGGCGGCCAAGGACAAGGCCAAGGCCGTGATCATCTCGGCTCAGATCGAGAGCGAAATCGCCCTGCTGGACGCCGCCGAGCGCAGCGAGTTTCTCGAGACCCTCGGCCTGGAAGAGCCGGGCCTGAACCGCCTGATCCGAGAGGCCTACAGCCTGCTGGGCCTGCAGACCTATTTCACGGTCGGCCCCAAGGAGGCGCGCGCCTGGACAATCTATGTGGGCGCCACCGCGCCCCAGTCCGCGGGCGTGATCCATACCGATTTCGAGAAGGGCTTTATCCGCGCCGAAACGATCGCCTTCGACGATTATGTCAGGCTGAACGGCGAGGGGGGCGCCAGAGAGGCCGGCCGGATGCGCCTGGAAGGCAAGGACTATGTCGTGCAGGACGGGGACGTCATGCACTTCCGCTTCAACACCTGAGGGCGGATCACGGGCGAGCCAATAGTCTGCGCAGGGCCCGCAGCGGGGCGGTGATCCGCCAGCTTAGGGTCCTGGTCATGGCCTCATGCCAGGCCCAGACCTGGGCTGCGGATGCTTGCGCCGCCAGGGCGTCGGCGCGGGCCGCCTCCGCCGCGAGCAGGGCGGCGTTACGCTCGACGATGACGGCCATGTGCTGATCATGCCGCCGGTCAGCCGCCCCATAGAAATAGGCGACGTCGGCCTCATAGGCGGCGGTGTATCCGGCGTAATCGGCAAAGGGCTCAAAGGCGACGTTCAGGTCAGGGTCGATGGTTTGGATCTCCGCCGCGAGCTGGTCGAGGAGGGCCGGAATGTCCAAGACGGCGCCCAGCCGGTCCTTGAACATATCAAGCAATTCAGCGGCATGATCGAGCAGGCCGCACAGGCAGTATAGCGCCGCGAGCTTGATCAGCTTGGCGTCGGACCATGCGGCGGGGTCCAGGCGGCAGGCGTGACCAAAGTCCCGCAGGTAGAGGGCGTCGCCAATCAGCGGCCGCCCGCGGCTTGTCTGGGCGGCGATGGGATGAGGGTAGAGGAAGGGAAAGGGCAAGGACGCCAGGGCGTAGCGGCGTACCGTCAGGTCCATCAGGTCGAAGCCCTGCCGCCGCATAAACGCATCGACATTGTGGAAACTGTTGAAGTGGGGATCGCCGGTCCCGCTGTAGCCGACCTCGATGGAAACCCCCAGGACCCCTGCGCCAGAGAGGGTCTGTTCCAAGGATCGCAACACCTCGAAATCGGTCCCGTCGACGTCGATCTTGACGAAGTCGACGTCCTCAACCCCCGCGGCGGCCAGGAAGTCCGGCAGGTGGATGGTTCCGCCGTCAAGGTGCGCGTGGACCCACAGGTTGCGCGCCATCAGGTCTTGTTGGGTCGCGTCGCCGGCGAGGCGCGGCGGCGCGGCGCGCAAGGGTTGCCCGCCTGCGGCGGCGCGGGCGGCCGGTGAGGCGGGCAAGGGGGCATAGGCGGGCGCGGGGCGGCGCGGCTGCGCGGGCCTGCCCGCTTCGCGGGCGAGCTGAAGCTGCTGCGTCCGGCTGGCGGACACCCGGCGCCACGGATCCGTTCGCCAAGCCTCCCCGCCTGCGCCTTTGAGGGGATGATCGTCGGGCAGCCCGACGTAGCCGTTGACGTAGCGCACCTCGGGATTGGTTTCCTGGGCGGCGAGGCGATCGATCTCAAAGACGCTGGGGTCAAAGCCGAAGGCCGAGAGCCGATCTTCAAAGGCGCGCCAGCCCGGGTCGAGCCCGCCGCTGCAGCCAACGTCGATCAGACGGAAGCGCGCCTCGCCCAGAGCAGCCGCGAGGCGGCGCGCTGTCAGGCTGTCATGACGCAGGCCGTCCACGGCCCTAGCCCTTGCGGCGAGCGAGCCAGCGCAAGGGCGCGGTCAGGCGCCAGCTGGTCGAGCGCCGGATAGCGGCCAGGGTTGCTTCCGCTCCGCGCAACCGGTCCAGGTCGTGACCGCCCCGCGCCTCGGTCTCGCCGAGCCGGCGTTCCAGATCAGCGGCCTTCGAAGCCAATGCATCGCGGTCCTGGCGCAGCAGTTCGAGTTCCTCGGCGATCCGCGGCGCCGCGGCGCCAGTCGCCATCAGGCCGTTGAACCAGGCGTTTCGCCGCGAATAGACATCGAAGAAACGCGGCTCTTCGCTTTCCAGCGCCGCCATATAGTCGCGGTAGGTCAGCAGCGGCGGCTCCTGATCCGCCTGAATCTGGACGGCGAGCAGGTCGAGGGCCTCGTCGACGTCAAACAGCCGGGACAACCGGTCGCGATGGACGACGAGCATCTCGGCGGCGTAGTCCGGCAGAGAGAAAAGCGCGTAAAGCGCCGCCGCCTTGGCCAGTTTGTCGTCCGAGAGCGCCGCCGCCTCGGCTTTTCGCGTCCGCGAGCCCAGATCGCGGATGTATATGGCGTCGCCCTGGACCGGCCGGCCGCCGGTGTTCATCGAGGGATGGACGTCCAGATAAGGGAAGGGCATGGCCGCGGAGGCATAGGCGCGAACCGAGAGGCCGTAGAGCTCAAAGCCCTTCTCGCGCATCAGCCGATCCATGTTGTGGAAGCTGTTGTCGTTGGCGTCGTGGGATCCGTAAAAGCAGACTTCCAAGGCGACCCCCAGCAGGGTCGGCCGGGCCAGCAGGGCGTTGGCCGAGCGCAGGACCTCGTAGTCGGGGCCGTCAACGTCGATCTTGATGAAATCGGCGTCTTCGAAGTCCGCCCCCTTGGCGAAGGCGGCCAGGTCTATGATCCGGTCGGGCGGGCCATCGGAAACCGCCGCCGCGGCCGCCTCGTCGCTCGGCTCGAAAATCTCGAAGGTGGGGCGATAGTCCGTGTCGAAGCCGTGGGTCGGAAACGGCGACCAATCCTGGTTGTGGACGATGTCGTGAAAATAGTCGTCGACGCTGGGCGCCGGCTCGCCGGCGGCTTTGGCGGCGCGGTTGCGGTGCGAGCGTTCGTAGGCCAGGCGGCCGGCGACCCAAAGGTGCCAGTAGCCGCGCCCGGCGATCTGCGCGTTTAGGGGATGGCCGGCGGGAACGCCGACGAACCCGCATTCGTAGCGCACGTTGGGATTCCGCTCGGCGGCGTTCAAGCGGGCCACCTCGCCCGCATCGCAGTCGAACCCAATGGCGGCGAGACGGTCGCCGAACGCGCGCCACCCGCTGGGCAGGCCTCCGGCGCAGCCGACATCTATCAGCTTGAAGGATTCCGCTTTCAGGCTCCCAGCGACCAGGCGCGCGAAACCGCTATCTGGACGCAGGCCTTCGATACCGCTGCCGGCTTCGGACAAACTAATTCCCCACTAGGCTGCGCCCTGGTCCGCCTACCACCCTTGCACAGGGCGCGAAAGCCGCATCCGGGCTTCAGTGACCGCCAAAGGCCATCAGGCTGGAGACTGCCAAGCCGGCCGCCCGAAGCCGGTCGGCGCCGCCAAGGTCGGGCAGGTCGATGATGAAGGCGGCGCCGACCACCTCCGCTCCGGTCTTGCGCAGCAGCTCTGCGGCCGCAAGGGCTGTGCCGCCCGTGGCGATCAGGTCGTCGACAAGCAGGACCCGCTCGCCTGCGAGGCAGGCGTCGCAGTGGACGTGAAGTTCGTCGGTCCCATATTCCAGCTCGTAGCGAACCGAAAAGGTAGCGTGGGGCAGTTTGCCCTTTTTGCGTAGAGGCACGAAGCCAGCGGATAGCTGATGGGCCACTGCCCCCCCGAGGATGAAACCCCGCGCCTCGACCCCGGCGATCTTATCGATCTTGCCGCCTGCGTATGGCTGCACCAGTTCATCCACCGCCTGACGGAAGGCGCGGGCGTCGCCCAGCAGGGTGGTGATGTCACGGAACATGATCCCCGGCTTGGGATAGTCGGGGATGGTGCGGACGGCGTCGATCAGGTTCATTGCAGTCCTCTAGCGGCGCAGGGCGCGGCCGGCGACCGCGTCCAGCTGACGCACCATCCCCGGGTCGCGGGCGTCGGGGGCTGTGATTATCGCTTGGTCAAGGCAGGTGTCGATGGGCGAGGGCGGACGAGGGCCGGTCAGCCTGCCGGCGAGATTGCCGACCAGTGTCTTGGCCAGGGCGGCGTTGGCCGTGAGGCAGGCGATGATCTCGGCTACCTCGACGTGAGCAGTGTCCTCGCGCCAGCAGTCGTAGTCGGTGACCATGGCCACGGTGGCGTAGGGCATCTCGGCCTCGCGGGCGAGCTTGGCCTCCGGCATGTTGGTCATGCCGATGACGTCGCAGCCCCAGGAACGGTAGAGCTCGCTCTCGGCTTTGGTCGAGAACTGCGGACCTTCCATGACCAGATAGGTCCCGCCCTCGACCACCGCGGCTCCGGCGCTCCGAGCGGATTCGGCGGCCAGGCCCGACAGGCGCGGGCAGACCGGGTGGGCCATTGAGACGTGGGCGGCGAGCCCCGCGCCGAAGAAGCTTTTGGCGCGGGCGAAGGTACGGTCGATAAACTGATCGACGACGACGAAGGTCCCCGGCGGCAGTTCCTCCTTTAGCGAACCCACGGCCGAGATCGACAGAACGTCGGTGCAGCCGGCCCGCTTGAGGGCGTCGATATTGGCGCGGAAGTTCAGATCCGTCGGCGACAGGCGATGCCCGCGACCGTGACGCGGCAAGAAGACCAGTTTCACGCCGCCGATGAAGCCGACCAGCAGGTCGTCGGAGGGATCGCCAAATGGCGTTTGCACCCGCGTCCAGCGGCGGTCTTCCAGCCCGTCGATCTCATAGAGGCCGGAGCCGCCGATGACGCCTAGGACCCAGTCAGTCATTGAAGGCGCCCGGCGACGTCAATGGGCGACGTTCTTCCAGATCCGGCGGTAGCTGGCGTAGAGGAGGCCCGCGAACAGGACGAGGTAGATCAGGACGGCGAAGCCGGTGCGCTTGCGCTCTACCTGCTTGGGCTCGGAGGCCCAAGCCAGGAAGGCGACGACATCCTCGGCTTCCTGGGCGACGGTCGCCTTGGTCCCGTCGTCAAAGGTCACCTGATCGGTAGCCAGGGGCGGGGGCATCGCCAGGAGGCCGCCCACCGGCGTCTTGGCCTTGTCGCCCGTCCAGATGCTCTCCAGATCGCCGGGGAAGTAGGGATTGTAGTACTGGCCCGGAGCCACGGTCAGGCCCTGGGGGGCGTCGTGGTAGCCGGTCAGGATCGCATAGATGTAGTTGGGACCGCCTTCGCGCGCCTTGGTGATGACCGACAGGTCGGGGGGATAGGCGCCGCTGTTGGCGGCGCGGCCAGCCGCCTCATTGGCGTAAGGCGCGCGGAACTTGTCCGCCGGCGTCGCCTTGCGGGTCGTGGGGTCGCCGGTCTCGGAGTCGATGTCAGCGACCTCGACCTCGGATGCGATCGCCTTGACGAAAGGATTCTCGTTCGGGTTGGGATATTTGGCGCTGGCGAAGGGGCCGCCATTGGCGGCCAGGTCGCGGTAGGACAGCAGGCTCATGGAGTGGCAGGCCGCGCAGACCTCGCGGTAGACCTTGAAGCCCCGCTGCAGTTGAGCCTGATCGAACTTGCCGAACGGCCCGTCAAAGCTCCAGGCGACGGCGTGGGGGTGCTTCTCGGTGGTCTTGGCCAGGGCGGGCCCGGCCAGGGTCAGGCCGACCAACGCTGCGAAGATAGCGGCTTTGCGCAGCATCGGGATCAACCCCTTTTTTCGGGTTCGGCGGTCGCACCCGAGGGGGTGGAGACGCCGTGGGACAGGACAGGTGTGGAGATCGAGTCCGGGACTGCGAGGGTGGTCTCGCGCAGGCCCAGGATCGGCGTGATCACCAGGAAGTAGGCGAAGTAGTAGAGGGTCATGAGCCGCGACAGCCAGACGATGCTGTTGATGTCGTCGCCCAGGAACAGAACCCCCGTCGAGTGCCCGATCACCGGGGCGTCGGGGGTGTTGCCGCCGCAGTAGCCGAGGATGAACACCGCGACGATGAAGAACAGATAGAACCACCGGGCGGTCGGCCGGTAGCGCATGGAGCGCACCTTGGAGGTGTCGAGCCAGGGCAGAACGAACAGCACTGCAATGGCGCCGAACATCATCAGCACGCCCATCAGCTTGTCCGGGACCGCCCGCAGGATCGCGTAGAAGGGCAGGAAATACCATTCAGGGACGATGTGAGCTGGCGTGACGAGGGGGTTGGCCGGGACGTAGTTGTCAGCGTGGCCCAGGACATTGGGCATGAAGAAGATGAACACCGCGAACATGATCAGGAACAGGGAGGCGGCGAAGCCGTCCTTGACCGTGTAGTACGGGTGGAAGGGAACCGTGTCGTCCTTGCTCTTCACATTGATGCCGGCGGGGTTGTTGTTCCCCGGCACGTGCAGCGCCCAGATGTGCAGCACCACCAGACCGGCGATCATGAACGGCAGCAGGTAGTGGAGTGAGAAGAACCGGTTGAGGGTCGGGTTATCGACCGCGAACCCGCCCCACAGCCAGGTGGTGATGGGCTCGCCGATGATCGGCAGTGCGCCGAACAGATTGGTGATCACCACCGCCCCGTAGAAGGACATCTGGCCCCACGGCAGGACATAGCCGAGGAAGGCGGTGGCCATCATCAGCAGATAGATCAGGCAGCCGATGATCCACAGCATCTCGCGCGGGGCCTTGTAGGAGCCGTAGTAAAGGTTGCGGGCGATGTGGATGTAGACGGCGACGAAGAACATCGATGCGCCGTTGGCGTGCATGTAGCGGATCAGCCAGCCGTGGTTGACGTCGCGCATGATGCGCTCGACCGAAACGAAGGCGTGATCGACATGGGGGACGTAGTGCATGGCCAGCACGACGCCCGAAATGATCTGCACCACCAGCATGATCGCCAGGATGCCGCCGAAGGTCCACCAGTAGTTGAGGTTCTTCGGCGTCGGGAAATCCATCAGCTCGGCGCTGAAGCGCACCAGAGGCAGACGGGTGTCGAGCCAACGCTCGATGGCCGTTTTCGGCTCGTATGTAGAGGGGTGTCCGCTCATCTGGATCAGCCGATCTTGACCTTGGTGTCGGAAAGGAAGGCGTATTCGGGCACTTCTAGGTTCGTTGGCGCGGGACCCTTCCGGATGCGCCCGGAGGTGTCATAGACGGAGCCGTGGCAAGGGCAGAACCAGCCTTGGTAGATGCCCTGTTCCAGGGCGCTCTTGAAGTTGGGGACGCACCCGAGGTGGGTGCAGGTGCCGACCAGGATAAGCCACTGGGCCTTGCCGTCCTTGTGACGCTGGGCGTCGGCCTGCGGGTCCTTGAGGTTGGCGCTGTCGCCCCGGACCGCTTCGGCGATCTCTTTTTCGGTGCGGTTGCGCACGAACACCGGCTTGCCGCGCCATTTGACGGTGACCTGCTGGCCAGGCTCGACCTTGGACAGGTCGAACTCGATGGACGCCAGAGCCAGGGTATCGGCCGACGGGTTCATCTGATCGATCAGGGGCCAAGCCGTAGCCGCCACCCCGCCGATCGCCGCCGCGGCCGCGGCGATATGGATAAAGTCGCGACGGCTGGGATCGTCGTGACCGGGACCGGCCGCGCTGCCTCCAGGGTTCGTGTTCGCCACGGTGTCGACCACCTGAGATCACCTTTGATTGACGCGCCGCAGACCTGCGCCGCTTTAATATCGCCTGCCCCCGGACGGGAACATCCGGCAGGCGCCGGGGAACGAACAACGCAGACACACCTTGCAGCTCGCCGCCGCAAGACCTAGCCCCTCGCGAGTCGCTTGTCGCACCCAACGCCTGTGGACGGATCGCTTAGAATGCGTTTGGCCCTTTTTCAACCGGACATTCCGCAAAACGTCGGCGCGATGATGCGACTCTGCGCCTGCCTGGGGGTCCCGTTGGAGATTATCGAGCCCTGCGCCTTCGCCCTGGACGACAAATCCATGAAGCGCGCGGCCCTGGATTATGGCCCCCTGGGCGAGGTGGTGCGAAGGGCGTCCTGGGGCGAATTCCTGGCGGCGCCCGAGCGGGCGCAGGGGCGGTTGGTGCTCATGACCACCAAGGGGGCGACGCCTTACCTGGATTTTGTCTTCGAGCCCGGCGACACGATTCTGATGGGCCGTGAGAGCGCGGGGGCGCCCGGCGCGGTTCACGACGCAGCGCAGGCGCGGCTGCTGATTCCCATACGGGCGGGCGCCCGGTCGTTGAACATCGCCACGGCGGCGGCGATGGCGCTCGGCGAGGCCCTGCGGCAGACGGCGCCGGGGTGATTCGCATCGCGGGTCTGAGTATAAGCGCGGCATGACTCATACAGACCTCACATCGCCCGCGCTTCCTTTGACCGACCGCCAGGCTGCCGCTCGCGTCTGGTTCGAAAGCCTCAGGGACCGCATCGTCAGGGCTTTTGAGCAGCTCGAGGCCGATGCGCCGGAGGGACTTTACGGACCTGGCGCCGGCCGGTTCGTGCTGACGCCGTGGGACCGGCCGGCCGGCGGCGGCGGGGTGATGGGGATGCTGAAAGGGCGGCTATTCGAGAAATGCGGGGTTCACGTCTCGACGGTGTACGGCGCCTTCACGCCAGAAATGGCGGCGACCATGCCGGGCGCAGAGGCGGATCCGAGGTTCTTTGCCACGGGGATCAGCCTGATCGCCCATTTGCGCAATCCCCGTGTTCCGGCCGTGCACATGAACACCCGCTACATCTGCACGACCCAGGGCTGGTTCGGCGGTGGCGCCGACCTGACGCCTCTGCTGGCCGAGCAGCGCAACGAGGCGGCTCCAGACACTCAGGCCTTCCACGCGGCGCTGAAGGACGCCTGCGACGCCCACGACCCGGCCTGGCATGCGAAATACAAGGCCTGGTGCGACGAGTATTTCTTCCTCCCTCACCGCGACGAGCCGAGGGGGACGGGCGGAATCTTCTACGACCGCCACGACAGCGGCGATTTCGAGCGGGACTTTGCCTTCACGCGCCATGTCGGCGAGGCGTTCCTCGACATCTATCCGAGGATCGTCCGTGGCCGGATGGGCGAAGCCTGGACCGAGGAGGAGCGCGAAGAGCAGCTGATCCGGCGCGGACGGTATGTGGAATTCAACCTGCTCTACGACCGGGGCACCACCTTCGGGCTGAAGACCGGCGGCAATGTCGAATCGATCCTCAGCTCGATGCCCCCGGTGGTGAAGTGGCCCTGAGGCGCTAGTCGAACAGCTTGGAGACCGATTCCTCATTGGCGATGCGCCGGATGGCCTCGCCGATCAGGGGGGCGACGCTGACCTTGCGGACCTTAAAACACTCATCGACGTGGATGGTGTCTGTGACGACCAGCTCCTTGAGCACCGAGTTGGCGACCCGGTCGCAGGCGGCGCCAGATAGGACGCCGTGGGACACATAGGCGCTGACCTCAGTCGCCCCGGCCTCGATCAGGGCCGCGGCCGCGTTGCACAGGGTGCCTGCGGAATCGACGATGTCGTCGAACAGGATGCAGCGGCGGCCCTTCACATCGCCGATGATGTTCATGACCTCGCTCTTGCCGGCCCCCGAGCGCATCTTGTCGACGATAGCGAGGTCGGCCCCGAGGCGATTGGCCAGGGCGCGGGCGCGCACCACGCCGCCCACATCCGGGGAGACGATCATCAGCTCATCGGGCGCGGGGTAGTGGCGCTTGATGTCGTTGGCGAGGACCGGCGTGGCGATGAGATTATCGGTGGGGATGTCGAAAAACCCCTGAATCTGGCCGGCGTGCAGGTCCAGGGCCAGGACGCGATTGGCGCCGGCGCGGGTGATGAGGTTGGCGACCAGCTTGGCGGAGATCGGGGTGCGCCCGCCGACCTTCCGGTCCTGGCGCGAGTAGCCGTAGTAGGGGATCACAGCGGTGATCCGCCGCGCCGAGGCTCGGACCAGGGCGTCGATGCAGATCAGCAGCTCCATCAGGTGATCGTTGGCGGGCGCGGAGGTGGACTGGATCACGAAGACGTCTTCGCCGCGGACGTTCTCCTCGATGACCACGAAAATCTCGTTGTCGGCGAAGCGCTTCACCTGGGCGCTGGTGAGCGGCAGATTGAGGTGGCCGGCGATGGCCTCAGCCAGGGCGCGGTTCGAGTTGCCGGCGAGCAGCTTCATCTGTGACGTCTCTGTGATGGCCCCGTGTTGGGCTTCTAGCAGGGGCGGAGGCGGGGGCAAGGGGACTCGCGCGCAGGGCGGCGGTCAACCCGTCAGCAGGATCGCCGACAACAGACGGCCGTAGTCGGCCTCGCCCTTGAGAAAGCCGCGACGATTGGAGAAGAACAGGCCTTCTTCGGCGCAGGTGTCGCGGCCCACCCATTCGGCCTGGTCGACCCCGGCCGCCTGCAGACGGCGAAGGACGAAGGCCGGCAGGTCGAACTGATGTTTGCCGGCCGTGGCGCCCGGGGTGAAGAATCGATCCGAGCCGGGCGCTTCGCTCATGAACCGATCGAGGAAATCGGCGCCCACCTCATAGCTGGCCGGGCCGATGCAGGGCCCGACAGCGGCGACAATGCGGCCGCGCTTGGCCCCCTGGCCTTCCATCGCCTCGAGAGTGGCCTCGATGATTCCGCCGAGGGCCCCTTTCCAGCCGGCGTGGGCGGCTGCGACCACGCCCCCCTGGGAATCGGCCAGCAAGATGGGCGCGCAGTCGGCCGCCATGGCTCCGCAGGCCAGGCGGGGCGTACGGGTGACGACCGCATCCGCTTCCGGCCGGGCGTTCCAAGGGGCGTTGGCTACCGCCGGGATGGAGGAATGGACTTGGAAGGCCGTCAGCAGATGACTGAGTTCGATCCCGAGGGCGGCTGCGGCGCGGGCGCGATTCTCCTGGACGGCCTCGGGATTGTCCTTGGAGCCGATCCCGACGTTGAGGCCGCGATGCACGCCCTTGGAGACCCCGCCCGAGCGGGTGAAGAAGGCGTGCCGCACGCCCGGAAGCGCCGACAGCAGGGGCGAGGCGATGGTCTCGAGCGCAGGCAAGGATCTAAGCCTCCTCGAAGCCGGGCGGAACGAAGTCCGCCGAGGCATAGATTGGCAGGACTTTGAATAGCGTCCCCATCTGGTCTGGCGAGGTCAACCTCTCCAGCTGCCGCATGAGGATGGGAGCCACATCCGGGCGGTTCCTGGCCAACGCCTGAGCCCGCGCCTCGATCCCCAGCCGGCCAAGGAAGGTCGCCTGATCGAGGATCGGACCAGCTTGGGCGCCGGCCGCGCGGGCGGCGTCGCGGACGGCGGGGAAGTCGACGTGGACCGTGAGGTCGGCCTGACCCGGGCATGACAGGGGATCGATCCGGCTGTGGCCGCGCAGGGCCTGGAGGGTGTCGCCAAAGCCGGGCTCGTCGCGGCCGTAGTCGATCAGCAGGGCGGCCCCGCCGGTGCGGGCGATGCGGTCGCCTACAGCGGCCGCGAAGGCGGCCTGGGCGGCGCTGAGCTCATAGACGGCCCCTAGCCCGGCATCGGGCAGGGCGTCGGCGGCAGGCGTCGGCGACAGGCCGAAGGTCAGCCGGCCGGCATCGTCCAGACCCACGACGCGCTCGGCCCAGCCCCCGGCCGCGCGGACGAACTGGCGGGCCGGGAGGCAGTCGAGAAGCTCATTGGCCAGAAGGATCAGCGGCGGGTCCTGGGGGAGGCTTTCGAGCGCAGGGACCCAGTGCGGCGAGGGCGCCGCGCCTCCGAGCCGGCGTTGCTGAGCTTGGATCAGCGGGCTGCTGGTCTCGACCAGGTAGAGCTCGGCCGCTTCGAGGCACCCCGGCTCCAGCCGCAGGGCCCGCAGGGCGTCCGCCATCAAGGTTCCGTCCCCGGGGCCGGCCTCGGCCAGGATGAACCGGGACGGGGCGCCCATGCGCCGCCAGCTTTCCGCCGTCCACAGGCCGAGAAGTTCCCCGAACATCTGCGAGGTCAGGGGGGCAGTGATGAAATCGCCCGCCGCCCCGAGGGCGGGGCGGGCGGCGTAGTAGCCGTCCTGAGGATCATGCAGGCAGCGGGTCATATACTGGGCGACGGTCAGGGGGCCGTTGGCGGCGATCTCGCGCCTGAGCCGGTCCTCAAGGCTCATGCGCTTGCGGGCGGCGGGGCCCGGAAGGCTCTCCAGATCAGGAACAGGCCGCCAAGCACCATGGGGATCGACAGGATGATGCCCATGGTCAGGCCCAGCGGAAAGTCTGGCATGCCGGCGTCGGGCTCGCGCACGTTCTCGAGGGAAATGCGGAACACCCCGTAGAGCAGCAGAAACAGGCCGGCGACGGCGCCGCGGCGAGGCAGCCATCGGCCCAGGCGGGTGGCGGCCATAAGCACCAGGAACAGAACCAGTCCCTCCAGGGCGGCCTCGTAGAGCTGGCTTGGATGACGTGCCAAGGCGCCGGCCGGGCAGCCCCCGTAGACCTGCTGAATGCGCTCGTTGCAGAATACGACGCCCCAGGGGCCGTCGGTGGGCCGGCCCCAGAGCTCTCCGTTGATGAAGTTGGCGATGCGGCCGAAGAACTGGCCGATCGGCTGGGCTGCGGCGACGATGTCCGCCAAGCCTAGCAGGGGGAGCCGGTGCTTGCGGGCGAACAGCGCCAGAGCCAGGGCCACGCCGAGCAGTCCGCCGTGGAACGACATCCCGCCGTTCCAGATCTTGAAGACCTCCAGCGGGTCTCTCCATATCGTGTCGGGGGAATAGAACAGGATCGAACCCAGCCGCCCTCCGAGGATGACGCCCAGGGTAATCCACAGCACCAGGTCGTCGATCTGGGCGGGGTTTATGGGCGGCGCTGCGCCTCGCCAAAGCCTGGAGTCGCGCACCAGGATCACGGCGTATCGCCAGCCGAGCAGGATTCCCGCGATATAGGCCAAGGCGTACCAGCGAATCGCCAAGGGTCCGATCTGGACCAGCACCGGGTCAAAGTTGGGGAACTGCACGGGACGCTATCTCCACCGGCTCGAGACGCGGAGCCGCGGCAGCTTTAGCAGGATTTCCCGCCGGCCCAAGATTGTGCGCGCGCGCGGATGCAGCCCTTCGCTTTCACGGCAGGTTTCCCATATAAGACCGCAACCTCCGACCTCGGGCCCCCAATGCAGACGCAGAACCCCTTCCTGGACGAATTCGCCAAACTGACCACGGCCGCCATGGGCATCGCCCAGGCGGCGGGCGAGGAGGCAAAGACGGCGATGCGCGCCCAGGCCGATCGCCTCGCCGCCGAGTTCGACTTCGTCCGCCGTGACGAGTTGGACGCGGTGAAAGCCGAACTGGTCGCCTTGCGGGCGGAAATAGCCCGTATCAGGGGCGATGGCGACCAAATGGCTCGCCCAGCGCAAGAAGCCGGTTGAGACGGCGCCCCCGAAGCGCATTAGGCTTCGTACTGTCACCGATTCCCGCCGTGCGCTCGCGCGGGGTGGGCCTGCCGCCACGGAAGGGCCTCTAGGGCATGGACACAAACCAGCCGGAAGAAGACGACATCGACTTCGCCCTCGATCCGTTGGACGTGATCGAGCATGTGCTGGCGGCCGAGAACCTGTCGTTCGACCGGACTGACGACGGCGACTTGGCCTTCGCCCTGGCCGGCGACTGGAAGGACTACGAGCTGTGGTTCGCCTGGCGGCCGGAAGCCGACTGCCTCCAGCTGTGCCTGTCCCTCGACATCCGCGCCCGCAAATCCAAGCGCGCCCCGGCCTTCAACCTGCTGTCGCTGATCAATCAGCGGGTATGGCTGGGGCACTTTGAAGTCTGGCCAGAGGACGGCGAGGTGGTCTTCCGCCACGCCATGTCGTTGCCGCGCGGCGAGCGCCCGACCATGGCCCAGGCGGCCTCGATGATCGACGCCGCGGTCGAAGCCGCAGACCGCTTCTACCCCGCCTTTGACTTCCTGCTGAACGGGGGCAAGACCCCCGCCGACGCCATGGCGGCCTGCATGTTCGAGACCGTCGGGCAGGCCTAGGTCTAGGAACGGCGGCCTTGCGCCGGTAAACCGGCGCCATGACCAAGCCAGAGACGACACCGATTCTGCTCCTCGGCGCGGGCCGCATGGGCGGAGCCCTGATCCAGGGCTGGCTCAAGGCGGAGGCGTTTTCTCTCCGCGACCTGATCATTCGCGATCCCTTTCCCAGCGACGAGGCGACGGCGGCGCTAGAGGCCGGCGCCGTGGTCGCGGACGCCGCCGCCATGGGCCGAGCGCGCACGGTGCTCTTGGCGGTCAAGCCGCAGATTTGGCGCCAGGTCGCCGAGGAGGTGTCGGGCCTGCTTGCGCCGGACGCGGTGATCGTGTCGATCGCCGCCGGGGTGCGGTCCCAGGCGATCAGCGAGGCCTTCGGCGGCCGCCGGGTGGCGCGGGTCATGCCGACCACGGCGGTGTCGATCGGCAAGGGGGTCGCCAGCATCGCGGCGGAGGACCCCGAGGCCTTCGCCCGCGCCCACGCCCTGTTCGACTCCGTCGCCGTTACGGTCGACCTGCCCGACGAGGCGCTGATCCACGCGGCGACGGGGATCTCCGGCTCTGCGCCCGCCTATTTCTACGCCTTCGTTGAGGCTTTGGAGGCGGCGGGGGTCGGGGTGGGGCTGCCCGCCGAGGCGTCCAAGCGGCTGGCGCGGGCGACCATGGCCGGGGCGGCCGCCCTGATGGAAGCGTCAGGCGAAGAGCCCGCCGACTTGCGCGCCCAGGTGACCTCGCCCCAGGGCACCACGGCGGCGGCGCTGGAGGTTCTGCGCGGCGACGGCGGGCTGGAGCCGCTGCTGGCGGCGGCCGTGGCGGCCTGCGTGCGCCGTAGTGAAGAGCTGGGCGGCTAGGGCAGCCGCACCACCGCCCTCAGCCCCCCCAGCGGCGCGCGCGCCAAGGTGACATCCCCGCCATGGGCCCTGGCGGCGTCACGGGCGATGGCCAAGCCCAGCCCGACGCCCTTTTCATTCTGGTTGCGCGCCTCGTCGAGGCGGTTGAACGGCTTGAAGGCGTCCTCGTAGCTTTCCGGATCGATGCCGGGTCCATCGTCGTCGATGATGATCTCCACCCCGCCGAGCGTCAGGGCGCGGGCGCTCGCCTCGATACGGGCGGCGTGGGCCGCAGCGTTCATGATCAGATTGGACAGGGCGCGCTTGAGAGCCCCCGCGCGGACGTGCACCGTCAGGTCGGGATCGATCTGGACGCTCACCCGGGCCCCGGCGCGGGCAGCCCCCTCGCAGACCTCGTCGACCAGAGCGCGCACCGACACGGTCTCCATGTCCTCGACGCCCTGGCCGCGGGCGAAGGCGAGGTATTCGTCGATCATGTGCTCCATCTCGGCCAGATCGCGCTTCATCTCTCCTGTGCGCTGTGTGGGTTCGGCCAGTGCCAGCTCCAGTTTCAGGCGCGTGAGGGGGGTGCGCAGGTCGTGGCTGACCGAGGCCAGGAGCGCCGTCCGCTGCTCGATATGGCGCTGGAGCCGGGCTTTCATGGCCAGGAAGGCGGCGGCGGCCTGGCGCACCTCACGGGCGCCGTGCGGCTTGAAGTCGGGCATTTCGACGCCGCGACCGAAGGCGTCGGCCACGGCGGCGAGACGCTCGATCGCCCGCACCTGGTTGCGGATGAAGCCGATGGCCACCGCGGTCAGCAGCAGGGTGGCGACCACCATCCAGACGATGAAGATGTGTCCTTGAGTGGCGAAGGCGCGGTCGCGCGGCGCCAGGATTCTCAAGACGCCGCCGTGGGTCTTGACCCGGATGTCGACGTAGGCCGGGTAGCGCACTGTATCGAACCAGAACTTGTGCTCCAGCCGCGCGGTGAGCGCCCGCTTCAGCGACCGGTCGATGGGAGCGAACAGGGCGTAGCGTTTGGTCACCGGCAGATCGAGACCAGCCTGGTAGGCCACCGACAGGCGCATGGCGTGGTGGGCTTGGCGGGCGATGCGGGGCAGGGCGGCGGGATCGTCTTCGAAGCTTTCGACAACCCAGGCCACCTCGCCGGCCAAACCGTCCGAGAGGCGGCTGGTGACGGTCTGCCAGTGGGCGTCGAAGAAGGCCCAGGTGACGGCCACCTGCATCAAGGCGACCGGCAGGACGATGATGAGCAGGGACCGCCCGAACAAGGTCTGGGGCAGCCGGCGCTTGAGGAAGCGCGGCCACAGCAGGCGGACGGCGCGGGCGAGGCCCTTAGCCATGGGCAGGCTCGTCTGGGGCGAGCATATAGCCGACGCCGCGCACGGTCTGCAGATAGCGCGGGTTCTTGGGGTCGGGCTCGATCTTGCGGCGCAGACGGGTGACCTGGACGTCGATCGCCCGCCCGTCGGCAGCGCCGCCTCCAGCCTGCACCAGGTCGAGCCGGTCGATCGGCTGATGGGCGCTGCGGGCCAGCTGCCGTAGCAAGGCGACCTCGCCCTCGGTCAGGCGCACCGGCAGATCGTCGCAGATCAGCTCGCCGCGGCCGGCGTCGAAGGCGCAGCGGCCCAGGGTCAGCAGGCCTCCGGCGGCCCGCGGCGCCGCGCGGCGCAGGATAGCCTCAATGCGAAGCAGCAGCTCCTGAGGCTCGAAGGGCTTGGGCAGGTAGTCGTCGGCCCCGGCGGAAAGCCCATGGATGCGCGCCTCCGCCTCGCCGCGCGCGGTGAGCATGAGGACCGGGGTGCGACCCTTGGCGCCGGCCTCGCCGCGAAGCCAGCGGGTCAGGGACACGCCGTCCTCTCCGGGCATCATCACGTCCAGGACGGCCAGGTCGAACTCCAGCGCCTCAAGGAGCTGGCGGGCGGCGGCGGCGTTGCGGCCTGTGGTGACGCGAAAGCCTTCCCGGGTCAGGTACGCCTTGAGCAGATCGCGGATGCGGTCGTCGTCGTCGACGACGAGAAGATGACGGCCGCCGCTGTTCATCCGTCCTCGCCGGACGGAAGGCCGACCCCGACGCGAGCACCCGCGAGGGCGCCCAGGATGCGGCGCGCTCCGCCAACGGCGTCCAGCCCGCCGGCGCGGTAGGCGCTCAGCAGATGGGCGTGCATCCGCTCGGAGATGCGCTGCTCGAAGGCCAGGCCGGCGGGGGTCAACACCGCCGGTCGGCGGCGCATGTCGGCTTCGCCGGCCGCCTTTTGGGCCAGGCCGTGCTCTTGCAGGTCGGACAGAACGCGGCTGGCGCCCTGTTTGGACAGGCCGGTAAGGCGGGTCAATTCCTGAACGCCGATTCCGGGACGGCGCTTGAGCAGCATGGCCATACGGTAGTGGCCCCGACCCAGACCGGAGGGCTCGGCGTCCAGGGCGCCGTCGGCCGTAGACCAAAGGGCGGCCTCAGCCAGGAAGAACAGCTCCAGGGCCGCGTCGAGCTCCTCCTCTCGCAGGATCAATCGGGCGTCAGCGGCCTGCATCATGGACGCGTCCCCTCCGGCGCCGCCCGGCAGTTGACGCTGCGGGCCGGCGAAGGTCTAAGACCGCATCGGAAGGAGTAAACCATCGTGTCAATTGCGCCCTACGACGATCGCGACGGCTGGATCTGGCTGGACGGGGAATTTGTGCCCTGGCGTGAGGCGAAGGTGCACGTACTGACTCATGCGCTCCACTACGCCTCCAGCGTGTTCGAAGGCGAGCGGATGTACGGCGGCCACATCTTCAAGCTTCAGGAACATACCGAGCGCCTGTTCAATTCCGCCGAAATCCTCGACTTCCAGATTCCCTGGACCGTGGAACAGATCAACGACGCCTGCAACGCCGCGGCGGCGAAGAACGGCTTGACCGACTGCTATGTGCGGCCGATCGCCTGGCGCGGTCCCGAACAGATCGGGGTCTCGGCCCAGGCGACCAAGGTCCATGCCGCGGTGGCGGTGTGGGACTGGCCCAGCTATTTCGATCCCGAGCAGCGGAAGAAGGGCATCCGCCTGACCCACGCCAAATACGCCCGGCCGGCCCCGTTCACCGCGCCAACCGAGGCCAAGGCGGCCGGCCTTTATATGATCTGCACCATATCCAAGCACGCGGCGGAGAAGGCCGGCTATGCCGACGCCATGATGCTGGATTGGCGCGGATACATCGCCGAGACCACCGGGGCGAACATGTTCTTTATCCGGGACGGCGCGATCCATACGCCGACTCCGGACTGCTTCTTGAACGGCATCACCCGGCAGACGGTGATCGGGCTGGCCAAGGGAATGGGCTTCGAGATCATCGAGCGACACATCCTGCCCGAGGAGCTGCCGACCTTCAGCGAATGCTTCATCACCGGCAGCGCCGCCGAGGTCACCGCGGTGTCCGAGATCGCCGAGCACCGCTTCACTCCGGGCAAGATCACCTTCGCCCTGGCGGAGGAATATACGCGACTGGTGCGGGGCGAGCGGGTCCTGGCTTGACCGCTATATCGGCGGCCGGGTCTGGAGTTCGGCGATGCGGCGCTCGGTCGTGGCCAGGTCCTCCTGATAGACCGGGTTGCCGGGCTCGGCCGCGGCCAGGCTCTGAGCGATCGGCAGGCTCTGACGATACAGGTCTAGGGCGCGGGTGATGTGGCCGCGCGCATCGCGCACGTCGCCGAGCCGCTCCAGGATCAAGGATACCGCGCGCTTGCGCAGGGGATCGTCCGGCGCGTCTGACAGCTGCACCGTGCGCAGGCGCAAGGCCTGTTCGTAGTGCTCAACGGCCGGGTCGTGCCGCCCCATCTCGTCGTGAACATCGCCGACTGCCTTGAGCGCGCACGCCAGCAGGTCCTGGGTGTCGCTGCCGGGCGCGGACTGGTGCAGGGCGCGGGCTGCCTCAAGGGCCTGGGCGTAGGGCTCCTGGGCGTCTTCGAGCCTTCCATCGGCATACAGCCGGTCGCCGGCGCCCAGCAGGTCGCGGGCGGCGGCGAGACTGGCAGGGTGGGCGGCCGGCGCCGCGGGAGCGGGGTCTGGGGCCTCGGAGGCAGCCGGTTCAGGCTCAGGTTCGAGCTGCGTCGCCTCAGGGGGTTCCGGCGTCGGCGCGGGCAGAGCCAGCGTTTGCGGCGGAGCCGGCAGAGCTGCGGGGGCCGGTTCGGGGGCGGGCGCCAAATCGGGCAGGTCAGGCTCTGGCCCAAAGTCGGGCTGCACCCGCCGGGCGGGTTTCGGCTTTGGCCGTTCGGGCACAAGGACGGCCAGGGCGCAGAGGCCGCCGAGCAGAACGAAGGCGCCGCCGACGAACCGCCGCTCCATGACCATAGAGTCGAGGTCGCCGGGCCAGCCGACCGCCGCCATGACGAAATAGCCGAAGAACGCCAGGGCGAGACAGCCCAGGAGCTTGAGCAGCAGGGCCAGGACCTTCATCGGCGCTTGGGCGCCAGGCAGGCGAGGGCGCACAGGGCGCCGAGCAGGACGATGGTCGATCCGATCCACAGGCGCTCCAGGCGCAGCGCGTACCAGTCTGCGGGAACCTGTAGCGACAGCGGAGCGGCCTGGACCAGGGCCCAATGCGCCGGGTTAAGCACGGCGTAGCCGAGCGCCGCTACGGCTAGGCTGACGATGAGTTTGATCAGTCGGACAATCATGGCGCACCCCAAGGCTGCCGCCAGTCTAGCCCCGATGGACCCGCCGCCCAGCGCACTCGCCCGGCGCGGGCGCTACCGCCCGCGGCTGGGGAAGCTTTGCCGCTAGGTTGGGCGCCGGCGCCCAAAAATAGGCCAGGCGCCGCCTCAGGCCAGGGTCGGCGGAAATAGTTCGACAACGTACCTTAAGCCGACCGTCATCCCGGCCGAAGCGTAGCTGAGAGCCGGGATCCAGCATCGATCTGGGTTGAAGCTGCCGCGCTTTGAGGTCCTCGCGGCTGGGTCCCGGATGAGTCCGCTTGGCGGCTCTCCCGGACTGGGTCAGGCCGGCGGGGCCAGCTCCTCGGGGACCGCGAGGGGATCGAAGGCGCCGGCGGCGGGACCGGGGAGCCAGGGCGCTATGGCGAAGAGCAGGATCAGGGCGAACAGCAGGCGCGCCCCCCAGTCCAGGCCGATGACGAAGAAGCCAGCGGAAACTGCGCTGGCGATCATGGTCGCCACCGCAGCGGCCAGCAGGGCGGCGGTCCAGTAGAGGCCGGCAGGGACGGAGGCCCGGCCGCCGATGCGGAAGCGGGCGGCGGGGGCCAGGGCCGCGGCCTCGGCCGCCAGGGCGCGGACGAAGGCGGAGAAGGCGGCGGTCTGGTCCTCGGGCCGCCCCAGGCCCCGCCAGCTTTGCGAGGAGAAGCCGACCTTGCGGGTCCCGAAGCTGAGCTGGGCCATGCGCACGTCGGCGCCGTAGCGGTTGGCCTGGCGCGTCAAGGTCATACGGGTGAGGCCCGACAGGGACCAGCTGGCCTCGACCGCGCCGACCCGCCGGACAAGATGGCCCTGTTCCAGGCTCCACAGGCTGGGCGCCTTCAGGGGGCTGTCCTTGGCCGTGTAGGCGGGCACCTCAGGCGCGCTCCAGGCTGATCTCCACGCCCGCGGCGGCGGCGTCGGGATGCAGCGCCTCGGGCTTTTCGACCCGCACGCGGACAGCCTGGACGCGCGGGTCGTCGATGAGGGCGTAGGCGAGCCGTTCGGCGAAGGTCTCGATCAGCTTCCAGTGACCGGCGGCGGCCAAGGCCTTGGCCCGGTCGCGGACGGTCTCGTAGTTGACCGTGTCGGCGATGTGATCAAATCCGGCGCCGGCGATCTGGAGCTCGACCTCGACAAGTAGCGGCTGGAGGCGGCCGTGCTCATGGTCATAGACGCCGACCTCGGCCTGCAGACGCAGACCGCGCACGAAGACCTTGAGCGGCGCGGCGTGGACGCCGGGGGCAGGCGGGGAGGCAAGGGGGGCGGTCACGGCGGACGGGGGCTTTCTAAGGATCGACGATGTCGGGCGTGCGCCAGGCGAGGTGCTGGCCGGCATCGACGGCGATCATCTGTCCGGTCACCGAAGGAGCGTCAATGAGATAGCGCAGGGCGGCGGCGATCTCGCCCGGATCGACCCGGTGCTCCAGCAGCGCCCCCGCAGCCTCGGCGGCGAAGGCCTCGGTGGTCTGATGGACCGACGCCAGGGTCGGGCCGGGGCCGATGCCGTTCACCCGCACTTGGGGGGCAAGACCCTGAGCCAGGGTCCTTGTTGCGGTCCAAAGGGCGGCTTTGGAGAGGCCGTAGCTGAAGAACTGGGGATTGGGACGCAGGACCCGCTGGTCGAGGATATTGACCACCAGGGACCCCGGCGGCGCCTGGGCGGCGAAGGCCTGGGTCAGGAAGACCGGCGCGCGCAGGTTCACGGCCATATGGGCCTCGAAAGACGCGGCGGTGACGCCGCCGATCCGGTCGTCCTCGAACAGGGAGGCGTTGTTGACTAGCAGGGTCAGGGGCCCGAGCGCGGCGGCGGCGGCTGGCGTCAGACCCTCGACGTCTTCGGGCCGCGCCAGGTCGGCGGCGATGAGGACGGCGCGGCGGCCGAGGGCTTCGATCTCGGCGGCCGTGCGCTGGGCGTCATCAGGAGAATCGCGGTGATGGACGACGACGTCGTAGCCGGCTTCGGCGGCGGCGACGGCGAGCCGGCGGCCAATCCGGCGGGCGGCGCCGGTTACGAGGGCGACGCGGGCCAAGAGGCGGCTCAGTCGATGCGGCCGAACTCGAACAGGTTCAGGGCCCCGAAGACGACGAGGAAGGCGCCGATGGTGAGAAGGGCGATCATGGCGGTGCTCCGCGAGGACAAGGGATATCCGCTGGTAGCGCCAGGGGCGGGGCGGCGCAAGGCGCCTGTGGTATAAGGCTCCTATGCGTGTGCTGGTGTTCGCCGAGCGTCTGGGCCGTCCCTTGATCCAGGCCTTCTGGCGCTGGCAGCGTGGCCTGACCTTGGGGGTGCGGGCTGTAGTGGTGGACAGCGAGGGCCAGGTGCTGCTGATTGAGCATACCTATCTCGACGGCTGGTTTCTGCCCGGAGGCGGAGTGGAGCGGGCCGAGACCGTTCACGAAGCCCTGACCCGCGAACTTGTCGAGGAGGCCGGGGTGCGCCTGACCGGCCCCGCGCAGCTGGTGTCGATCTACGATAACGCCAAGGTGTTCCGCGGCGACCACGTGCTGATCTTCCGCGTGGATGACTGGGAGCCCTGCGAGGCCACCAGCCGCGGCGAGATAGCGCGCCGCGGCTGGTTCGCCCTGGACAGTCTGCCTGAGGGCGTGACGCCGGGCACCCGCACCCGCTTGGCGGAGGCGCTAGGCGGCTCGGCGGCGTCCCACGTCTGGTAAGGGAGGCTAGTACCGGAGCCGCAAGGTCGCCCCCACAGTGCGCGGGGCGCCCAGAAAGGCGCCGTAAGTCTGGGTGTCGCGCGCAGGGTCGTAGAGGGGCGCGGGCGCGTCGCGAACGCCGGTCGAGCCTTGGAACGGGGCGTTGAACGCGACCTGATAGTAGCGCTCGTCGGTGAGGTTCGCCGCCCAAAGCTCGGCTGACCAGCGCCCTTCCGAGGGGCCGACGGCGAGGCGGGCGTTCACCAGGGTGAAGGCCTTCTGGACCTTGGCGGGCAACAGGTCGGAGCCGGTGTTGTAGGCGGACGAGTATTTGGCGCCGACCGTCAGGCGGCCAAGAAGATCGCCCGCAAGTCTGCGCCCGTAGGTTCCGGAGGCCGAGGCCGACCAAAGGGGCGCGAAGGACAGGCGCGCTCCGGGCAAGAGCGGCAGACCGGGGGTGGGGGCGGAGCCGTATTTGGTCTGGGCGTAGGTTGCGCCGCCTTGCAGCGTCAGCCCTTCCACCGGGGTGATCCAGACCAAGTCGGCGTCTGCGCCGCGGACCGTGACTCGCGGAATCGAGCGCACGACGAAGGTGGTGCCGAGGAAGGTGTTGAGCTGGAAGTTTTCAAACCGCTGATCGAACGCCGAAGCGTTGATCAGCAGGGACCGGTTCAACCAAGTGGACTTGAGGCCGATGTCGGCGCTGCGCACGGTTTCGGCCGCGAAACGGGTGCGGCGGTCGGGAACGAGCCCGGTTTGGGCGCGGTCAAGATTGAAGCCGCCCGCCTTGTAGCCTTCGGCATAGCCGGCGAACACGGACAGATCGCCGGTGGCCTTGAAGACCAGCTTGGCGTGGCCCGAGGTGTTTTCGTCGGACAGGCTCTGCGAGAAGGCCAGGCCGTTGAAGGCGGGGTTGGACCAGGGCAGGCAAAGGGTGCCTGTGGACGCCGCCCCCCGCGCGAGGGCCGCGGCGCAGGCGCGGCCGCCATCGGTGTTGGTGAAGCGCGCGTCGACCGTCTTCTTGTCGGCGGTGTAGCGCAGGCCGAGGTTGAGGTCGAAACGGTCGGTCAGGTGGATGGTGTCGTCGGTGAAGACCGCCCAGGTCCGGGACTGGTGATCAAAGATATCGCGCTGTCCATGGCCGCTGACGTAGCTGGAGCCGATCGGCAGGCCGGTGAGTTCGCTGACCCGGTTGGGGTTGGCGCCGGCGGTGAGGACGAGGCCGAGATAGGCTTCATAATCAGCGCCGTAGAGCAGGGCGTCGGTACGGGTCAGGTCTTCGTCGCCGTAGAAGGCGCCGACCAGCCAGTCCAGCCGGCCGCTCTCGCCGGCCAGCCGCAGCTCCTGGGTGAAGGTTTCGAATCGCGAGCCGAAGGCGCCGTCGTCGGGGCGGTAGGCGACGTCCGCCGAGGTGAAGTCCCAGTCCTGACCGAGGTCGCTGTCCCAGCGCCGCCAGGCGGTGATCGCGGTCAAGCGAGCGGGCCCGAGGTCCCAGTTGAGTTCGCCGGATAGGCCGCTCTCGCGAATCTGTACGTGGGTGTTGCGGTTCCAGTAGGTCAGGCGGTCGCCGGGGGCGGCGGGATTCACTACGCCGGCGTCGGTGGCAAGACTGTCCACCCAGGGCGCGGACGGTCCGGTGCGGATCTGGACGCCGACGCAGCAGTTCTCGTCGCGGTCGGTCCAGTCGCCGATGACGCGCAGGGTGGCGGCCGGCGTGATGTTCCAAAGCAGCTGGCCCCGAAGGGCGGCCAGGTCCTGATCATCGTCGCGGGTTTCGGTGCGGGGCCCCTCGCCCGTACGCACCGTGTAGAACCCGTCGCGCAGGCGGCGGGCGGCGTAGAGGCGGCCGGCCAGGACGTCGCCGATCAGGGGGCCTGTGACCGATACGGCGACACCGCGGGCGTCGTAGTTCCCCAAAGTCAGTTCGGCCTCGGCGCCGAAGTCGAACGCCGGGGCCTTGGTCAAGACGTTGATGACGCCTGCGGAGGTGCTCTTGCCGAACAGGGTTCCCTGCGGACCCTTGAGCACTTCGATTCGCTCGATCTCACCCAGGTCGGTCAGGGCGACGCCGTTGCGGGCCCGGTAGACGCCGTCGACCACCACGCCGACGGAGGACTCCAGGCCGGGGTTGTCGCCGACGGTGCCGACGCCGCGGATGCGGGCGGTGGTGTAGGTGGGATTGGACGTCGAGGCGACCAGCAGGCCCGGGACCAGCAAGGGCAGGTCCTTGATATCATGGACGCCGAGGTCAGCGGCCAAGGCGCCGGGAACGAGAGTCAGGGACAGAGGAGCGTCGGCAAGCTTCTGTTCGCGCTTGTTGGCCGTGACGATGACGGCGTCGAGCCCCCGGGGCGTGATCACGGTCTCAGCGTGCGCCGCGCCGCCCATGGCCAAGCTTCCGGCCAAGCCAAGACCTAGCGCCCTGCGGCGTTGTGACTGAAACATGATGATCCCCGATAACCTGGCCGGTTTGGCGGACCGCGCCGACGCCGTTTTTTGTGTGGGGCGTCCGATACAGCCCGAGGAGGGACGGGGCCAGAAAAAACTCGGTGCGGACTTACAGGCCAGGCGGGTCGCCGCTCCCCCGCAGGGCGCGCACGCGGGCGGCGTAGGCGAGCACCGCCATGCCGCACAGCGCCGACAGGACAGAGCCGGCAGTGATGGCCATACGCACCCCGGCCTGGGCGCCCGCCTCGCCGGGAAAGGCGAGGGCGGCGATATACAGGCTCATGGTGAAGCCGACGCCGCACAGGATACAGACCCCGTAGAGCTCAAGCCAAGTGGCGGCGGTGGGCTTGCGCCCGAGCCCCAGGCGGATGGCGACCGCGGCGGCGCCAAAGACCCCCAACTGCTTGCCCAGGAACATTCCGCCGATGATCCCGAGGGGAACAGGGGCGACCAGGTCGGACCAGGAGAGGTCGGCGAAGGAGAAGCCGGCGGAAACAAAGGCGAACAGCGGCAGCACGCCGAAGGCGACATAGGGGTGGAGGCTGTCCATGAAGTTCTTCAGCACCCCTTCCTGGCCATGCCTGCGCGCGGTGATCGGCACGGTCATGGCGGCGGCGACGCCGGCGAGGGATGTGCTGACCCCGGACTTGAGGATGAAGCCCCAGAGGATGACGAAGCCGACGGCGTAGAGCAGATAGGGCGCCCGCCGCCATTGGCCAAGCAGGGCCATGCCCGCCAAAGCCAAGGCTGCGCCAGCCAGTTCCCACAGGCGAAGGTCGTGGGTGAACAGCACGGCGATGAGCAGGATGGACCCCAGGTCGTCGGCGACCGCCATGGTCAGCAGGAAGATGCGCAGCGAGCCGGGCAGGCCCCGCGAAACCGCGGCCAGAGCGGCGATGGCCAAGGCGATGTCGGTGGCCGTGGGAACCGCCCAGCCGGCGTTGGGGGGGGCAGCGGGGTTGATGAGCAGGTAAATCGCGGCTGGCCCGACCATGCCCCCCAGGGCGGCCAGCACGGGCAGAGCCAGCTTGCGCGGGTTGGCCAGCTCGCCGCGCAGGACCTCGAGCTTGATCTCCATTCCGACGACAAAGAAGAAGACCGCCATCAGCCCTTCCTTGACCCAGTCGGTCACGGAATAGGTCTCGCTGAACGCGCCCAGCTGGACGGTGAAAGGTGCGTGGATGAAGCTGTTGTAGGCCCCAGCCCAGGGAGAATTGGCCGCGAGGATGGCGACCAGCGCGGCGCCGGCCAGGACCGCGCCCGCGGCGGCCTCGGTCTTAAGAAACTCCAGGGTTGAGGGTTGGGTCATGCCGCTTTGGCTAGCATGGCGCCTGGCGCGAGGCCACGCTTGCCGCCACGCGGTGCAAGCGCCATGTCAGGGCGATGCCCGTTACCGACGCCTACCGACCCGAGCCGCGCCTGATGACCCTGGGGCCGGAGTTCGCCGATCCGGTCACGCCGGCCGTGTTTCCCGCGCAGATCCTCCGTTTCCGCAACGACCGGGCTGCGGCGACGGTAGGGCTGGACGGCCTTACCGATAATGAGTGGCTGGCCGCGTTCGCGCGGTTCGAGCCCTTGCCCGACAACCAGCCTCAGCCCCTGGCCATGCGCTATCACGGACACCAGTTCCGGCACTACAACCCCGATCTCGGGGATGGGCGCGGGTTCCTGTACGCTCAGCTTCGCGAAACGGCGGGCGGGCGGCTGCTCGATCTTGGCACCAAAGGGTCCGGCAGGACCCCTTGGTCACGGAGCGCGGACGGGCGGCTGACCCTGAAAGGCGGCGTGCGCGAGGTGATGGCCACGGAGATGCTTGAGGCCCTCGGGGTCCCGACATCGCGGACGTTCTCTCTGGTGGAGACCGGCGAGAGCCTGCAGCGGCACGACGAGCCCAGCCCGACGCGGGGGGCGGTGATGACCCGCCTGTCGCACGGCCACATCCGCTTCGGCTCCTTCCAGAGGCATGCCTTTCACAACCGCCCAGACTTGATCCGGGCGCTCATGGACCATGTCATCGAGGCGTACTATCCACACCTGGACGCTGTGGAGGCTGACGCCCGGCCGGCGACCCTGCTTGCCGCCGTGGCCGAGAACGCCGCGCGGATGACCGCGGCGTGGATGACCGCAGGGTTCGTGCACGGCGTCCTCAACACCGACAACATGAACATGACCGGCGAGAGCTTCGACTACGGGCCCTACCGGTTCCTGCCCTACAGCGACCCCAATTTCACCGCCGCCTATTTCGACGAAAATGGGCTCTACAGTTTTGGTCGCCAGGCTGAGGCGGTGTTCTGGAACCTCGCTCAGCTGGCCGGCGTCTTTACGCTGCTCGCCGAGGAGGCTCCGCTGCGCAAAGCTCTGGATGGCTTCGCGCCGGCCTACCATGGGTCGCTCGGCAAGGGGATGGCGATGCGCCTGGGGGTTAAGTCCCGCGGGACCGAGGCGGACGCCGCCCTGGCCTCGGCGGCGTTCCGCGCCCTGCAGGACGGCGCCGCGGCCTTGCGCTGGGAGCCCTTCTTCTTCGACTGGTTCTGCGGGTCGGCGTCGGAAGCGCGAGCCTTGAAGGGGGCGAGGGCAGGCCTCTACGCCAGCGAGGCTTTCTTGGATTTCAGGGGCCTGTTGCACGGATACGAACCGGACAGGCCGCATCGTTTGACCCATCCCTATTTCGAGCAGGCCGAGCCCGAGGAGCTGCTTTACGATCAGATCGAAGCCCTGTGGGCGCCGATAGCCGCGGCGGACGACTGGGGTCCATTTCAAGCCAAGCTGGAGCG
>Ga0105047_10001985_pt1 | contig 36702 bp, 32 predicted proteins | sample MAT04_FD_78384 | JGI IMG/M metagenome (GOLD analysis project Ga0105047, IMG submission 78384) | Freshwater microbial communities from Lake Fryxell liftoff mats and glacier meltwater in Antarctica - MAT-04 (megahit assembly) | ecosystem: Environmental > Aquatic > Freshwater > Ice > Liftoff... | reverse complement strand
GCGGCGGGCTTCGACGTCGACATCACCACACGTGAGGGCGTCCTCAACATCCGAGACACGCTCTTCGGCGACTTCGAGGCCGTCACCTGGCAGCTGTTCGACGGCGCCCACCCGGTCAACGAGGCCGCGTTCTGGACCCCGGAGGCGTCAGCGCCCATCCTCGAGCCGGCCTTGAACTTCGCCCGCAACGAGGACCCCGAGCTGGTGGCCAAGATCGAGTCAGCCATGGGCGAGGGCGACCCGGCCGAGAGCAGGAGGAAGTGGGGCGAGGTGCAGCGCCAGATCAACGTCGGACTCCCCTACCTGTGGATGGCCCACGGAAAGAACTGCCTGGCCGCCGCACCGGACGTGGTGGATCTCGTGACCTGGGAGACCAGTGCCGGCACCCCTGGCGCCGAGTTCATCGCCGGCAGCCAGCCCCTCTGGCAGGTGTGGCTCGATCGCTGAGCCGATGGCCAGACGGGGCCGCTCGCCCTCGGTCAGGCCAGGGCCTTGAGGCGGGCGTTGGCCCGTCGCAGCGCCGCCTCGGCGCTGTCGTCGTCGCCTTTGCGGATGGCGTCCTCGGCCCACTCCTGCGCCCGCTGGGCACGGTGGGCGTCGAGGCCGCTCTTGAGCTCGGCCAGATCCGACAGGATCTTGACGCGATCCTCGTTGACGGAGATGAAGCCGCCGTGGACCGCCGCCACCTCGGTGGTGCCGTCGGCCAGCTTGATGGTGATGATGTCCATCTCGAGCGCGCCCAGGAAGGGCGCGTGCCCGGGCAGGAAGGCGATGTCGCCGCCCCCGACCGTGCGGGCGAGCACCATCGTCGCCTCGCCCGAGAGCAACACGCGCTCGGGGCTGACGAGCTCGACCTGGAACGTCATCAGGTGCTCTTCTCGAGCTCACGGGCCTTGGCCCGAGCAGAGTCGGCATCACCGACGTTGAGGAAGGCCTGCTCGGGCAGGTCGTCCAGGTCGCCGTTGACGAGCTGCTCGAACGAGTCGATCGTGTCCTCGACCGGAACGAAGATGCCGCTCATGCCGGTGAAGACCTCGGCCACGAAGAACGGCTGTGACAAGAAGCGCTGCACCTTGCGGGCCCGGTTGACGATGATGCGGTCCTCTTCCGACAGCTCGTCGAGACCGAGGATGGCGATGATGTCCTGCAGCTCCTTGTAGCGCTGGAGGACCTCCTGCACCTGGCGAGCCACGTTGTAGTGGCGTTCGCCCACGACCTCGGGAGCGAGGATGGTGGAGGTGGAGGCCAGCGGATCCACGGCCGGGTAGATGCCGAGCGAGGCGATCTGACGCGACAACTCGGTGGTGGCATCGAGGTGGGTGAAGGTGGTGAACGGCGCCGGGTCGGTGTAGTCGTCGGCGGGCACGTACACGGCCTGCAACGAAGTGATGGAGCGGCCCCGAGTCGAGGTGATGCGCTCCTGCAGCTCGCCCATCTCGTCGGCCAGGGTGGGCTGGTAGCCCACGGCCGACGGCATGCGGCCGAGGAGGGTGGACACCTCGGAGCCGGCTTGCACGAAGCGGAAGATGTTGTCCACGAACAGCAACACGTCCTGGCCCTGCACGTCGCGGAAGTACTCGGCCATGGTGAGGGCCGACAGGGCGACGCGGAGGCGAACCCCGGGCGGTTCGTCCATCTGCCCATAGACCAGGGCGGCCTTCTCGATGACGCCGGACTCCTGCATCTCGATCCAGAGGTCGGTGCCCTCACGGGTGCGCTCGCCGACGCCGGCGAACACGGACACGCCGCCGTGCTGGGTGGCCACCCGGTTGATCATCTCCTGGATGAGCACCGTCTTGCCCACGCCGGCACCACCGAACAGGCCGATCTTTCCACCAGCCACATACGGCGTGAGGAGGTCGATGACCTTGATGCCCGTCGGGAAGACGAGGGCCTTCGGCTCGAGGGTGTCGAAGTCGGGAGCCTCGCGGTGGATCTCCCACCGGTCCGTGATGCCTTCGAGGGGCTGGCCACCGGTGTCGAGCGGCTCGCCGATCACGTTGAACACGTGGCCGAGGGTGACGTCGCCCACGGGCACCGAGATGCCACGACCGAGGTTGCGCACCACGGTGCCGCGACGCAGACCGTCGGTCGGCTTCATGCACACGACGCGGACGCGGTTGTCGCCGATCTGCTGGGCGACCTCGGCCACGGCGGTGATCGTCTCGCCGCCGATCTCGATGTCGAGCTCGACCGCCTGGTTGATCTCGGGGAGGTGGCCACGGGGGAACTCCACGTCGACCACGGGGCCGGCGATGGCGACGACACGGCCGTCCTTCAGCTCGGTCTGCGTTTCGGTGACGGTCATCTGTCAGTGCTCCGTTCGGTGCCGACTGTGCGTCAGTCGGGGCGGTTTCAGTGAAGGCTCGACGACAGGTCGTTGTGGTCGAGCTGGGCGGGGAAGATGTGGCGGGGGGTGAGGGTGTCGAGGAGGAGATCCTCGGCGGATCCCTTGTCGCTGCCCAGGGCCTCGGCACCGCCGACGATCTCCATGATCTCGGTGGTGATCGAGTCCTGGCGGGCCCGGTTCATGACCCGAGAGAGCGTCTTCTTGAGCTCTTCGGCGTTGTCGGTGGCGGCCTTCATGGCCCGCTGGCGGGCCGCGTGCTCGGATGCCGACGCCTCGAGCAGCGCCGAGTACACCCGGCTCTCGACGTAGCGGGGCAGGAGCTCGTCGAGGATGCCGGTGGTGGACGGCTCGTACTCGAGGTCGGCGGAGGGGCCATCGGCCACCGTGCTGCCCTCCTCCACGTTCAGCGGGAGGAAGCGGCGGATGACGGGCTCTTGTGTCCCGGCGGACAAGAACCGCCAATAGACGAGGTCGACCGATGCGATCTCACCCGTCTCGAACAGCGACCGGATGGTGACGCCGATCTCTCGGGCCTGCTCGTAGGTGGGTCGGTCGGTCACACCCAGGTACGTCGCCTCGATGGCGAACTCGCGCCCGGTGAAGTACTTGTGCGCCTTGCCGCCGACGGCCACCAGCTTGTAGGGCCGGCCCTCGGCCTGATGGGCGAGGATCGCCCGCTCGGCCATTCGCAGCATGGTCGAGTTGTAGGCACCGCACAGACCACGATCGGAGGTGATGACCACGACGGCGGCCGTGGTGGCGTCCGGGTTCTCGCGCAGGAGCACGTGGTCCTTGGCGGCACCGGCCTTGACGAGGTCGAGGATCACGTTCGTGATCTCCGAGGCGTAGGGCCGCGCTGCGGCCGCACGCTCCTGCGCCTTCACCACGCGAGTGGCGGCGATGAGCTCCATGGCGCGAGTGATCTTCTTGGTGGACTCGACCGACTTGATGCGCCGGCGGAGGATCCGCTCCTGGCCTCCGGCCACGTCGTCAGCCCTCTTCCTTGGGGACCAGCTCGGTCTCGGGCAGGGTGGCCTCGGCGCGACCGCCGGCCGCTTCGGTGGTGTGCTCCGCCGCCGAGGCGTCGGAGGCGCGGGTCGAGCCGTCGCTGGCCTGGAAGCCAGCGGTGAACTCCTTGACGCCGGCCTCGACCGTGTCGGGCAGCTCACCGGTGGTGCGCACGTGGTCGAGCACGTCGGCCTTGCGGCTGCGGAACCAGTCGAGCAGCTCGGCCTCGAAGCGCTTGACGTCCTTGACGGGGATGCCGTCGAGGTAGCCGCTGGTGCCGGCCAGGATGACCACGACCTGCTCCTCCACCGGGACCGGGGAGTTCAGGTTCTGCTTGAGCAGCTCGGTGAGGCGGTACCCACGCTCGAGCTGGGCAGCCGACACCTTGTCGAGCTCGGAGCCGAAGGTGGCGAACGCCTCGAGCTCACGGAACTGGGCGAGGTCGAGCTTCAGCGTGCCGGAGACCTTCTTCATGGCCTTGATCTGTGCCGCCGATCCCACGCGGGACACCGAGATGCCCACGTCGACGGCGGGGCGCACGCCGGACTTGAAGAGGTCGTCCTGCAGGTAGACCTGGCCGTCGGTGATGGAGATCACGTTGGTGGGGATGTAGGCCGACACGTCGCCGGCCTTGGTCTCGATGACCGGGAGGGCGGTGAGGGAGCCGGCGCCGAGGTCGTCGGACAGCTTGGCCGAGCGCTCGAGCAGACGGCTGTGCAGGTAGAACACGTCGCCGGGATAGGCCTCGCGGCCCGGCGGGCGACGCAGCAGCAGCGACATCTGGCGGTAGGCCTCGGCCTGCTTGGAGAGGTCGTCGTAAACGATGAGGGCGTGCTCGCCGTTGTCCATCCAGTGCTGGCCGATGGCACAGCCGGCGAACGGGGCGAGGTACTTGAAGGGTGCCGGGTCGGAGGCCGGGGCGGCCACGACGACCGTGTAGTCCATGGCGCCGTACTCGTGCAGCAGGTTCACCGTCTGGGCGACGGTCGAGCCCTTCTGGCCGATGGCGACGTAGATGCACTTCACGCCGAGGCCCTTCTGGGCCAGGATCGTATCGATGCAGACGGTGGTCTTGCCCGTCTTGCGGTCACCGATGATCAGCTCGCGCTGGCCGCGGCCGATCGGGGTCATGGCGTCGATCGACTTGATGCCCGTCTGCAGCGGCTCGTGCACCGGCTTGCGGCCCGTGATGCCCGGTGCCTGGATCTCCATGCGACGGGGGGTGGCACCCTCGATCGGGCCCTTGCCGTCGATCGGGTTGCCGAGCGAGTCGACCACGCGACCCAACAGGGCGTCGCCCACGGGGATCTGGAGGATGTTGCCGGTCGAGCGGACGGAGCCGCCCTCTTCGACGGCGTTGGCGTGCTCGCCGTCGCCGAGGATCACGGCGCCGATCGAGTCCTCGTCGAGGTTGAGCGCCAGGCCGAGCGTGCCGCCTTCGAACTCGAGCAACTCGTTGACGGCCGCGTCGGGCAGACCGGAGACGCGGGCGATGCCGTCGCCGACCTCGAGGACGCGGCCGACCTGCTTGGTCTCGACCTCAGGGGAGAAACCCTCGAGGTTCTTCTTGAGCGCAGCGGTGATGTCGCTGGTGTTGATGGTGAGCTCAGCCATGACGCCTCTCGAGAACGGGATCTAAAAGGACTCGCGCAACTGGGCGAGTCGGCTTCGGACGGTGCCATCGATGACGGTGTCACCGATCTGGGTGACGATGCCGCCCATGACGGCGGGATCGACCACGACGACCACGTCGACGTCGCGGCCGGTGGAGGCCTTGAGCGCCTCGGTCAGTCGCTGCTTCTGGTCGTCGGTGAGCGCGACGGCCGAGCGGACCTCGGCGATCGAGCGGTTGGTGCGGCTGGCGGTGAGGGCCAGCAGGCGGTCGACGATGCCGGGAAGGTCCTTGATGCGCCCGGCGACGACGACCATGGACACGAGGCCCACGGTGGTGGCGCTCGCCTTGGCTTCGAGGAGATCCTCGACGATCTGCTGACGGCGGGCCGCTGGCAGGTGCGGATCGCTGAGCGCCTGACGAAGCTCGTCGTTGCCCTCGATCACGCGTGAGATGCGGAAGAGCTCGTCGGAGACCTCGTTGACGCTTCCCTCCGCCTGGATGACCGAGAGGAAGGCGTCGGCGTACATGTCGGAACGATCGGTCATGAGGACGCACCCACCTTGGCGATGTAGCCCTCGATCAGGTCGTTCTGGGTCTGGGCATCGAGGTTGGCGGCCACCACGGCCTCGGCCGCGCCCAGGGCGAGCTCGGCAACGTCGGCCCGGAGGTCGGCGGTCACCTGCGACTTCGACGACTCGATGTCGGCCACCGAGCGGGTCTTGATGTCGGCCGCGTCCTTTTCGGCCTTGGCCACCATCTGCGCCTTCAGCGCCTCGGCCGTGGATCGGCTCTCGGCCAGGATGCGCTGACGCTCGCTGTCGGCGTTGGCGATGCGGCCACGGACCTCGGCCAGCTCGGCCTCGGCGTCGGCTCGCTTGGTGGCGGCGTCGTCGAGCTCGCCTTCGATTCGTTCGAGGCGGCCGTTCCATGCGGCCGCGATGGCCGGGCCGGCCTTCCACACGAGGAGGAAGGCGATGACGCCGAAGGCCAGCGCCCCCCAGAAGACCTCTTTGAGGTCGTGGGGGAGGATGCCTTTGTTCACGACGCCTTCCCCGGCAGCAAAGATGAGCAGTGCGTTCATGTGTCTCTCCTCGCTCAGTTCTTCGAGCCGGCGCTGTTGACGTACGCCTCGATGACCTGCATCTGGGCGGCCTGGTCGAGCGGCTTGGACACGATCGTCTCGGCAGCGCCGACGGCGATACTGGCGACACCACCCCGGAGCTCGGCGAGGGCCGCAGTCTTGGCCGCGGCGATCTCGGCGGCAGCGGTTTGGCGCTGGGTGGCCACCTCGGCCTCAGCCGCACCCAGCGTCTCCTTGCGGACCGCGTCGGCCTGGGCCCGTGCGTCGTCGATCAAGCGAGAGCCTTCGGCCCTCGCGGTCACGAGGTTCTGCTCATAGCCAGCGAGGTCGGCATCGGCGCGAGCCTTGGCCTCCTCGGCGGCGGCCAGATCGTCGCGGACCTTGTCGTTGCGCTCCTTCATGATCCGGACGACCGGGGGAAGGAACACGAACTTCATCAGGGCCCACAACAGGCAGAACGTCAACCCACCCCAGAACAGCTCGTTCGAGGTGGGAAGGATCGGGTTGCTGGCTTCCTTGGTGACGGTCTCGGCACCTTCAGCTGCCAGCAGCAGCACTGTGCTCAAAGCCACGAGGCTCTCCTCTCGGGAACGGTCGGGGCGGGATCAGGCGAACTTCAGGAGGATGAAGACCACGAAGCCGATGAGGGCGAGGGCCTCGGTGAAGGCGATGCCGAGGAACATGGTGGTGCGCACCATGCCAGCAGCCTCAGGCTGGCGAGCCATGGCCTGGACGGACTGACCGACCAGGTAACCGATGCCGATGCCCGGGCCGATGGCGGCGAGGCCGTAGGCCAGACCGGCGCCAGTGGCAGCACCGATGTTCTTCTGGTCGGCAGCCGGGAGGATCTCCTGGACCGTGGTCACGGCCTCCTGAGCCACCGTTGCGAGAACGCTCATGTCGTTGTTTCTCCTCGTGTGTGGGGTTCTGCACCGCCAGCCGCGGCGGTGAGATCGTGACTGCCGGCGACGTGCCGGCAGGGAATCAGTGCTCGGGGTGGACGGCGCCGCCGATGTAGACGGCAGCCAGCACAGCGAACACGTAGGCCTGAAGGAAGGCCACCATGAGCTCGAAGCCGGTCATGGCGGTCAGCATGAAGAACGAGAACGGCAGCACGATGACCAGCACCGACGCCGTGGCCAAGGTGATGCACAGCACGCCGAAGGTGACGAGCAGGATGTGGCCGGCAAGCAGGTTGGCGAAGAGCCGGACGGCCAGCGAGAACGGGCGGACGATGAAGGTCGAGAGGAACTCGATGGGCGTCACCAGCAGGTAGAGCGCCTTGGGCACGCCCGGTGGGAACAGGGCGTTGACGAAGTACTTCGGCCCCTGCGCCTTGAGACCGGCGCAGACGAAGAACACCAGCGTGAGCACGCCCAGGAAGATCGGGTTCGCCATGCGGGCGTTGGCCGGCATCTGCCAACCCGGGATGATCCCGAAGATGTTGCCGAAGAAGACGAAGAAGAAGATCGAGGTCAGGAAGGGCAGGTACTTCTCGCCGCCATGGCCGATCGTCTGCTGAATGACCGACTTGTCGATGAAGTCGACCGACACCTCCGCCAGGTTGCGCATCTTTCCGCGCGAGACCAGCTGCGTCTTCGAACCGACCACGAAGATCAGCGACGTGAACAGCAGCGCCAGGAGGTTGTTGACGACGATCTTGTTGACGCCCCACCACTGGCCTTCACCAATGAAGGAAGGCCACTCGACGATGAGATCGATGGACGGGAACTCGAGTGCGGCGAGGGTGCCAAGCACGACCTAGGACTCCTTCGACTGGGGCTTGAGGCCGGGATATGCAAGGGAGGCGGAAACGTACCGCATCTCCCAGAAGAGCAGACCCAACTGCGTCACGACGAGCGTGACGCACAGGGGAACGATGTCGATCCACGAGGCGTCCTTGACGAGCCACACGGCCAAGAAGATGAGGCCGAGGCGCAGCAGGTAGCCGAACAGCGCCGTGCCCATCATCAGACCGAGCGAGATGCGTGCGGTCCACGACAGCAGCAGGGCCGAGACGACGAGGTTCACGAGGACGATGGCGATGCCGTAGGCGGTGGACGCAGCGCCGTCGACGCCCCAGATCAGCCCGAACACCAAGGTCATGGCGGGGGCGACGAACAGGCCACGGCGGACCATGTCGAAGGCGAGGTCGCTCTCGACGGCGGGGCCGTCGAGGCGGGTGATCACTGCTTCGCCCACGGCTTGTCCTTCTCGTGCTCGTCCATCTCGAGTTGGTACCCGTAGTACAGCCGCACGCAGGCGCCGCCGAAGCCCATCACCGCGAACAGGGTGGTGAACAGCGGGACGGTACCGAGGAGGCTGTCGACGCCGAAGCCGACGAGCGCGAACAGCAGCGGGCTCAGCACGAGCTCGAAGGAGCCGGTGCTGCGCCGCATCTGACTGGTGAGTTCGCGCCCTTGCGAAGCTTCCACGATCAATCCTCGAACCGGCCCCGTGCGAGGGGCGCTTGTGAATCTGTTCCCAAACTATCGGCGTGCCTGGAAGGCCGCAAATCTGGCCGTCGTGCGGTCAGGATCCGCTGCCCGTATCTGCTCGTCGCGCCTCGCGAGCCCGTGGGTGCAGCACCGTGTAGAGCAGCAGCGCGAGGGCGGCGATGCCGAAGGGCACCAAGGCGTCACCCCGACGAGAGTAGGTCGGGAACAGCACCAGCGCCGAGAGCAGCCCTGTCCACGCCCAGAGGATCATCACGCTGCGTCGATGCCCGTGACCCAGTCGCATGAGGCGGTGGTGCAGGTGGTCCTTGTCGGCGGTGGCCAGACCCTGACGCTTGGCGGCGCGACGGATGATGGCCCAGGCCGTGTCCAGGATGGGCACGCCGAGGATCAGGAGGGGGATGAACAGCGGAGCGAAGAAGAAGTAGGTCTGCCCGCTGAACTCCTGGTCGGTTCGACCACCCACCATCATCGTCGATGCAGCCATCAGCAGCCCGAGGAGCAGGGCTCCGCCATCGCCCATGAAGATCTTGGCCGGGTGGACGTTCCAGGGCAGGAAGCCGATGCACATGCCGAACACGAGCACGGCCACCAGCGGGGCCACCGTCCCGTCGAGCAGCAGGCCCTCGTCGAGCAGTCGCTGGGCGTAGAAGAAGAACGTGGCCGCAGCGATGGCCAGGATCCCCGCCGCCAGGCCGTCGAGGCCGTCGATCAGGTTCACCACCTGCGTCATGCCGATGACCCACACCACGCTCAGGAGATAGGAGAAGTCGGGCGAGAGAACGAAGACCCCGAGGAACGGGATGCGGAAGTTCAGGATCGAGATGCCGGCGTACACCAGGATGCTGGCGGCCAGCACCGTGCCGGCCAGCTTGGCCGGAGCCGACACCTCGACGATGTCGTCGATCACGCCCACCGTCAGCATGACGACGGCGGCCAACATGATGCCCAGCGGCTCGGTCGAGCCTTCGAACACGCCGGTGAAGGCGTCGAGCTGCCAGGCCACGACCATGCCGGCCAACATCCCGAGAAGCATGGCCACGCCGCCGAGCGTCGGCGTCGGCCGCTCGTGGACGCGCCGCTCGTCGGGCTTGACCACGGCGCCCACGGCGAATGCCAGCCGACGCACGAACGGCATCGTGATCAGTGTGACGACGGCGACCGTCGCCAGCACCACGGCGTAGGCGCCGGAGGTGGGCACCGCTCAGATCCCGACGGCGGGCACGGTCAGCCCACGGGGTAGGGCGCGAAGGTCGAGCAGAGGTCGACGACCTGCTTGCGCACGCCCTGGATGGATTCCTCGGACGCCCGCTCACGCAGCGCTTCGGCGATCAGGGAGGCCACCGTGGCCATCTCGGCGACGCCCATGCCCTGGGTGGTGACGGCAGGGGTGCCGATGCGCACGCCGCTGGTGACGAACGGCGAACGAGGGTCGTTGGGGACCGTGTTCTTGTTGAGCGAGATCCCGGCCCGGTCGAGAACGGCCTCGGCCTCCTTGCCGGTGAGCTCCGCGTCGAACGTGCGCAGGTCGACGAGCATCAGGTGGTTGTCGGTGCCGCCCGACACCAGGCGGAAGCCCTCGGCCGCGAGGCCGGCGGCCAGGGCCTGGGCGTTGACCACGACCTGGGCCGCGTAGTCGGCGAACGCCGGCTCGAGGGCTTCGCGGAAGGCCACGGCCTTGGCGGCCACGGCGTGCTCGAGCGGTCCGCCCTGCAGGCCGGGGAACACCGCCTTGTCGATCTTGGCCGCGTGCTCGGCCGTGGACAGGATGCAGCCGCCCCGGGGCCCTCGAAGCGTCTTGTGGGTCGTGAAGGTGACGACGTCGGCCACCGGTACGGGGTTCGGGTGGGCGCCGCCGGCGATCAGCCCGGCGATGTGGGCGGCGTCGAACATGAGCAGGGCCCCGACCTCGTCGGCGATCTCCCGCATGGGCAGCGGATCGATGATGCGGGGGTAGGCGGTGGCGCCGGCCACGATGAGCCGCGGTCGGTGCTCCTTGGCCAGGTCGCGCACCTGGTCGAGGTCGAGGCGCTCGTCGCTCTCGGTCACGCCATAGGACACGAAGTTGTAGAAGATCCCCGAGGCGTTGACCGGGGAGCCGTGCGTGAGGTGCCCGCCCTGGTCGAGGCGGAGGCCGAGCACGGTGTCACCCGGATCGAGCAGGGCCAGGTAGGCGGCCATGTTGGCATTGGCGCCCGAGTGCGGCTGCACGTTGGCGTGCTCGGCGCCGAAGAGCTGCTTGGCCCGATCGCGGGCCAGGTCCTCGACCTGGTCGATGACCTCGTTCCCCCCGTAGTAGCGCTTGCCCGGGTAGCCCTCGGAGTACTTGTTGGTCAGCACCGAGCCCGTGGCCTCGATGACCGCTGGCGACGTGAAGTTCTCGGAGGCGATCAACTGCAGGGTCGTGTTCTGGCGCTCGACCTCGTCGCCGATGAGGCCGAAGAGCTCGGTGTCACGTGTGGTGGGCCAGGGCATCTGCGTTCTCCAGGTCGGGGGTGGTGGCGGATCGGGAAGTCCCGGCCGTCATGGTGCCGTCACCGCGGCGGGGACGACGAGTCGGCTGAGCTCGGAGGTGAGGGCATCGATCTCGTCGGCGCACCGGCGGAAGGCCGGCAGCTTCTTGCCGATCGGATCGGCCACGTCGTCCGCGTCGGACGCGCCCAGCAGGGCGGAGGTCGTGCGACCCTCGCCGACACCGGCGAGCCAGTTCTCGAGCGGTTCGGCGGGGCGGCGCCCGCCGACCTCGCGAGCCCGGCGGACCAGCTCTTTGAGGGTGAACGTGCGACCGAACGTGCCAGGGCCGAGGAGCACCGTCTCGCGCACGTGCTCACGGGCCATGCCGATGATCAGGTCGGCCTCGGCCAGCAGCTCCGGCGTGACCTGGCGGCTGCGGTGGCCGTGCACGTCGAGCCCACGCTCGGCCAGCAACTCGATGACCTCGCGGGGAGACGGGCCGAGCGTGGCATGGGTACCCACGGAGGTCGCGACCGCGTCGGCGCGCCGGGCGCGCAGGTGCATCTGTAGCAGCGCGGCGCCCATGGGCGAGCGGTTGATGTTGCCGGTGCAAACGAAGAGGACGTCGATGGCGGCGCAGTGTAGTGATCCCACCCCGGGGTCTCGATTTCGCCGACATCAGGTCCCCTCCCTACGGTTTGCCTACGCACGGGCGGCACGCATGGCGGCCGCACCTACTCCGGAGGTGGCCATGGCCGCAGCGATCGATCCACGCACCCCTGTTCTGGTCGGTGTCGGGCAGGTGTCCAATCGCGTCGACACCGGCGCCGCCGCGCAGGAGCCCGTGGACCTCATGGCCGAGTCGCTGCACCAGGCGGAGGCGGATGCCGGCGTGGGCGGCCTGCTGGCCGCGGTGGACAGCATGCGGGCCATGGCCCTGCTGTCATGGCGCTACCAGGATCCGGCGGCGCTGGTGGCCGAGCGGGTCGGCGCCACCCCTCGCGAGACCGTGCTCACCGTCATGGGAGGCAACTACCCTCAGACGGCGGTGAACAAGAGCTGCCTCGACATCGTCGCCGGCCGCGCCGACGTCATCGCCATCACCGGGGCCGAAGCGTGGCGCACCCGCACGAAGGCCCGAGCGGCGGGCGTCGACCTGGCGTGGACCACGCAAGACCCCGGCGTGGCGCCCACCCACCTGTGGGGCGGCACCGACCCGGACCTGTTCTCCCCCTTCGAAGCTTCACGCGGCGTGTTCCTGCCCGTGCAGCTCTACCCCATGTTCGACGTGGCCCTACGGGCCAGCCTCGGACTGTCGATCGACGAGCACCGCGATCGCATCGCCAGGCTGTGGTCGCGCTTCTCGGAGGTGGCCGCCGCCAACCCGAACGCTTGGATCCGAGAGGCCGTGCCGGCCGCCACGCTCCGCGAGCCCAGCCCGTCCAACCGCATGGTCGGCTTCCCGTACACGAAGCTGCTCAACTCCAACAACAACGTCGAGCAGGGCGCATCGCTCCTGCTGTGCTCGGTCGAGAAGGCCCGGTCGCTCGGCATCGCCGAGGACCGCTGGGTGTTCGTGCACTCGGGAGCCGATGCCCACGACCACTGGTTCGTGTCCAACCGCGGCGACCTCCACTCGTCGCCCGCCATGCGCGCAACAGGTCGGGCCACCCTCGAGCTCGCTGGCACCGCCATCGACGACGTCGAGCACGTCGACCTCTACTCGTGCTTCCCCTCGGCCGTGCAGGTGGCCGCCGCCGAGCTCGGCCTGCCCCTCGAGCGGCAGCTCACGGTGACCGGCGGCATGAGCTTCGCCGGCGGGCCGTGGAACAACTACGTGACCCACTCGATCGCCACCATGGCCGACGTGCTGCGTGCCGATCCCGGCAGCACCGGGCTGGTCACGGCCAACGGCGGCTATCTGACCAAGCACGCCATGGGCATCTACTCCACCACGCCGCCGTCCGCCGGCGTGTACCGCCACGCCGACTGCCAGGCCGAGGTCGACGCCTCCCCACGGTGCAAGGCCGCGGACGATCACGTCGGCGACGGCACGCTCGAGGCCTACACCGTGTCCTACGACCGCGACGGCGCACCCGAGGTGGCCCTCGCCGCCATCCGGGTGGGCGACGACGGTCGCACCTGGGGTCGCTCGACCGACTCTTCGTTGCTGGCCGAGTTGATCAGCAGCGAAGGCGTCGGTCGCCCGGTGTCACTCGATGCCGAGGGCACCTTCCAGGCCTGATCCGCGCGCCGGCGTGGCGTTCAGCTGTCGCCGCGCTCGGCGTTGCTCTTGTGCCGGGCGGCCAGCGTCTCGAGCACCTTCGAGTGCACGCGCGGCATCTCCTCGAGCAGCGTCTTGAACGCCTTGAGGTCGAAGGCGACCAGGGTCATCGACGTCTCCGCCACCACCGACGCGCTCCGGGGCCGGTGCTCCACGAGCGCCATCTCCCCCACCATCGTGCCGGGCCCGATCTGGGCCACGACGTCGTCGCCGACGAGGACGTTGGCCCGGCCGTCGAGGATCACGAAGCACTCGGTGCCCACGCGGCCCTGGTCGATGATCACGGCACCGGGTGACGCCTCGACGTCCTCGGCCAGCTCGGCCACGCGGTCGAGCTCCGACGGAGCGAAGCCCTCGAAGAACGCGACGTCCCGCAGCTTCACGACGAGGGCGAAGCGCTGCTCTTCGTCGACGGCGGCCTTCTTGCGGTTGCCGAACATGGCCACACTCCCCCTTGGATGGCCGTCGCGGCGGGTGGCGGCGGCAGGACGGGCCGATGCTAGCGATCCTGGTGGGAGGCCGGGGCTAGCGTGACCGTTCGCGCCCGCCAGCCGTCGCGGAAGGTGGAGCACCGACCTGGGGGGTCGCCATGCGAGCAGCGGTGATGCGAGGGACGTCGTTGGTGGTGGACGAGGTCGCCGACCCGACGCCTGGGCCCGGGCAACTGCTGGTGCGTACGTTGGCCTGCGGCATCTGCGGGTCCGACCTGCACGCCCTGGCCCACGGCGACCAGCTCGTCGAGATGCAGGCCGAAGCCGCTGCGGCGTCCGACGGCATCCCGATGGCGCCACCCATGGACCTCGCCCTCGACGTCGTCATGGGCCACGAGTTCTGCGGCGAGGTCGTCAGCCTCGGCGACGGCGCGTCCAACCACGCGGTGGGCGACCTCGTGGTCTCCCTCCCCGTCACGTTCGACACGGCCGGCGTGCACGCCATCGGCTACTCGAACGAGTACCCGGGCGGCTACGGCGAGCACCTCGTGGTGTCCGACATGCTGGCCATGCGAGTGCCGAACGGCCTGGATGCCGAGCGGGCCGCCCTGACCGAGCCCATGGCCGTGGGGTTGCACGCCGTGAACCGCTCGCAGGCGACCCCGGCCCATGCCGCCGTGGTCCTGGGTTGCGGACCGGTGGGCCTGGCCATCATCGCCGCGCTGGCTGCGGCCGGCGTCGGCCCCATCGTGGCCGCTGACCTCTCCCCCACCCGACGGAAGCTGGCCGTCACGCTCGGCGCGCACGAGGTGGTGGATCCGCGCGAGGAGCCGGCCATCGATTCGCTGCGACGGATCAAGGGAGCGGGCAAGCCACTGGTGATCTTCGAAGCCGTCGGCGTGCCCGGCATGCTCGACGACGCCATCCGCATGGCGCCGAGGGCGTCGCAGGTGCTGGTGGTCGGGGTGTGCATGGTGCCGGACACCATCCGACCCCTGCGCGCCATCGGCAAGGAGCTGAACCTGCAGTTCGTGCTCGGCTACGACCCCATGGAGTTCGGCGAGACGCTGCGCCGCATCGCCGAGGGCGAGCTCGTGGTCGACCCGCTGATCACGGGGCGGGTCGGGATCGCCGAGGTTCCCGCCGCCTTCGAGGCGCTGGCCGACCCCGACGCCCACGCCAAGATCCTCGTCACGCCCAACGCCTGACCGCGAACCGGCCGGCGGCCGGGGTGCGACCCGCTAGTAGGCCGAACGGGCTACGTTTGGGCGCCGGTGCGCCGCCCTCATGCGACCAGCCGAAAGGTCCAGACATGTCGAAGTACCGTTGTCCACGCTGTGGAGCGACCCACAAGGAGCTCGAGGCCAAGTGCCGTCTGTGCGGCATGGACATGAGCGGCGAGAAGGTCCCCTACGACATGTCCGGCCGGCGCGCCGGCGGCAGCGAGAAGCGCAAGGGCCTCGGCAGCCTCGTCGTGTTCGGCATCCTCGGCGTGCTCATCATCGGGGCCCTCGGCGTGGCTCTCGGCCTCAGCAACGACGGCGGGTCGATCTCGAAGGTCACCAACCGCGTCGGCCTGGGCGGCATCGACGAAGACGGCTGGACCCAGCTCGACGATCCCGACGGCGCCCTCACCGTCGAGCTCCCGGGCACGGCCACGCAGACCACGGTGGCGTTCCCGCCCGGCAAGGACGGCGAGATGACCGTCTGGACCTCGGAGATCTCCGACGAGACCAAGATCATGGTCGGCTATGCCGACCTCCAGCTGACTGGTGAAGAGAGCGACTCGGAGAAGGTTCGCCTCGAGGAGCTGGCCGACCAGTGGGCGGCCTCGCAGGGCACGACCGTCGACACCCTCGACGAGTCGAAGTTCCCGCCGTACACCGCGGTCGACACGAAGCTCAGCTTCTTCGACCTCAACGGCGAGCTGGCCATGGCCAAGACGTTCCTGCTGCTGCGTGGCGATCGCCTCTACCTCGTGCAGGTCCAGTCGATCTACCCCGACGCCCCGCAGTACGTCCGGGTGTTGAACTCCCTTCAGCTGACCTGAGCCGGCGACCCGGCGTCGAGCTCGACCCGAGCGGCCACCACGATCCGGGCCTGCCCGGTCAGGTCGTCGTGCACGTGCACCGGGTCGAACCCCACCGCCCGAGCGAGGTCGGCGACGGCGTCGGTCTGCCACGGCGCCATCTCGAGCACCAGCACGCCGTCGGGGGCGAGCCAGGCGAGCGCCCCGTGGACGAGGTGCTCGAGGTCCTCGGTGCCGGCCGGACCCGGCACCAGTGCGGCGCGCGGCTCCCACTCAGCGACGCTGGCATCGAGCACCTCGTCAGCGGCGACGTAGGGAGGGTTCGAGACGAGCACATCTATCCGGCCGCGAGATGCCGGATCCAGTGCATCGAACCACGAACCGGCAGCGAGCTGCACCCGCGTCGACGGTCGACCGATGCCGGCCAGGTTGGCCCGGGCCACGGCCAGTGCCTCGCGCGAGGCGTCGGTCAGCGTGACCGACACGTTCGACCGCTCGAAGGCGATGGCCAACCCGATCGCACCCGACCCGGTGCCGAGGTCGACCACCGTGACGGTGGCGCCCGCTGGCCGACGAGGCGTCAGGTCATCGATGGCGGCCAGCGCGTGCTCGACCACGACCTCGGTCTCGGGTCGGGGGATCAGCACGCGACGGTCCACCAGCAGGTCGAGGTGGCGGAACGACCAGTGTCCGAGCACGTACTGGACCGGCTCGCCGGCCAGTCGGCGGGCCACCATGGCGTCGAGGCGCCGGACGCCACCGACGGTGGCCGAGTCGCCGAGTCCCATGATGAGCTCGGCGCCCTCGAGGCCGGATGCCTCGCTCACCAGCCAGCGGGCGTCGGACGAGGCCTGCTCGATGTCCGCCTCGCGGAGCCGCAAGGCCGTCTCGGCCAGCAGGGTGCGCCAGGGCACCGTCGTCCCGTCGACCGACTCGTCGCGGACCATCACGCAGCCCGAGCTCTCACGCCTGCCCGTCAGCGGCCAGGAGGCGGGTCCGCTCATCGGCCACCAGCGCGTCGACCACGTCGTCGAGGTCGCCGGCCAACACCTTGTCGAGCTTGTAGAGGGTGAGGCCGATGCGATGGTCGGTGACGCGGTTCTCCTTGAAGTTGTAGGTGCGCACCTTCTCCGAGCGGCCGCCACCCCCGACCTGCGTCCGGCGAGCGTCGGACGCGTCGCTGGCCTGGCGCTCTTGCTCGAGGCGCAGCAACCGGCTGCGGAGCACCTGCAGGGCCTTGGCCCGGTTCTGGATCTGGCTCTTCTCGTCCTGCATGGACACCACCAGCCCCGTCGGCTTGTGGGTGATCCGCACCGCCGAATCGGTGGTGTTCACCGACTGGCCGCCGGGGCCCGACGAGCGGAATACGTCGATCTGGAGGTCGTTCGGGTCGATGGTGACCTCGACCTCATGCGCTTCGGGTAGCACGGTCACGGTGGCCGACGACGTGTGGATTCGACCCTGCGACTCGGTGACAGGCACGCGCTGCACGCGGTGGGGACCGGCTTCGTGCTTCATCCGACTCCAGACGCTGTCGCCGGCCAAGAGGAAGGTGACCTCGCTCAACCCGCCGAGGTCCGAGGGTTGCGATCCGAGCACGTCGAACCGCCAGCCCTGGCGAGCGGCGTAGCCGCGGTACATCTCGAACAGGTCCCGGGCGAAGAGGTTGGCTTCCTCGCCCCCCTCGGCGCCGCGCACCTCCATGATCACGTTCTTGGCATCGTTCGGGTCCGACGGCAGCAGGAGGACCTTCAGCTCCTCTTCGTGCTCGGCGATGGCGTCCTCCAGCTCGGCGACCTCGGCGCGCATCAGGTCGCGATCCTCGGCCCCGGCGTCGCGGTAGAGCTCGCGGGCGTCGTTCAGGTCGGCCCCCGCCTCGCGCAGCGCTCGCCAGCGAAGCACGATGGGCTCGAGGTCCTTGTACCGACGAGCCACCTTGGCGTAGCGGCGCTGGTCGCCGAGCACCAGCGGGTCGGCCATGCTGGCCTCGACCTCGACGTACTCGCGCTCGAGCGCGTCCAACCGGTCTTCCATGGTGGGGTCAGGCTAGAGCCCCGGGGACGCCGCAGCGTCGGCCCGCCAGGGCTCCTCGACGTCGACGATCCGAGCTGGACGGCGCAGGGCTGCAGCCAGCCGGTGGGTGACGGGGTGGGCGTCGCGGGCCGGGAGGCAGAGCAGGAGGGCGGCGTCGGGGGCGTGCACGGCCCGGGCGTCGGCCGCGGCGGGCACCAGGTCGAGGTCGGCACCGACCGAACAGGCCACCACCAGCGACGCTCCGTCAGCCGATCGACCGACGGCGATGGCCGTGGCTCGATCGTGCAGAGACTCGCGATCGACGGTCGACGCCACGGCCTCGAGGTTCGAAGCACCGACCACCTGCGGGTGCTCGATCACCCAGCGGCGCATCCAACGCTCGCCGGCCAGCCGGTTGAGCGGGTGCGTCGGCCGGCCCGGCACACGCTCGGCGGTGACGGTGGCGATGACCGAGGCGAGGGCCTCGTGGGTCGGACGGTTGCCGTGGACCATGGCGAACGCCTCTCGGTCGTGGCGCCCGACGCCGACCTCGAGGCGAGGACCGTCGTCGGCCACCACCACGCGGGCGATCTCGAGACCGTTGACCTCGCCCCGGACGCTGCCGTGCTCGATGACGACCTCGGCACCGGCGTCGACGAGGGCCTCGGCCAGCTCCAGTGCGCCGGCGGGCACCTCGTCACCCATCGTGGCCGGCGTCGGGCTGGCCGGTCGCATGGCGCGCCCGTCGATGCGCAGCACCTCGATGGGCAGGTCGAAGGGCTGGGCCCGACGGGCCAACGGGCCCGAGGCGTCGCCGTCGGCCAACAGGGTGATCCGGTCCATCGGCCGGCGGGTCGACCACGCCAGCGCCGCCCCCACCGACAGCCCGCCCACGGCATCCACGAGCACCCACGCCTCGTTGCCGCTCGCGCCCTCGATCACCGCCCCGGCACCTCCGGGCAACGGGGTGACGACGGGTCGCGGGTCCGCACCGCCGCGGGCCTCATCGACGAGCGCGACGAGCTTGGCGGCCAGGAGTCGGCCGCGCTGCTCAGGATCCAGAGGCACGCAGGACGACGACGATCAGTCGTCGATGGTCGGCGCCGCAGAGCCCTTGCGACGGCCGTAGCGACGCTCGAACTTCTCGATGCGCCCGCCGGTGTCGACCAGCTTCTGCTTACCCGTGTAGAAGGGGTGGCACTCGCTGCAGAGCTCGGTGCTGAGCTCGGCCTTGGTCGAGCGGGTGGTGAAGGTGTTGCCACAGGAGCACTTCACCGTCGCCTCGACGTAGTTGGGGTGGATGTCAGCCTTCATCGCAGCACTCCGTGTTCGATTGGTTCACCAGTGTGCCCGGCCGGGCACCCGTTCGGCAACGTGAGGCCGAGCGGGGACCGGCGGAGACCGGTCCTCAGCCCTTGTTCGCCTTGGCGAACTCGGACAGGAACTCGTCGTTGGTCTTGTAGGTGACGATGCGGTCGATGAGCATCTCGAGGCCCGCACCGGGACCGCCGTCGCCGGCCAGGCCGGACAGGACCCGACGCAACGTCCACACCATCTTGAGCTGCTTCGGGTCGTACAGGAGCTCTTCGTGGCGGGTGCTCGAGGCGTCCACGTCGATGGCTGGAAAGATCCGACGCTCGGCCATCTTGCGGTCGAGCTTCAGCTCCATGTTCCCGGTCCCCTTGAACTCCTCGAAGATCACCTCGTCCATCTTCGAGCCCGTCTCGACAAGAGCGGTGGCCAGGATGGTGAGCGAGCCGCCCTCCTCGACGTTGCGGGCGGCGCCGAAGAACTTCTTCGGGGGGTAGAGCGCTCCGGCGTCGAGGCCTCCGGACATGGCGCGGCCGGTGAGCGGCGCGGCCAGGTTGTAGGCCCGAGCCAGACGGGTGATGCCGTCGAGCATGACGACGACGTCCTTGCCCTCCTCCACGAGGCGCTTGGCGCGCTCGATGGCCAACTCGGCCACCATGGCGTGTTCCTCGGCCGGGCGGTCGAACGTGGACGACACGACCTGGCCACGACGCAGCCACCGGGTGAAGTCGGTGACCTCCTCGGGTCGCTCGTCGATGAGCAGCACGAGGAGCTCGACCTCGGGGTGGTTGACCTCGATGGCTCGGGCGATCTGCTTCATCACCGTGGTCTTGCCCGCCTTCGGAGGCGACACGATGAGACCGCGCTGGCCCTTGCCGATGGGGGCGAGCAGATCGATGATCCGCGCCGCGGTGTCGACCTGGCTGTCGGTCTGCTCGAGGCGCAGCCGCTCGTCGGGGTACAACGGGGTGAGGTCCTCGAAGTTGCGGCGATCGCGCATCGACTCCGGGTCCTGTCCGTTGACCGTGTCGATCCGCAAGAGTGCGGGGTTCTTCTCGTTTCGGCTGGCGGCGCGACTGGCCCCGGTGAGCTGATCACCACGGCGGAGGCCGAACTGGCGGACCTGCTTGACCGACACGTACACGTCGTCCTTGGTGGGCAGATAGCCCTTCAACCGGAGGAAGCCGTAGCCGTCGTCGCGCAGGTCGAGCAGGCCCGACACCTCGATGAGCTCCTCGGGTGCGACGTGCTCGTCGACGGGACGATCGCGGTCGCGATCACGACCCCGTCGGCGGCGGCGTCGGTTGCCCGTCTCACCGTCCTCGTCGCTGGGCGGGCGGTCGCCGCCCTGCTGGCGGTCGTTGCTCTGCTGGCGGTCGTTGCTCTGCTGGCGGTCGTTGCTCTGCTGGCGGTCACGGGCTGGCTGCCGGTCGCGACCGGCCTGACGGTCCGGGCCCGACGAGGTGCCAGCGGTTTCGCTGGCGTCGACGTTCACGACGTCATCGAGCACCTCGGCCGGAGTGGGCACGACCTCCGCGGCGGGTGCGCCGGCGGTTCGGCCGCGACGGCCGGTGCCCGCTCGTGGAGCAGCGGTTTCGGTCGCGGGCTCGGGCTCGGCCACCTCGGCGACAGGAGCCGACGCGGGGGCCGAGGTGACGCCGGCGAGCTCCAGGATCATGTCGACCATGTCGCCCTTGCGGGTACGCGAGCCGGGCTTGCCGCCGAGGGCGACCGCGATCGTGTGCAGCTCCTCACGATCCTTGCTCTCGAGGGCGGATCGTTCGAGTGCTTGGGAATCCACGCTGGTGGTGCCTCTCTGGTGTGTGCAGGAGGGGCCGACGACGGCTCAGCCGAGAACGACCGCCGGCGACCACCTGGTCTCCGGCATCGTCGCGGCTCCGGTGCCGTGCCTTCGTGCACGACGTGCCCTGCCACCCGACCGAGCGAACACGCTCGACGACTGTGCACGACGACCGCCCGGGTCGGTGTCGCCCTGCCTGTTGGAGGCGTTACCCCTGAAGGCGACATCGGGCATCGTAGGGGGCGATCCCGGGGCGGGCAACACCGACACCCGAGGTTCGGGGGATCGACCCCGCAGGTTCACCCTGGCGCGACGAGACGGCGCATGAGGTCGTGGCCGGCGACGACGGGCAGGTCGGCCACCCCGGCTTCGGAGTAGGTGCCGCCCGTCGCAGCCACGCCGTCGCCCACCAGGAGGTAGGGCACGGGGTCGGCGGTGTGGGTCCGGAGGTTCAGCGGCGTGGCGTGGTCGGGCAGCAGCAGCAGGCGCCACGGCCCGATCTGATCGAGGCCGGCGACGAGGTCGGTGAGGATCTCGGCGTCCCACCGCTCGAGCGAGCGGACCTTCTCCTCGACGTCACCGGCGTGGCCGGCCTCGTCGGTGGCCTCGACGTGGATCACGAACAGGTCGGCGCCGTCGGCCAGGGCATCGAGCGCGCAATCGCGCTGCGCGGCGTAGTCCGTGTCATAGCCGGCGCTCATACCGTCCACGTCGACCACCTCGATCCCGGTGAGCACGCCGAGCCCGCGGACGAGATCGACGGCGCTGCACAGGGCGGCATCGAGGCCGAAGGTCGAGGTGAACGACGGCATCACCGGCTGCGTGCCCTGTCCCCACAGCCACACGTGGTTGGCGTCGAGGTCGAGATCGGCCAGCACGTGGCGCGAGTCCTCCATGAGCTGGCGGAGCAAGGGCGCGGCGCCGCCGGTCGGCCACACGGCGGGCTTGCCGGTGAGGTCGTGCGGCGGCACGCAGTCGGCATCCATCCACGACGCCGGCGTGACCAGGATGTGTCGATACTCGACACCGAGGTGGAAGGCGACGTCGTCGGTGCCCAGCGCTGCGGCCAGGGCCTCGATGGCCACCGCCGCCGACTCGCTCGTGGGGTGACCGCCGGCGAAGTCGACCATGGTGCCGTCAGCGCCGATGGTGACGAGGTTGCAGCGGTAGGCGATCTGGTCGGGGCGGAGGGTGAGACCGAGGGCGGCAGCCTCGATCGGCGCCCGCCCGGTGTGGAACTGCGCAGGGTCGTAGCCGAGGATCGACATGTTCCCCACGTCGCTGCCCGGGGGCATGCCCTCGGGGATCACGGCGGCACGACCGACCTCACCTCGCGCCGCCAAGGCCGCGAGCGTGGGCATGGCGGCCGCCTGCAGCGGCGTCCTGCCTCCCAGCGCCTCCACGGGCTCGTCGGCACAGCCATCGGGGACGCACACCACGTACTTCATCGGAGGATCATGCCACCTGCGTGCCGAAGGGGCACACGGCACCGGGTGGGAGGGGTCAGCGAACGGCGTCGTCGACGAAGCGCTGCACGGCGGCGACGTCGTTCGGGAGCTCCGCGTACCGCTCCGTGCGGTCGAACAGATCGGCCAGCCGCGCCGGCAGCGCCGGCCGCTCGCCCATGGCCCGCTCGACGGCGTCGGGGAACTTGGCCGGGTGCGCCGTGGCCAGGCAGACCATGGGCACCCCCGGGTCGCGTCGGGCCAGGCGGGCAGCGCCGATGCCTACGGCGGTGTGAGGGTCGACGACGAGACCGGTGGCTTCATGGACCTGACGCATCACAGCGATGGTCTCGTCGTCGTCGAGGCGTGCCGCCGACCACGTCTCGCGCACCGGCCCCATCAGCGCCGGGTCGAGCTCGGCTTGACCTTCGGCACGGAAGCGGCTCATCAGGTCGACCACCGCCGACCCGTCGCGCCCGAGCAACTCGAACAGCAGGCGCTCGTGGTTCGATGAGATCTGGATGTCCATGCTGGGGCTGAGCGTGGGATGCACCTCGAGCTGCTCGAGCACACCCGAAGCGAGCCACCGGGTGAGGATGTCGTTGCGGTTGGAGCCGATCACGAGCTGGGACACGGGCACGCCCATGCGCGTGGCGCCGTAGCCGGCGAAGACGTTGCCGAAGTTGCCGGTGGGCACCGAGAACGCCACCGGTGACGCACCGGCGGTGAGGCGGGCCGAGGCCACCGCGTAGTACACGATCTGGGCCATCACGCGCGCCCAGTTGATCGAGTTCACGGCCGAGAGGTGGTGGCGGTCGCGGAAGGTGGTGTCGGCGAACAAGGCCTTCACGATGTCCTGGCAGTCGTCGAACGTGCCCTCGATGGCCACGTTGTGGACGTTGGGGGCATCGACGGTGGTCATCTGCCGGCGCTGCACCTCGGAGGTGCGGCCGGCGGGGTGAAGGATGATGATGTCGATGGCGTCCCGGTCGCGGCACGCCTCGATGGCGGCCGAGCCGGTGTCACCGGACGTCGCCCCCACGATCGTGACCCGCTCGCCCCGAGCATGCAGCACGTGGTCGAACAGGCGACCGACCAGTTGCAGAGCCACGTCCTTGAACGCCAGCGTCGGTCCGTGAAAGAGCTCGAGAAGCCACGTGCCGTCACCGAGGTCGACCAGCGGGGTCACGTCGGGGTGGTCGAAGGTGGCGTAGCTGTCGCGCACGATGGTGACGAAGGCGTCGTGGTCGAGGGTGCCCGCAGCCGAGTCGACGAACGGCCACATGATCTCGGTGGCGATCTCGTCGTACGGCATGGTGGCGTACCGGGCCAGCGCCGAGGTGGGCAGGTGGGGCCACGCCTCCGGGACGTAGAGCCCGCCGTCGCGGGCCAGTCCGGCGAGCAGCACGTCGTCGAACTCGAGCTCGGCTGCCGTGCCCCGCGTGCTCACGTATCTCATGCCGCACCGCCCACCACGCGCAGCACGCTGCCCACGCGCTGCACCTCGGCGAGCCCCCGCAGGTCGTCGAGCGTGGACTGGACCGCCGACTCGCTCGCCAGGTGCGTGATGAACTCGAGATCGGCCTCGTCGTCCTGGCCCTCCTGGACCATCGACCGGATGGAGACGCCGTTGGCACCGAAGGCCCCCGCCACGGCGGCGAGCACACCCGGACGGTCGAGCACCTCGAGGGCGATGTAGTACGCGCTGCGCAGGCGCTCGTGCGAGACGAAGTCGGCCGGGGGCAGCACGCCGAAGCGGGCGCTCGAGCCCTGGCGCAGGTTGCCTGCCGCATCGAGCAGGTCGCCGAGCACGGCCGATGCCGTCGGCCGACCGCCGGCGCCTCGCCCGTAGAACATGAGCTCGCCGACGGCATCGCCCTCGATGAACACGGCGTTGAAGCTGTCGCGCACCGAGGCGAGCGGGTGGTGGGTGGGGACGAGCGCCGGGTGCACGGCCACTGCCACCCGACCATCGTCGAAGCGCTCGCCCGACGCCAGCAGCTTGATCACGTAGCCGTTGCGGGCGGCGAAGGCCACGTCGCCCGGCGTGATGCGAGTGATGCCCTCGAGCCCGACGTCGTCGGCCACGACGCGGACGCCGAAGGCGATGGAGGCGATGATGGCCAGCTTGGCGGCAGCGTCGTGCCCTTCGACATCAGCGGTGGGGTCGGCCTCGGCAAACCCGAGCCGCTGCGCCTCGGCCAGCGCGTCGGCGTAGGCAGCGGCGTCGTCGGCCATGCGGGTGAGGATGAAGTTGGTGGTGCCGTTGATGATCCCGAGGACGCGCCGGACAGGTTCCCCCAGCAGCGACTCGCGCAGCGGCCGGATGACAGGAATGCCGCCGCCCACCGCGGCCTCGAACAGAAGGTCGACGCCGGCCGCGTCGGCGGCGGCGGTGAGCGCCTCGCCCTGCACGGCCAGCAGCGCCTTGTTGGCCGAGACCACCGGCTTGCCCGCAGCCAGCGCGGCCAGGCTGAGCGTGCCGGCCAGGTCGATCCCGCCCATCATCTCGACGACGATGTCGACGTCGTCGGCGCCGACCACGGCGCTGGGGTCATCGGTGAGCAGCTCGGTCGGCACTCCGGGGCGGGCCTTGTCCAGGTCGCGCACGGCGATGTGGGTGACCTCGAACACGAGGCCGGTGCGCCGCTCGATCACCTCTGCTTCGGCCTCGAGCAACGCCAGCAGGGCGCTGCCGACCGTGCCGCAACCCAACATGCCCACTCGAACCGGTCCGATCGTCACGGTGTCGCACGCTAGCGCCCGATCGCCCCCGCCCCCGGCGGAGATCGACCGGTGACGGAGCGCACCGCGCCAACCGCTCGTAGTGATGTTTCCTGCTTTCTCTTTGCCTTTCCATGTCTTTCCCGTAGGTTGTCGATGCCCGCCCGGTCCGCCCCGGACGGGTCGGCGGTCCGCAGGGTGCACCCCTTCCATCCCGGACCGGCGAACCACCATCCCGGGGCCCCGCCCACCCGCAGGGCGGGGCCCCGCCGGACGTCTCGGAGCCCATGCGACCCACCCGCCTCGCTCGTCGCCGCACCACGGCCGCCCGTCCTGCTCCGGTCCACGAGGTGCAGGTGCGATCGCTCGAGCTCGTCGCCGACGACGGCACCTGGGAGCGGCACGACGGACGCGACGGCGTCGGCCGACCCGTGCTGGTGAAGGCGCCGACACGGGCAGGCGACGCCGCCATCGGCGCCCTGCGGGCCGAGGCCACCGTGCTGGCCACGCTGAGCCACCCGGGCCTCCCCCACCTCGAGGGTTGGTGCAGCGTCGAAGGTCGCCCGGGGCTGGTGACCTCGCCGGGGGACGTCACCACCCTCGACCGGTGCCTCGCCGACGCGCCTCCTGATGCCCGGCAGGCGGTCGGCATCGCCCTCGACCTGGCCGACGTGCTCAGCGCCTTGTGGGATGCCGGTTGGGTGGTGGGCCGCCTCGAACTCGCCGAGGTGCACGTCGCTCCCGACGGCACGATCCGGCTCGGCGACCTGGGTGGCGTCCGGCGACGGGGCTCGGCCGCCGACGCGGTCGAGCCCGAAGCCGACGCCGGCATGGCCGTGGGCACCCTCCTGCTCGACGTGCTCGAGCAGGTGGCGTCGAGCCACGACGACCGCCAACGCGAGATCCTGGCCGCGGTGGCCCACCGGCTCGCCGACCCGAACCCGACCCGGCGTGCCGAGCTGCGCACGGCGATGGGGCTGCTGCTACGCCTCGGCGCCGAGCGCGCCCCGCTCGCTCGGCCAAGCCCGGTCGTGCCGGATCCCGAGGCTGCGACCGAGCTCGCCGCTCCCCCGTCCCGAACCCCGACGCCCGAGGTGGCCCAACCGAGCATCGTCGCCGAACCGGTGGTCGGTTCGGCCCGACCGCGCCGGGCGCGGCGCCCCGTCGTCCTGGCTCTCGCCGCCACCGCCCTGTGCGCGCTGGGAGCGAACACCCTGCTCGGCGGGCCGGCACCGTCGGCCGTGGGCTCCCCCGCACACGCGGCCGCCACGCCGTGTCCGATCGCCGGCGACCTCGAGGTCGATGGCGGTGCCACCTCGCTGGCCGCAGACGTCGACGGCTCGGGGTGCACGGTGAGCATCCACTGGAACCCGGGGGCGGGAGAGCTTGTCGTCGTCCACCCTGATGGCCTGCGCCGCTACGGGCTGGGCCGACCGGGCGACGCGGTGGCGGTGGCCGACTGGGACTGCGACGGCATCGCCACCCCGGCGCTGTCCCGACCGGGGGTCGGGGCCTGGCGGTTCGACGCCTGGCCGACCACGGCCGACCCCGGGCAACCCTCGCCCATCAGCGTCGCCGAGCTGGTCACGCCGCCGGCCTGCGACGCAGGCTGAGCAGCTCGTCGGCTCACCCGTGGCCGGTGAGCGGCGCGCTCGGGCCCAACCGGGCCAGTGCGCCGAGGTCGGTCCCGGCCACCCGGTACGGACGGAGCACCCAACGCCATCGGTAGGTGCCGCCGCCCGTGCGGTAGCGGGGCAGCGTGTCCGGACCGCAGGACCCGGTGCCCACGCCACGGTGGGCCACATCGAGCTCGACGACCGCCTCTCGACGGGGCACCACCTCGGTTTGGTCGACCGCTCGCCACAGGTCGTCGGGTGTGGTGCGGCGCACGGCCACCTGCAGATCGGGGTCGAGGCGCAGATCGTCGCCCACCCGGGCCAGCAGCACGCCGAGCGCATCGCTCCCCTCCTGCTCCAGGGCCACCCAACGCGTGCCGGTGCGCGTGCCGTGATGCTGGGGCATCAGGTAGGGCAGGGGCTCGTCGTCGATGTGGTTGCGCCAACGGGTGACCGTGGCCGCATCCTGACGATCGGTGTGGTTCTCGTGGGGGCCGGCGGCGAGGCACTCCACGACGTCGAAGCCCTCGGCCAGGTGCAACCGCACGCCGACGCGCGGGAGGTCGTCGATCGCTTTCGGTACCCGCACCGACTCCTCGAACACGAGCTCACCGTTGGCCCGCACGGTGAGGACCTGCCGGTGGGCGATCCGCACCTCGTCGGTGGCGCCGACCAGCTCGCTGCGGAGCGTGATGTGCGGCAGACCCAGCGGCGTGCGAGCGATCTTCGTGCCCAGCGGGATCCGCTCGAGGCGGTCGAGGCCCCACGCCAGCCAGCGACTGAGCACCCGGTCGTTCTGCATGGCCCACCAGGCGTCGTCGCTCTGGGCGAAGAGCTTGATGCCGTCGTTGTCGATGGCGGCGCGCCACAGCTCGGCGGTCGGACCTCGCGACAGCAGCTCGCGGCCGTCCACCTGTAGCGAGCCCACCACGGCCGCCGCCTCGTCGACCACCACGGTGAGGGCACCGACGTCGACGGTGGTGGTGCGGGCGGCGCGATCGCGGGTCGGGTGCAGCGCGGTGACGTCGCCGCCCGCGCCGAGCGCGCCGCGACGCCCGGTCGGGGTCACCAGGGTGAGTTGATCCCAGGCCACCACGTGGCCTCGTGCCGCCCACAGGGTGCCGGAGGCGAGCGTCCACGTCACGGTCAGGTGCGCTTCCTGGCCGGGGTCGACGGCGGGACGATCCACGGGCAGCGCCACGCTGATCTCGGCCTGGGGAGCGATCGGCGGCACGTCCAGGACGCCGCGGTCGACGGCGACGCCGTCGACCGTCAGCACCCACGCGGCCCGAAGGTCGGTGAGGTCGTCGAACCAGCGCCGGTTGCGGATGCGCAGCCGCTTGTGACGCAGGTCGGTGCGGGTGGCCGACACGGCCACCGGGCGGGCCACGTAGGCCACCTCGGCCATGGCCGGGTGGGGCACGAGGTCGGCGCTCATCAGGCCGTCGGCCACGAAGTTGGCGTCGTGGGGCGAGTCGCCGAACTGGCCGCCGTAGGCGTAGCGCTGGCGGCCGTCGGGCAGCGTCTGGCGCAACCCGTGGTCCTTCCACTCCCAGATGAATCCGCCCTGCAGCCCGGCGTGCGACTCGAAGGCCCGCACGTAGTCGGCCAGGCTTCCGTTGGAGTTGCCCATGGCGTGCGAGAACTCGCACAGGATGAGCGGTCGACGGGTGTCGGCGCCTCGCTCGGACCACTCGACGATCTCGTCGATGGAGGCGTACATCGGACACACGATGTCGGTCACCGGCGCATCGGCGTGGAGGTCGAACATGAGTGGGCCCTCGTAGTGCAGCGGACGCGTCGGATCGATCCGGCGCACCCAGGCCGCGGCCGCGTCGTGGGCCGCGCCGTAGCCGCTCTCGTTGCCGAGCGACCAGGCGATGATGCAGGCGTGGTTGCGATCGCGCAGCACCATGCGCGACACGCGGTCGACGATGGCGGCGGCATAGCGCGGGTCGTGACAGAGGCTCGTGTTGACGGCGTGGCTCTCGATGTCGGCCTCATCGATGACGTAGAGGCCGAGCTCGTCGCACAGGTCGTAGAAGCGGTGGTCGTTCGGGTAGTGCGAGCAGCGAACGGCGTTGAGGTTGTGCCGCTTCATGGCCACGAGGTCGTCGCGCATGTCGTCGACGGTCACGGCCTTGCCCCGCTCGGGGTGGTGGTCGTGACGGTTCACGCCGAGGATGAGCACGGGCTGGCCGTTGATCAGCAGCATCCGGTCGCGGACCTCGACGCGGCGGAACCCGACGCGCTGGGCCACCACCTCGCGCACCTCGCCGTCGGGGTCGAGGAGGCTGACCACGACACGCGAGAGCTCCGGCCTCTCGGCCGTCCAACGGTCGACATCCGGCACCTCGCACGACAGCGTCACCCGATGACCGCTGAACAGATAGGGCACCCGCTGGTGGGGCACCTGCTCGAGGCCGGGGAAGATCGGCTCGAGGTGGCGCACGAGCTTGCCGCCCAGCGTCTCGAGCCGAGCGGCCACCGTCCAGCCCGCCTCCACTCGGTCCGCGAAACCGACGGTGGCGTTCACGGCGAGCGTGCCGGTGGTGAGGTCGTCGGCCAGGCTGGCGTCGGTGTGGACATCGGCGAGCCACGTGCGGTCCGTGGCGTAGAGCTCGACACCGCGATGCAGACCGGCCATCCACCAGTGGTCCTGGTCCTCCACCCAGGACGCGTCCGACCAGCGCACGACGGTGCAGGCGATGGTGGCCGTGCGGCCGGGGGCGACGTGGGCGGTGATGTCGAACTCGCTGGGGAGCCGGGAGTCCTTGCCCATGCCCACGGCGACGCCGTCGACGTGGACGTAGAGCACCGACTCGGCGCCGTTGACCCGCAGCACGATCCGACGGCCCCGCCAGTCCTTCGGGATGGTCACCGAGGTGCGGTAGACCCCCGTCGGGTTGTCGACCGGCACATCGGGCGGCTCGCCCCGGAACGGCATCCGGATGTTCGTGTAATGGGGTCGATCCCACCCCTGCATCGTCCAGTTGCCGGGAACGGCGATCGGCGACCAGCCGGCCGCCTCCGAGTCGTCGGTGTGGGGGGTGAGCAGGTCGTCGGTGACGTCCTCCGGGCGGTCGACCAGCAGAAAGCGCCACGTGCCGTCGAGCAGCCGATACCACGGCGACGCCGTCGGGTCGCCACTCCGGGCCGAAGGAACATCGGGGTAGGGCACCAGCGGCGCGTGCATGGGGACCCGACCCACGCCGGTGATCTCGGGCGTGGCCCACGTCCGCTCGCCTGCTGCTCCGATGCCGACCACGCACGTCCTCCCGTGGCTCGAGGTGCCGTGCCGACTATCGCACGCCGTCCGCCGAAACCCGGGACACCTTGTGGCCGTTGGGATCGCGGGTTCTCACCCGCCGGCTCGATCAGTCGACGTCGGTGGCCAACAGGTCGTCGAACGTCTCTCGACGGACGACCAGTCGGGCCTCCCCGTCACGCACGAACACGACCGCAGGTCGGGGCACGCGGTTGTAGTTCGATCCCATCGAGTGGCCGTAGGCACCGGTCACCGGCGTGCACAGCACGTCGCCGACGGCCAGGTCAGCCGGCACGCGGGCGTCGACGACGAGCTTGTCCCCCGACTCGCAGTGCTTGCCCACCACCGTGACCACCCGCTCGCGGGGCGCGTCGGCGGCGCGGGGCAGGAACGCCTCGTAGCCGCTGCCGTAGAGGACGGGCCGCGGGTTGTCGCTCATGCCGCCGTCGACCGAGACGTAGGTGCGAATCCCGGGCAGGTCCTTGATCGTGCCCACGGTGTAGAGGGTGACCGCAGCCGAGGCGGCGATCGATCGACCGGGCTCGGCCGTCACCCACGAGCGGATGCCGGCCTCGGCACAGGCCTTGTCGATGGCCGCACCCCACTGGGCGATGGTGGGCGCCTCCTCGCCCTCGACGTAGGCGACGCCCAATCCCCCTCCGATGGACAGCTCGGGCAGGTCGAAGCGATGGAAGAACGGGGCGATGACCTCCACGGCCAGCTCGAAGAACTGCGCCTCGAACACCTGCGAGCCGATGTGGCAGTGGATGCCCACGAGCTCGAGCTCGGGGTGCTCGCCCATGCGCTCGATGACCCGCTCGGCGTCGCCGGAGGCCACGCCGAAGCCGAACTTCGAGTCGTCCTGGACGGTGCGGATGAACTCGTGGGTGTGCGCCTCGACGCCGGGGGTGACGCGGACGTAGAGCTCGGGGGTGTCGGCCGGGACGCCTTCGGCGCACAACGCCTCGATGCGGTCGAGCTCGTCGAACGAGTCGACCACGATCCGCCCCACACCCTCCGACAAGGCCAGGCGAAGCTCGTCGACCGACTTGTTGTTGCCGTGCAACACGAGCTTCTCGGCCGGCACGCCGGCGGCCCGAGCCACCGCGTACTCGCCGCCCGTCGACACGTCCAGGTGCATGCCCTCCTCGACGGCGAGCCGGGCCATGGCCTTGCACAGGAACGCCTTGGTGGCGTAGTTCACCCCCGGACCGAAGGCCTCGACCGCCTCCCGGCACCGGGCCCGGAGGTGGGCCTCGTCGTAGACGAACAGCGGCGTGCCGAACTCGGCCGCCAGGTCGAGCAGGTCGCACCCGCCGATCGACAGCCGACCGTCGGAACCGATAGACGCGGTATCGGGCAACAGGTGCATCGGGACGGGACTCATCGAACGTGCTCTCCCTCTCGGTGGCGGACGGCCGATGCTAGGGGGCGGCGTCGCGGGCCACGAACCCCGTTCGGGCGGTCGCCTGGTGAGGCACTACAGTGCCGACCCGTTGCCCTCGTAGCTCAGGGGATAGAGCATCGCCCTCCGGAGGCGTGTGCGCAGGTTCGAATCCTGCCGAGGGCGCCAACCACACGCTGACGCGAGCGCGTCATGACAACGCCCGAGAGCGCCGGGTTCCCGATCCCGAACGAACCCCTTCCTTCCCGGTTGCACCAGCTGTAAGGTTCCGGTCGAATGCGGTGCCGTCGGCGGTACCCGAGGTTTTGGAGGGTCCATGGAAACGTCACAACAGCCTCCGTCGACAGCCGGTCGAAAGCGGAACGGACGACCTCGCCTCGCCGCCCTGGGCACGCTCCTCCTCGTCGGGGTGATCACCGTGGCCTCGCCGGCCCCGCTCGCGTCGGCCGCCCCTGGCGACGGGACGGGCTGTGGGTACGGCACCGGGGGCCCGTTCGCCGACACCCTCTGCTGGATCGACATGAGCGGATACAACGACGCGACAGCCCGCTCGGTCGATGGCCAACTGCTGTCGGCGACCCTGCCAGGGGGCTACACCGTCGAGTTCACGGTGCGGACCAGTGGCACGAGAGGCATCGTCCCGAGCGTCTTCCCCACCTGGGACTTCGGCGCTGCGGTCGGCAAGTACATCTACCTCTCGACGCCGGGCCAGCCCGCCCTCTACCAGACCACCGGGCAGGGCGCCGCCGGCACGACGATCGCCCTGACCAACATCTCGGTGACCGACTCGGGTGACAATCCCGTGCGCGGCTGGCGCTTCGTCGGTGTCGACGCCGAGGCGACCGCCGACTCCGAGAGCATCACCTTCAGCTCCAACGTGCCGGTGAGCACGCTCGCAACCTACGTACCCGCGGGAGCGACCAACGGCTGCCAGGTCAACGTTCAGCAGATCGACGCCAACACCGTCAACTGCACGGGCACCAACGTGGGCAGCGTGTACGGCACGGTCCTCGTCGGCGCCACCGAGCCTTCGACGTTCACCCAGACCATGACCGTCGGCAACGGGGCCAGCCGCGAAGGCGTGGCGTTCGCCTTCCAGAGCTCGACGATCTCGCTCGATGTGGCGGTGGCCGACCGAGCAGACGCCGACGACTCGTTCGGGGTCGAGGTCGTCTCCCCCGAGTCGGCGGTCGTCGGCGCCGCAACCACCGGTGCCGACGGCGCCGCCGGCACGGGCGACCTGGTCGTCCTGCCCCGGGTCGATGGCTCGTCCTACGCGCTCTCCGTGACGGCCGGGACTGGCACCGACCTCGCCAGCTATGACGCCTCGTGGTCCTGCACCCGTGATGGCGAGCCCGACGCGTCGCTCGGCGCGGCGGGCGGCGCCACCATCGACGTGTCGCCCGACGCCGGCGAACGCATCGCCTGCACCGTGGCGCTGGCTACGGTCTCCGCCCCGCCATCGAGCACGACCACCACGACGACGAACGACCCCGGGGCGACCACATCGACGACGGTCGCGGCCACCGGCACCACCTCCACGACCATCGGCACATCGGGCACCCTGCCAGCCACCGGCTCCGACGGCGCCCGGCCCCTCGCCCTCGTGGGCCTGGCGCTGGTGGCTGGCGGCGGCCTCCTGTTGGTGCTGCTGCGCCGACGGACCATCGCTACGACCCCCTGACGCTTCGCACGCTCCGAGGCGGCGGGGCCGTACGGTGGGGCGTGCTCTCGGATCCTGCGCTCGCTGACGCCGACCAGCCTGCGGGCCGGTCGTCCCGGGAGCGGTGGGCGACGGTGGGCGCGGCGGCTCTGGCCGTGGTGGCCATGGCTCTCACCGTGGCCCGCAGCACCCAGGACTGGACCCCGACCACCGACTGGGCGCTCATCGAGTGGCAGGTGCGTCACGTCAACTCTTCGCTACCGATGCTCGGCGCTCCGTCGGCGACCGGCTTCCACCACCCGGGTCCGCTCCCCTACCTCGTCCTGGCTCCGCTCTACCGGCTGTTCGGCACCGACCCCCAGGCCTTGGCTCTCGCCACCGGGGCCCTCGCCTGCGCCACCGTCGCTGCCATCGGCGCCACCGCGTGGCGACGTGGTGGGCTGCTCCCCACGCTGGCAGCCACGACCACCGTCGTGTGGCTGGCCGGCTCCCTGCCGGCAGGAACCCTCGTGGATCCGTGGAACCCGTGGGTGGCACTGCTGCCCTTCGTCTGGCTCGTCGTGCTCGTTTGGTCGGTGCTCGACGACGACCTCTGGGCCGTGCCGTTCGCGGCACTGTGCGCATCGTTCGTGGTCCAGGCCCACGTCGGCTACGTCGTGCCCGTCGTTGCCCTCGGCGTCCTCGTGGCCGTCAGCCTTGTTCTCCGCTGGCGCCGAGCGCATCCGACCGACGAGGGCCACCGGTCTCGGAACGTGGCGCTCGCCACCGTTGCGGTGCTGATCGCCGCCTGGGCGCTGCCGTTGTGCGAAGAGGCGACCGCCTCGGACGGGAACCTGTCGCGGTTGCTGGCCTACGCCACCGACGGCTCGGCATCCGACCGCGCCCCGCTCGGTGACGGTTTGCGGCTGGTCGCGGCCGAGATGGGCTGGCCGGGTCCGTGGCTGACCGGGCACGAGCAACTCGACAACCTCTCGGGACAGGCCGTGCCGTCCTCATGGTGGTACCTGGTCGGCATCGCCGTCGCGCTGACGCTCGCCTGGTGGATGGCACGTGACGACCGAACGTCGAGCCGACTGGTGGCCGTGGCCGCCGTGACCATCACCAGCGTGGCCGTGGCCATCCTGCTCGTAGAGGAAGGGCGTGCCTTTCCGTACGCCCTGCGGTTGGCGTGGCCGGCCTCGGCATCGGTCGGCCTCGCCCTGCTCGTGGCGGCCGCCGGTCGGCTCGGCCGGTGGCGTCCCCACACGCTCCCCGCACTCAGCGCCGTGGGCGCCCTGCTCCTCATCGTGGCGTCGACACGGCTCGTGGCCACGGGTACCGACGCGTCGCTGCCGGCCTATCGCCCGGACCAGCGGAGCCTCGAGGTCGCCTGCCTCGACCAGTTGCTGCCCGCCATCATCGACCGGGCCGACGGTGGGCCCGTGCACATCGAGCAGGTGGAGTACTGGCCCACGTGGAGCGGCCCGATCGCCAACGAGCTCGACCGGGACGGCGTGGCCGTGTCCGTGGATCCCCGCCTCGGCTTCCACCTCCAGCTCGACGGTCGAGCGGCCGACGCCGACGACCTCGCCCTCGTGGTCGTCGACGACCCGCTGATCGCCGCATGGGAGGTCCGGGCCGACGCGGAGGAGCTCGTGCGCTGCCAGCTCCTCGACGAGAACGAACGGGCGATGCTGGACTCACTGGAGGACCGGTTCGCTCGCGGCGAGCTGAACGTTCTCGACCAGCTGAAGCTCTTCGATCTGACGCTGCACTCGGCCGAGACGGCCGTGTTCGTCCGCACCGGCTGAGCCCCGTCTCAGGGCCCGACTGCTAATCGCAGACGGTGCCGGCGGGCGGTTCGCCCGGGGTGACGCCGACCGTCGTCGTCGTGGTCGGCTCAGCGGGCGTCGTCACCGCGGTGCCGCTGCCGGACGACGGGGCCGTGTCCGCAATCGACGCCACCATCACCAGCGACGGGTCGTCGACGGCCAGCGGCGAGGTGGCGACACCATCGAAGTCGCTACCGGTGATGAGCTGCACCTCGTCGGCGTCGAGGTCGGCGTCCTCGACCAGCACCGCGCCCCCATCGATCCAGCGGGCGACGGCACGGGCCGACGCCTCGGAACCGGGTGCGAAGCGGACGGTCGTATCGTCGTAGGGCGCGTCCGCGTCACCCGTGCCTGACACGGTGAAGTCGACGGCGGCCAGGTCGTCGCCGGCCTCACCAGCCTGGCCCTTGATGCCACTGCCGTTGCGGACGACGAGGGTCACGTCGGCCGGCTCCACCGGCACGGCCTGCATCGTCACCGGCGTGTCGCGGAAGACGTTCAGCGTCTCCTCGGTCCCCTCGGGCAGCAGGCGCAGGACAGCGGCGCCGCCGTTCGTCGTGTACCCCTCGACGGGCAGCGTGAAGCTCTTGATCGACTCGCCCTGGAAGGTGCCGAACTGCTTGGCCACGTTGATGGCCTTGGTCACCTCCAGGTCGGCGTCGAGAGTCATGTACTCGATGGCCACGTCGGCCAGGTCGTTCATCGAGCCGAGATCCGTGAACGACACCTTCGACGCCGTGCGGTCGAACAGTCGGCGCATGAAGATCTGCTGGCGCGAGATGCGGCCGAGGTCCCCGGTGGGATCGGACTGCCACACACCGTTGCGCATGTACTCGAGGTGGCGGGCCCGGGCGAAGGCCAGGGCCTGCTGGCCGTTCAGCGTCACGCACCCGGGCTTCTCGATGTAGAGGCCGGAGTTCAGGTCGCGCATGGCCCGCTCGAAGTACATGGGCACGCCGTCGATGGTGTCGACGATGCCCTGGAAGCCACGGAAGTCGATCTCGACGTAGTGGTTGATCTCGATGCCGAAGTTGTCGCGGATGGTGTCGATGAGCTGCTGGGGGCCGCCCTCGTAGGCCGTGTTGATGCGCTGGCTCCCATCGGTGCCCGAGATGGGCAGCCACAGGTCGCGCTGCAGCGAGAGGATGTCGAGCTGCTGGCCCTTCGGATCGACCCGCACGACCATGATCACGTCGGCCCGCTTGCCCGCCGGCGCTTCGCCACCACCGGTGTAGATGGCGGCGTTGGGGTCGTCCTCGTCGATGTTCTCGCGACTGTCGGAACCGACCACGAGGTAGTTCTTGGGCTCGTCGTCGCCGGCCTCGTCGAGGGAGGTGTCACCGCTCAGGCGCGGGATGAGATCGAACTTGCGGTTGAGCATGACCAGCGCACCAGCACCGATCAAGAGCATCACGGTGGCGATGGCGCCGAAGCCCAAGAGGGCACGCTGCGAGCGGCTGCGATTCCGTCCCGAGCGCGACGGCCGCGCGCCCGAGTCGGGTGCGGGTTCCGTTCGGCTCGGGCGGCTGCGGGGGGAAGGATCAGCGCCGGAGGCCATGACGGAAGAAAGCTAGTCGGGCGTCATGCGTTCGCAATGTCACCCACGGTTGCGATCGCCAGATCAGCCGGCTGGCGCAGTGGCCTTCGCGGCCGAGCGCTGGTCGGCAGCGACGGGCTCCTTCGGGAGGCCGAGGACGCGCTCGCCGACGATGTTGCGCTGGATCTGGCTGGTGCCGCCCCAGATCGTCTCGGAGCGGGAGAAGAAGAACGACGATTGCAGCACCGACGCCGGGTACCGCTCCGATGTCTGGCGGGCGCCGTAGCCGGGCACGGACTCCTCGGCTTCGGGATCACCGGTGAGGATCTGGCCGTCGGCGCCGAGGATATCGATGGCCAGGTTCATCACCCGCTGGTGGTACTCGCTCCAGAACATCTTG
>Ga0105047_10001984_pt1 | contig 36703 bp, 35 predicted proteins | sample MAT04_FD_78384 | JGI IMG/M metagenome (GOLD analysis project Ga0105047, IMG submission 78384) | Freshwater microbial communities from Lake Fryxell liftoff mats and glacier meltwater in Antarctica - MAT-04 (megahit assembly) | ecosystem: Environmental > Aquatic > Freshwater > Ice > Liftoff... | reverse complement strand
TCCAGTTTGAGCATTTGTTAAAGTTTCGTGATACGTAATTACCACATTTAAATCTGTCGAAACTTCAACATCCTTAGTTGTTAAATCAAAGCAATAAAGCCCATCATTATTTAAACTATCATCGCATACAACATAGTTCGTTGGTGTATTGATTGCTGGTGGATATGTAATGTTTACTGTAACGGCACCCGTCACTACACGAGTTGTGGTTCCGGCAAGTGACGTTCCTATAATGTTTACCAAATTGAAGGTAGCATTGAAAATTAATGGTGCTGAAACATAGGTATTACTTCCTGATGCATTTAAAACAATTTGCCTCGGATTTCCATTTTCAGTATAATTTACTGTTGCATTTGGAGTTCCAGTAAAAATTATTGTTGCTGTGCTGCCGTCGCATACAGCAGTTGGACCAGTAATTGAAACATCGGGCAACGCTATAACAATCAATTGAAAATTTACAATTGTAAAATTAGTAGAATCAGCATTATCCGATAAAACAGCGTAAATAATTTGTGGATTAGCTGTGTTTTGAAATGTGCTAATTCCAGTTATAGCATTTGTGCCGGCAAGCGCATTAGGCATGCTGGTGTAATAAGTAACTGTAAAATCAGTCAATGGATTTGCGCCATAAATTATTGAAGTCTGTGTCGTTAAATCGAATATAGATGTTCCTCCGCCAAATGTAGTTTCATATCCATACAAATTAGGCGGACTACCAGCAATAGGTGTGACTACACACAAACTCAAATTAGTATTCAGAGTAAATTGAGTTGTAACAATACATCCTGTAGCAAAGTCTTCAACAGCGGCATAGATAATTTGTCCATCTGTTCCGTTATAATTTGCCGCGGTGTTTATAGGCGCGGCTTGTTGCTGCGCTTGTGCCAAAGTAGTATGGTAACTCACTGTATTGGCTATACCATTTAAAATGGCAGGAGTATTTTGCGTTAGATTAAAAGGAGCACTACACTGTGTTAAATTAGCGGGAGTTCCTAGTGTAATTGACTGCAAATATTCAACAGTGATGGTATCTGTCTGCTCACATCCTCCAGCATAAGTGATGGTAACACCATAAGTTCCAGGTTGTGTGACAGTCAAAAGATTAGAATTTGTCCCAACTATTGCAGTGCCTAAAGTCCATTCATAAGTAGCGCCAGGAATGGCAACAGAGCCAGCCTGAATTACTAAAACTGTTGAGCCGCAAACAGCAGAGTTATTAACGATGGTAAAATCCGTGTTATCTACATATGGTCCCGTTCCGGAAATGTTAGGTGTACCAATATTGAAACTTCCACCGCCTAAAAATACGGCTGAATCGTAAAGATTGTCATTTAAATCAGCAATTACTAATTTAATACGGTACGTATTATTAGGAACAACAGTTGACGTCGCAGTGATTACAGTAGTTTGCCCATTAAAATCTGTAGCAGATCCAGCAGCAGCAGCTCCTTGGTTATTTGAACCAAAATAGGCAACGTTAAGTTCGCCACAACTGCCGGCATCATCACGAATGGTGGTTACTGAAATTGGAGTAGTTGTAGAAGGTATAACGGCTAAATTCACCGCTGCGGTTCCTGCAGTAACATTCGTTAAAAAAAAGGCAAAGGCATCTGAATAGTCACATTGAAACGCACCGATATATTCTTCGGATGCAAATAGAAAATCAAAACTCATTTGATTCGTCAATGGAACGAAATCAAATTCTAAGATTGTAGCATTATTATATTCATCAATGGCAGGGTCAATTATTCCTAAACCACTTATGTAGTCAAACAAATCTAGATCTCCAGGCCAAGCATTACTACCAAAACTTTGTATTGATGAATTTGGCCCAGGTGCTTCCAACGCATTTCCTGTACTCAAAATAACTCCAGAAGTCAAAGGAAAATTTGGATTGGTATTCGTAAAATAGCCTATACCATTTGTAGATCCAAAATTAGTTCCTGTACTCCACGTAATATTATTAATCGTCCCAATACATGAAGAACTGCCCGAGGCCTGAGCAAACAAAACATTTTGAACAAGCTGAGGAACGGTATATGTTGTATTATCGGCAGTTATGGGCTGAGCGAAAGTATTTAACCCAGTTGTTACAGCAAAAAATAAAAATAAAATTCTTTTCATTTATATTGTGTTATAGTGTTGAATTACAGAAATAAAAGCAACTAAATATGTTAATTAATTGTTTAATTGTTCAAATATAACTATTCACAGAAAATAACTTTGTTAAATTTGCATAAAAATACACGTACCCAATGAAAATCAACATAAAAGAAACGCAAAACCCAGCAATATTAAAATTTGAATTTCCTGAATTTATAACTCAAAATGAGAGTTTTGAGTTTAAGAATATTGACGAAGCTAAAAATTCTCCTTTAGCACAACAACTTTTCTATCTTCCATTTGTGAAAACTGTTTATATCTCCGGAAATTTTGTAGCTATTGAACGATTCAGTATCGTTGAATGGTCTGATGTGCAGCAAGATGTTGCAGAACAAATTGAAGAATTCGTTACTAAAGGCGGCGTGATTGTTTTGCCAAATGAAAATCATGCAAAAAAACAAGCCATAACTGTCTACGGTGAAACCACGCCAAATCCGGCTTCACTTAAATTCGTAGTCAATAAAGCGCTGACAAAAACAGCAGCAGAATTCAAGAATATCGACGATTCTAAAGCTTCTCCATTGGCACAAGAATTATTCAAATTTCATTATGTCAAAGAAATTTTTATTGCCGAAAATTATATTTCAGTGACCAAATACGATAGCATTACGTGGGATGAAATTACATTAGAATTGCGCACATTTATCAAGCAATTCATCGAAAATGGTGGCACTGTGCTTGATGAAACTCAAATTGAAAAAACCGATAAACAGGATAAACAACAAATCAAAAATTTCGATAATCTCGATACAACTTCACAGCAAATTATCAATATTCTTGAAGAATATGTTAAACCTGCCGTTGCTGCCGATGGCGGAAATATCCTTTTTGATTCATATGACGAAAAAGAAAAGCGCGTAAAAGTTGTGCTTCAAGGCGCGTGTAACGGCTGTCCTTCATCAACTTTTACTTTGAAAAGCGGTATCGAAAACATGCTAAAAGACATGTTAAACGACAAAGATATTGTGGTTGAAGCGCTTAACGGTTAAACACTATTCCGAAATAAAAAAGTAACTTTAAGCGTCCAATTACGGACGCTTTTTTTATTCTGAATTTGTTTCAGAATCTTAAAGTTTAGGAGCTAATTCCCGCTTTCTGCTGTATCTTTTTAGATGACAGGTTAGAAAAAAACCTGTCATCTAAAAAGGATGCCGCTACAATCGGGGCTAAAACAAACTATTATGAACGAACTACATCTTGAAACAAGTCCCTATTTATTGCAACACGCCAACAATCCGGTGCATTGGAAAGCCTGGAATGCTGCATCTTTAGCCTTAGCCAAAAAAGAAAATAAACTGATAATTATTAGCATTGGCTACTCGGCTTGCCATTGGTGCCACGTAATGGAACACGAAAGTTTTGAAGACAACGAAGTCGCTTCAACAATGAATATGCATTTTGTGAGCATAAAAATTGATCGTGAAGAACGGCCCGATATTGATGCGGTTTACATGAAGGCGGTTCAAATCATGACAGGACAAGGCGGTTGGCCAATGAATGTAGTGACTCTACCCAACGGAAGACCCATTTGGGGCGGAACCTATTTCCGCAAAAACGATTGGATAAGCTCCCTAGAACGGCTTCAGGAAATTTACGTGCTTAATCCGGAAACGATTTTAGACTATGCCGAAAAACTTAATGAAGGTTTACAATCGTTAAGCATCATTTCAAAAAATGATGCTGAAACCAGTCTGAATATGGAAGTTTTAGAAATGCTGGTTGAAAAATGGGAGCGAAGCTTCGACTGGGATTTTGGCGGAATGGCTCGCGCACCCAAATTTATGATGCCGGCAAACTATGAATTCTTGTTGCGTTATGGGTATCAAACGAAAAACGAAAAGCTTTTAGATTTTGTAAATCTGACCTTAACTAAAATGGCCTATGGCGGTTTATTCGACACCATTAATGGCGGATTTTCACGCTATTCAGTTGATATGAAATGGCATGTGCCACACTTTGAAAAAATGCTTTATGACAACGGTCAATTGGTTTCACTGTATGCGAATGCTTATAAATTAAGCAAAAACAAACGCTATAAAGAAGTCATCGAAAAAACATTGAATTTTGTCGAGAAAGAATGGTTGACCAGTGAAGGAAGTTTTTATTCAGCTCTTGATGCAGATAGTTTAAATGTGGATAAGCATCTCGAAGAAGGCGCATTTTATGTTTGGACAAAAGCGGAAATAAAGGATTTGATTAAGGAAGATTTCGAATTGTTTGCAAACGTTTTTAACATAAATGAATTCGGTTTTTGGGAACATCAGAATTATGTTTTAATTCAAAATCAGTCGTTAGAAGAAATCGCCTTTAAACAAAATATTGATATTGAAACATTAGAAAAAAAGAAAAAACAATGGGAAGAAACTCTTTATAACGCAAGAGAAAAGCGCAGCAAACCAAGATTAGACGACAAATGCATTACCTCCTGGAATGCCATTATGTTGAAAGGATATGTCGAAGCTTATAAAGCCATTGGAACCAAACATTATTTAGAAATTGCCTTGCAAAACGCAGACTTTATTATTAAAAAAGTTTGGTGTTCCAACGGAAATCTGAACCATAGTTATAAAGATGGGAAAGCGACAATAAATGGTTTTCTAGAAGACTACGCTCATGTAATTCAGGCTTTCATTTCTTTATATGAAGTTACTTTTGATTACACGTGGTTGCGCAATGCAAAGCAACTGACCGATTATACTTTTGATAATTTTTATGATGACAAAGCGCAGTTTTTTTCATTTACTTCGCATCAAGATGAGGCTTTGATAACCAATCATTTTGAAGTTGAAGACAATGTCATTCCTGCCTCAAACTCTGTAATGGCCGATGCTTTGTTTAAATTGAGTATTTATTTTGAAAATAGTCACTATGAAAAAATCTGTCAGCTAATGATTCAGAATATTGTTCCAACGGTTGATTATCCATCTGCATTTTCGAATTGGTTGAACGTTTTATTGAATTTTTCAGAACAAAATAAAGAATTAGCCATTTGCGGAAGCAGCGCCCTAAATTATCTTGAAAAAATTAATCAAAATTACCAACCAAACATTGTAATTGCAGGAAGCACCAGTAGTTCATCGCTTCCATTTTTGGCAAATCGTTTCTCGGAATTGGAAACTTTATTTTATTTATGCCAAAATAAAACGTGTCAGAAACCTTCCGATAATTTTTTACAAATTCAAGCGCAAACTCAAATTTAACGCAATAAAATTCGACAATTGTTCAAGTAACCAATTAAAACTACAGAAATGGGATTGGGAGATTTTTTAAAACAATTGTTTGGCTCATCAGTCAAAAGTGCACTAGGCGGAATGGTGGAAAATGCCGAAAGTTTCGCTGATAGCGCAATTGACAAAGCTAAAGATGCTGCAGCACCATTAATTGATAAAGTAAAAGATTTTGTAGAATCAGCAAAAGAAAAGTTTAGCGAAAGTTTCCGGTCGCAATAGAAACAATCGAAAACATAGTTGAAACCGTTAAAGAGAAAGCAGAAGAATGTGCTGATAAAGCGGAGGATTTTGCTCGTGATACAGTTGAAGTAGTGAACGAAAAAGTAAGTTCTTTTATAAGTCATGCCTCAGCAGAAGCAGATGAAATCAAAACAAAAACCGAAGATAGTATAAAACCGGTAGACTAAAATGCCGATTAAGTTTTTAAAATTATTATTTTTGCAGAACCAATTGATCCCGATTCGTCGGGATTTTTTTATCGAACTATGGAAAAGAATGAACTGCATTATATTAATTCGTCTGCTGAATATCTTGATCAATTTATAAAAATACTGATTGCATATTCACCAAAACTTATAACAGCGGTATTGGTTCTTTTTTTAGGATTATATGCCATTAGACTGATCAATCGGTTGGTTAGGAAGATTATGATTAAGCGGGAATTGGATCCAACACTGTCCACTTTTTTAGCAGATAGTTTGCTGTGGACATTACGGTTTTTACTTTTTGTGACCTTTATTTCCAAGTTAGGAATCGAAACTTCTTCTTTTGTTGCAATACTCGGAGCTCTTGGTTTGGCAGTTGGTTTGTCTTTGCAAGGTTCGCTATCTAATTTTGCTGGTGGAATGTTAATTATTTTGTTCAAACCTTTCAAAGTTGGAGATGGCATCGAAGCTCAAGGTGTTTCGGGAACAGTGAGCGATATTCAGATTTTTGTCACCAAATTAACTACCGCAAATAATCAGACAATCTTTATTCCGAACGGAATTTTATCAAATGGTGTTATTACTAATTATTCATTGGAAAAAAATAGGAGAGCCAATTTACTTTTTAATATTTCGTATGATACGAATATAAAAACTGCTAAGGAAATTGTAATGAAGGTTATGGTAAACGACGTGCAAGTTTTAAAAAGTCCAGAACCAACTGTAGTAGTTAATCTTTTAACAGATTCTGCAATACAATTAGCAATTCGTCCATGGGCAACCAATGAAGAGTTTTTTAATATGTCTTCCGATGTTTTACAGGGTTGTAAAGAAGCATTTGATGCAGCCGGAATTATTGTACAGCCTTTTGTGAAAGAAAGTTCTACTGAATAATTACTTTGCCGAAGGTTTTGCTATCATAAAGTCTTTTAAGTAAAAAGGCTCAAAATAAGCAACATCCTCAAATTCACTTTTGCCAAACTTACTATAACTCAAAGCACTCATATCACTTGCTGATGGAAAAATGATATTTGAAAGAAAATGGAAATTATCTCTAGTCAAAACGCTTTGGCATTTTTCTTGACAATCGCCAATAAAATAAGTCTCTTCAATTATTTCGCTATAACTTTCTTTAGTCAGAATTTCAGCTTGTACTCCAGTTATTTTATTGTGATTTGAATCAAAAACGGCGCTGTATACTTCCATTCGCCGCGCATCAATCATTGGCACTAGTAGTCCTTTATCAACAGAAACCTGTTTGGCTAAAACCTCTAAAGTATCTAGTGAAATTAACGGAATATCTAGAGCATAGCACAAGCCTTTCGCCGCAGAAATACCAATACGCAGACCTGTATAAGATCCTGGGCCTTTGCTAACGGCTATAGCATTTAAATCTTTAGCACTAATAACAGATTCTTTAAGAATCTCTTCAATAAATACATGCAGCTTTTCTGCATGTGAATAGCCTTCCTCTGCTGTTTCTTTACACAAAATAGTCTCACCGTCTTTAGCTAACGAAACGGAGCAGTTCTTAGTAGCTGTTTCTATATTTAGAATATAAGTCAAAGTATATTATTTTGTCGCTTTAACGTCAGCGTCTTTTTTTAATTTTACTTTATCGCCAGAATTTAGATCTTTACTAACAGTTGTATATGGTCCTGTAATTACTACATCGCCTTTCTTCAAACCCGAAATGATTTCAATATTTGTGTCATCTTGTATACCAGTTTTCACAATTCTAATTTTGGCTTTGGTGCCATCCTTTATAAATACACATTCAAATTTTTTACCACTTTTAGCAACAATTTTTTTGTCTTGAGGTTGGTCTTTTTGTTCGTATTTTTTGGTTGTAGCAGTATCTGTTTTTATAACAACTGAACTTATCGGAACGCCAATAACACTTTCTCTTCTTTTGGTTATGATATCAACTGTTGCTGTCATTCCTGGTCTGAATGGAGAATAAGTTAGCGGTTTTCCGGCTAATAAATCTTCATAAGACTCTTTCAATATTCGTACTTTTACTTTAAAATTAGTCACTTGATCTGCTGTTGTAGCTGCGCTTGCAGAGTTAGAAATACTCGTAACAATTCCTTTAAATTCTTTTTTTAGATAAGCATCAACTTGAATTTTTGTGCTGTCACCAATACTAATTTTTACAATATCATTTTCATTAACATCAACTTCAACTTCCATATTATTTAAATTGGCGACTCTCAAAATTTCAGTTCCAGTCATTTGTTGTGTTCCCAAAACGCGTTCTCCTAATTCAACGCCAAGTAACGAAATTGTTCCGTCTGCTGGTGCATAAATAGTCGTTCTTCCAAGATTATCTTTAGCTTCCATTACGGTCGCATTGGCACTTTGAACATTATAGTACGCCGATTCTTTGTTGGCTTTTGCTCCTTCAAATGTCGCAACAGCTTTATCCCAGTCTGATTTTGAAATAACCCCTTTATCAAATAACGTTTTGCTTCGGTCGTAACTCGCTTTAGCTTCTTTAAACGAAGCATCGGCTTGACTTAATCCAGCTTTTGAACTGGATAAATTAGAGATAGTTCTGTTGTATCCCGAAGTATATAAATCTGGATTTATCTTTACCAATAAATCTCCTTTTTTTACAAGTTGACCTTCTTTTACTGGTAAAGCGATGATTTCTCCTGATACTTCAGACGATATTTTAACTTCAATTTCAGGCTGTATTTTTCCTGTTGCCGACACGGTTTCAATAATTGTAATCTCGTCAACTTTAGCTGTTTCCACTTCGGTTGAATCATCGTTTTTGCCAATGATTCCTTTTGATTTTAAGGTAACAAGTAAAACGATTAACGCGATAACAACTGCGATTAGTATGTAAATTTTCTTTTTTGACATGATTTATTGTTTTTGTATAATTGGAATTCCAAAATAGAACTCGAGTAATTTAATTTTAAATATATAATCGTACTTTGTTCTTAGTACTTCTGATTGTGCATTTTCATACGCTAAAAGGGCTTGGCTATAATCAAATGAATTTAATAACCCAACATCATATCGTTCTTTAGAAAATCCTTGTGCAAATTTTCGTGCTTCCGCCGTTTTTAATGCTGCTTCGTAAGTTGCTTTTGCGGTTTTTAAATCGTTATACGCTTGAAAAACCGTTCTTTCAAGGTCTAAATCTGCTTGATTCAAAAGTAATTTTGTTTTTTCTTGACTAATTTTACTTCTTTGAACGCGACCACGAGTAGCAAATCCGTTTAAAACCGGAACAGTTAATTGTAGTCCTAGATTGGTTCCGTCAAAAAGTGAAAGCTGATCTACAAAACCAATAGGAATAATTTGCGACCAACGTGTATTGTAGCTTGCAAATCCGGCAAGGGTTGGTAAATATGCAGCACGCGAGATCCCAATATCTTTTGTGGCAACATCAACATTAGATTGCGCAATTTTTATATCATTGACAACTTCTTTAGCCTTTTGTATTATTGCTTGTGGAGTTTGAAGTAAAATTTCAGTAGTTGGAATCGCCATTTCCTCAACGGCAATATCAAAATTGGCATAATCTTCTAGTAAAAGGGTTTGCGCTAAAGCTAATTTAGAAATCACTAACGTATTTTCTGCAACTATAATTTGTTGCTCTTGAGAAGCATCGGTAGCACTCAAATCGTAAATATCTCCAGCCGGAAGAGTACCTGCTTCAATCAGCTCCTTTGTTCTAACCAAATTTTCTTCAGTAATTTTATTTTGGTTGATTAAAACTTTCAGTTGCTCTTTGTTGAATAAAATCTGTAAATATGAATTTGCAACAGAAAGTGCAATGTCATCTTTCATTTTTTCTAAGCGATACGTATTTGCCATTTTGTTAAGCTTCACACGTTGCGTATTTTTCCAGTTTAGTAATCCGTTAAATAAATTGATGCTTGTATTCACATTTGCCGAAGCAGAGCGGAATGATTCATTTTCAAATTGATTCGTAACAGGATTAATGTTGGCTCCGGTATTGATTCCATAATTTGCTGAACCCGAAACATTTGGCAGAAAATTCCCTAGAGCCTCTAGTTTTTCGACGTCTGAAATTTTTAAGTCTAGTTCAGATTGCTTTATAGAAATGTTGTTTTTCAAAGCATATTCAACACATTCTTCTAACGTCCAGTTTTTAATTTGTGCATGGGCTGAAAAGCTTAAAGACAAAATTAAAAATAGTGCTATTCTTGGTAAGCTGTATTTCATAATAAAACTGGTTTGCAAACTTCAACGGTTCTGGTAAACAAAGATATAATTTTTTGCCTTTTAAAACCTTTTTTAAAGACATACAAACTTAGACTTGTCTTTTTTGATAATGTTACAGGTTTATTACATTTTTACTTTTATTTTTACCAAAAATTATTAAAAAATGTGTACAAGTAAAGTAAGTCTTTATATTATATTTCTCTCGTTTATTTTTAATGGATGTTCTACAAATCAAAAAATTGACGCACTAAAACCTCTGCCTTCAGATGATGCACCCATGGTTTATACGACCAAAACTTCTTTCGTTAATATGCCATTAGAAATCTCGTTAAAAGAAATTGAAGCCCAACTGAACAGAACGCTAAGCGGAGAAATTTATAATGACTCTAATTTAGAAGACGATAAAACTGAAATGAAAATAACCAAAACAGGTGCAATCCGTTTAATTGAGAAGAACGGAAAAATTCAGTCTATTTTACCTTTAAAAATTTGGACAAGATTTAAGTATGGTACAGAATTTATGGGGATGAACGATACAAGAGAACTCACTTTGAATGGAACAATAACGATGACAAGCGAAGTTAAATTATCGAATTGGAAAATGTCGACCAACTCTAAAATTGACACTTTTGAATGGTCGGAAAGTCCGTCTATATTGGTTGCAGGGAAAAAAGTTCCTATCACTTATATAATTAATCCAACGCTTTCTATATTCAAATCTAAAATTGCTAAAAAGATTGATGAAGCAATAGAAACCTCTTGTGATTTTAAACCTTATGTTTTGAATGTTTTGGAGAAAATGAGTACGCCATTCTTAACGAGTGAGCTCTATCAAACTTGGTTTAAATTAATTCCTATGGAAGTGTATGTTACGGATGCTGTTTTGAGTAAGAGTCAAATCAAAATGGATTTGGGATTAAAGTGTAATATGCAGACGATGGTTGGGCTGAAGCCAAAAAATACGTTCAACAGAAATGAAATACAGTTTAAAGCAGTGGCCAAAATTCCAGAAAGGATGTCGGCAAATATCGCGGCGATTTCTACTTACGAGAGTGCTTCTAGAATTATTTCGAGCAATTTCAAAGGAAAAGAGTTTGCTTCGGGCAGCAGAAAAATAATTGTTCAGAATGTTTCTCTTTGGCAAAAAGACAGTAAAATCATAATTGCACTTGAAATGACTGGAAGTATTAACGGGACTATTTACTTGGCCGGAATTCCAAATTACAATACGTTGACAAAAGAGATTTATTTTGAACAAATGGATTATGTATTGAGCACAAAAGGATTGCTTACGCGAACGGCCAACTGGTTATTGCAAGGTGTGATTCTGAAGAAAATACAGGAAAATTGCCGTTATTCGATTAAGGAAAATTTAGATGAAGGAAAAAAAAGTTTGTTGCCTTATCTGAATAATTTTTCACCAATGAAAGGGGTTTTTGTTAATGGAACTACTGCAGATTTCGAATTCGAAAAAGTTGAGGTAACCAACAAAGCGATTATAGCATTTATTACAACAACTGGTAAAATGAATGTAAGAATTGATGGAATGGAATAAGTTCAGAGAGCAGAATCTAGGATTCAGAATGTATATTTTATTTTTCTTCTAATTTTGTTTTCTTGAAATACATTCTATAAATCGTAAAACCAATTACTGCAGCAATTATATACGGAACAGCCATTAGCAGAACTATTCCGTCATTCACCGCTTCAACCTTAGTTTTATTGCCTTCGCTTTCTAGAGAAGCGCGACACATTGCGCATTGTGCACTTGTTGTTGCGCTAAGGAAGAGAGAGAAGAGAAGACAGAAAAAAACAGTTTTCCATCTAAAAATTCTTTGATGTGGTTTCTTGCTAGTAACTTCTTTAATTTGCATAGTAAGGAGAAATCATTAAATAAACTATAACTCCAGTCACGGCTACATACAACCAAAGCGGAAAGGTAATTTTAGCTATTTTTTTATGTCGGTCAAATCTTGACGCCAATGCCCTTACATAAGTTATCAAGACTAATGGAATAATAGCTATCGAAAGCAAAATGTGCGTGAGTAGAATGAAGAGATAAACTTCACGCATCGCACCCGCATTCATTTTTTCGGTTGCATCTAAAATTTTATTGCCATCAATATCGCCATAAACTGTTGAATCCGCAGTTAAGTGGTAAGCGATGTACATAACTAAAAACAGTACTGAACAAGCAATTGCCGAGGTCATAAATCTGCTGTGTACCTTTTGATTTCCGTTTTTAATAGCAATCACGCCCATGATTAAAAGCAAAGCCGTTACTGCGTTTACTGAAGCATAAATTGGAGGTAAAAAAGAAAGTGGTGCAACTTGGACACCTAAATCTTTTAATTTAACTGAAAATAGAATAGCTACAACTATTGGAATAAGAATAGAAACGATAATTATCGGATATTTAAAACGTTGCTCTAAAGTGTGGTGCTCTGAATTATTCATTTAATAATTTTTTAATGTCTTCTTTAACTGCTTTTACGCCTTTTTTTTCTAAACCATCGTAATATAAAATTGGATTTCCAAAATTGTCATTACGGCATCTGATATTCCCTTTTTTGTCAATCAGAGCAAAAAGTCCCGAGTGCTCAAAACCGCCTTTTACATTTTTATTTTCGCCAGCATATAAATTGAATCCTTTGTTGGCTATTCCAAAAATATACTCTTTGTCACCAGTTAATAAATGCCAATGGGATGATTTTACACCAATATCATCAGCATGTTTTTTTAGCACTTCGGATGTATCATATTCTGGATTTATCGAAATAGATGCAATTCCGAAGTTTGGATTACCAAAAAAGTTATTTTGGATTTCTACCATGTTTTTATTCATTATTGGGCAAATAGATGGACAAGTTGAAAAGAAAAATTCTATTAAATATACTTTGCCTTTATACGTTTGGTTAGTAACTTTTTTTCCGTTCTGGTCGGTTAATTCAAATTTTGGTGCTGGACCGATTTTTACTAAGCCCGTTTCGGAATTTTTATGATTTGAAACTGCATCCAAGCGATCACCTTGAACTACAGTTCCATTTTTAATTCGTTCAATTATTCTTGGAATAAAAATGATTCCGAAAACCAGTACGATGAATGATAAGCCGATATATGATTTATTTTTCATGACAGTTCAGTCTAGATTTTCCTTGTTGCGTTATGGTTTCTTTTCAGTGCGGCGCGATATTCATAAATAATAACCTTCATGTCGTCCATCATTTTATTGTATAATTCAGATACTAAAATTGTGTTGTAACCTTCTTTGTATTCTGGCTTTCCTTTTTGATCTTCGCCTTTTCTACCCCGAAGATTTCTTTTTTTGTCAACAATAAAAACATTTGGCGTTGCCAAAGAAGCATCTAATTTGCCTACTAGTTGAAGTTTGTTATAGAATGAATTTATTTCATCTGGTGACGCAAAGACAAAATTCCAGCCTTTGTGAGTCCCTAACTTATCGATGTCTACTTTCAGTAAGTCTTGTATTTGGTTTTGCGTTCCATCAGGAAGCACCATTACAACTTGAAAGTCTTTGAAATCTTTATATTTTGTATAAATGATTTCATAAAGATTAAAGAAATTGCCTTTACGCTGCATAACATCTTCACCAATAAATCCTAGAACCGTAATTTTATTAGTTAAGGTTACAGGTTTACTGTCCAATGTTTTCCATGCAGTAACATCAGGAATGTTTTTTGTAATTGTTGGTAAAGAAATAAAACTATTTACTCCGGATGCAAAGAAAAGATACGCAACCAGTGGTAAAATGAACAAGACAAAAAGGACAATATTTTTTTTCATTTCGAGTGTGAAAAAGGGATGTACAAAAATAAAAAAATCCCGTCTTGTATTATAACTGGACGGGACTTTTTTTGAATTAATATAATGTTAAAAATTCCATTTGATGGTGGCATTTTTAAAAACCTCAAAAACATAATCAGCTTCAACCAAAAGGATGAATAATAAATATAAAGCAAGGAAGATAACGGTTGAAACAACTGCCCAACGCAAACTGGTTCTTTCACCATCCATGTGCATAAATGCCCATACAATATAATATGCTTTGTATAATGTTAGTATAATGAATACCCAGTTTAGCAAGTTCATGCTGATGAAGTTATTCATGTATAAAAAATCAGGTCTTGTAATTCCTAAGTATACTTCAACTGTAGTAACTACAGATAATAGTGCAAAAACAAGCCAGATCTTTTTTGTATTTGATACGTGTTCTCCGTGTGCGTGTGACATAATATAAGTTTTCTAATAATTAAACTAAATAGAAGAATGTAAAAACGAATACCCAAACTAAATCGACAAAGTGCCAATAAAGTCCAACCTTCTCTACCATTTCATAAGACCCTCTCTTTTGGTAAGTACCTAAAACAACGTTTAAGAAAATAATGAAATTGATAACAACTCCAGAGAAAACGTGGAATCCGTGGAAACCAGTTATAAAGAAGAAGAAGTCAGCAAATAATTTACTACCGTATTCATTGTGATGCAAATTAGCTCCTTCTACAACAATTGCTGCGTTAGAAACCATTTTTTCAGATTCAGCTCTTGTTAAAATCTCTCTGTGTTTATTTTTATTTAACCCAGGTTGCAATCCTTTATTTTCTTTGTCTTCTTTTGTATCTCTATAGATTTTTTCTGTTCGGATTAAATAATCTGGATGCGCTTTGAATCCAGCTTGAACTTCAGCAACAGAGTATGCTGGTAAAGATCCTTCTTCCATAAACCATTTTCCTTTGCTTCTTGTTAATTGCTCTCTTTCCTCAGGAAGTGACACAACAACTTGTTCCAATTTTAATCTTTTTCCGTCCTTATCAACGAACTGAATTATGCTTCCGCCTTTAGTTTCAACGGCACCGTACTCACCTTTAATAAAGTTTTTCCATTCCCATGCTTGAGAACCAACGAAGATCAAACCTCCTATAATGGTTAAGAACATATAGAATGCCACTTTACTTTGTTTCATTTGATGGCCAGCGTCAACAGCCAAAACCATTGTTACTGATGAAAAAATCAAAATAAAAGTCATTAAGGCCACGTAGTACATTGGTGCTTCAACACCATGCATAAATGGAAAGTGAGTAAACACCTCGTCGGCAATAGGCCAATTATTAATAAATTTAAACCTTGAAAAACCATATGCTGCTAGAAATCCTGTGAAGGTTAAAGCATCAGATACGATAAAAAACCACATCATTAATTTGCCATAATCTGCACCCATTGGCTGATTTCCGCCGCCCCAAGTATTTTCAGTATTATTTTCAGTAGTAACTGTAGCTGCCATAAAAGTTCTTAGTTAAAAAGTTCCCAAATTTAGATTTTTTTTCTTATTTAAAGAAATATAAAAACAAAAACAAACTAATCCACAAGAAATCAAGAAAGTGCCAGTAGATTGCACCAAGCTCAATGCCAAGTAATTGACTCGAATTGTATTTTTGTTTAAAATGATTATAAATTATTATTAAAAGCGAAATTATTCCTCCTGCTAAGTGTGCCAAGTGTACAGTTGCGATAACATACAAAAAAGTAGTGGCAATATTACTCTCAGGACCAGTGAAAAAATAACCGCTTTCCATAAGTTGTCCAAAACCTTTAAATTGTGAAAATACAAATGAAATTCCTAATGCCATTGTCAATAATAGCAACGCTGTAGTCGCTTGTCTATTATTATTTTGAATAGCTTTTTTTGCCAAATGGAAGGTAATGCTGCATAAAATTATAGCAACTGTACTAAAATAAAAAGCTGTAGGAAATTGAAAATCTTTCATCCAATCTTCTCTTGATTTACTTACTACAAAAGCACTTACTATTCCAGCAAACATCATTGTCATGCTGCCCATGGCGAACAACAAGAGCAGTTTATATGATCTTGAAGTTCTTTCTTTATGTTCTAGAGCGGTCATTGTCATACCAAATTATCTTAAAAATTTATCAATAATATATACAAGCTGTAGCAAAGATATATAAGAAACGCTAACTAACATTAATGTTCGTGCAGCTTTTGCGGTTCTTAATTTATACAATTTTACAGCATAAAAAATCATCCATATACCCAATAAGAATACAATTGCTGCTGCTATTGGTGAAATATATAACCTTCCGGTGTAGCCTAAACTTGGAAGTAATGATGCGATTAGCAACCAAACTGAATATAATATTATTTGTAATGCCGTGGAGGTATCTTTTTTTCCAGTAGGAAGCATAAAGAACCCAGCCTTTTTATAATCATCAAATAAAAACCAGCCAATTGCCCAAAAATGCGGAAACTGCCAAAAGAATTGTATCAGGAAAAGTGTTCCAGCTTCAATGCCAAAATCATTGGTTGCTGCAACCCAGCCCAACATAAAAGGAATTGCTCCTGGAAAAGCGCCAACAAAAACCGAAAGCGAAGTATATTGTTTAAGTGGAGTATAAATACTAGTGTATAAAAAAATCGAAATCGCTCCAAACATCGCAGATTTTGGGTTGATAAGGTACAGTAAAATCAAACCAACAATTGTCAGTAAGCTAGCGATAAAGAGCGCGTGATTGGGAGACATTCTTCCAGATGCTACAGGCCGGTTTTTAGTTCGGTCCATCAAAGCATCAAGATCTTTTTCAATAACTTGATTAAATGCATTGGAAGCACCAACCATACAGTAACCGCCAACGGCCAACATTGCCAAGGTTGTAAGTTTTAAATCTTGAAAATTAAGCACTCCAAGAAGATAACCAGCAATAGAGGAAAATACCACACTAACCGCTAAGCCAGCTTTGGTGATTTCTTTGAAATCAATTGCAATTTGTCTAAAAGAAAATGTAGGGGCAGTAGTGTTCATCAAAGTTTACATTCCGAATTCTCAGAACTTGCGCAAAGATACTTTATAGAAAATGATTTGACAAAAAACAATTCATAAAAAATGAGAGCTATTTTATTGCGAATTATCTTAGATAATCTTCCATAAACGTAGAAATAATTTGCCAAAAAACTGATAAAAAAATTTAAATAACTCGTTGGGTTTAGTTATCATTAATTTAATGGCAAATATATTTTCAGCTTATTTCTAGTTCACTTAGACCCAATATTGTTAGTCTGAGCTTGTCGAAGATCTTATTTATAACACTTCGACAAGCTCAGTGCGAAAATCTGCAACTAAGTTACGTTACTAAATAATTGTAACTAACGATTTTAAATACTCTTCAACAATCTTTTGGATCCAAAAAAGAACAACTATTTGGTTTGTAATAAAACATACTTTTAACGGTTATATCACTGTTCAAATACTAGAAATCCACTCTTTTTATATTGCATCTACTTGCTGTGTGACATTTGTTACTGACTACGCTGATTTGTGAGAGTACTTTTGCTTCATCATTTAGAAAAACTAGTATGAAGAAAATAAAGTACATCATTTTTATAGGGACACTTTTTATGTCAGTATTCGGATATAGTCAAGATACTTTGATTATTGCTAAAAGCGATTTGATACAAAAGCTTGCTGATCAGAACCTACAACTCAAAATTGCAGACAAAACCTATCGGTCTGCTAAAGCGGATTACCATCAATCGAATGCACTCTTTTTGCCCAACATAAATGTGTCGTATACTGGAATTTCAACCGCAAATCCGTTGATGGCTTTTGGTTCCAAATTAAATCAGGAAGTTTTAACCGCTTCCGATTTTAATCCAGCTTTGTTAAATGATCCTGCAAAAACCCAAAACTTTGCTACCAAATTTGAAATCCAACAACCTTTGCTTAATATGGATGGGTTATTTGAAAGAAAAGCAGCCAAATCTAAAATGGAAGCGTTTCAGTTGCAAAATCAACGCACCAAAGAATATTTAGAATTAGAAGTTTCCAAAGCGTATATGCAACTGCAATTAGCGTATCGAGTAATTAAAGTGCTAGAAATAGCAGGTACGACTAGCACATCTAATTTGAAATTAGTCGAAAATTACTTCAAGCAAGGGTTGTTGCAAAAAACAGATTTATTAAATGTTCAAGTTCGTGTTAATGAAATCTCCAATCAATTGCACTATGCCAAATCAAATGTGGAAAATGCATCGGATTATTTGGCTTTTCTTTTGAATGAAGATTTAAAAGGTAAGATATACAAACCAACGGAACAATTGGATAACACGATTGCTGTAGAAGCAATGAATACGTCGGTATCAGATAATAGGAAAGACATTCAAGCTATGACGAAATCAGCCGAAACGTATGCTACCATGTTTCAGTCCTCTAAAATGGCTTTTCTTCCCAGACTAAATGCTTTTGGAAGTTATGAATTGTTTGATAGAAACTTCATCGGAACTTCTGCAAAAGGATATACTGTTGGTGCGCAATTGTCTTGGACCGTTTTTGACGGTTACAAATCGATTGGAAAATTTGAAAAAGCAAAAGCCGAATCTCAAAAAGCAACTACTGAAAAAGAACAATATAAAGCACAAAGCCAATTGGAATTAAACAAAACCAATCGCCAACTTAGAGATGCTGAGAACAAAGTGAATTTATCACAATTAGCATTCGAACAATCTCAAGAGGGCTATAGAATTAGACAAAATCGTTTTACACAAGGTTTAGAAAAAACAACTGATTTATTGCAATCGGAAACACAAATGATCCAAAAAGAATTAGAGCATTTGCAATCCGTTTTCGAATATAATTTCACCAAACAGTATTTGCAGTTTTTAACGAAGTAAGAAAATAGAACAAAGAAAAAAGAGAAAAGACAATCAAAAATACATTCCAATGAAAAAAATAATAACAATACTTTCCATTTCAGCAGCACTTTTTATTTCCTGTGGAAAAGCCAAGAAAGAAGTTGTCCATAATGAACCTGCAATTGCTGTAAAAGTAAGCGGAACAACAGCTGATAACAATGGTGAATTTGTAACCGCAAGCGGAAAGATTGAGGCTGAAAATAGCGCTACTGTTTCTACTAGAATGATGGGTTATATAACGAAGCTCAATGTGAAAGTCGGACAAAAAGTAAGTGTAGGACAACTTTTAGTCAGTATAAACAACACCGATTTACAAGCCAAAAAAGCACAAGTGGATGCTTCAATTTTACAAGCGACAGCAGGATACAATAATGCTAAAAAGGATTATGATCGTTTTACAACTTTGTTCAACCAGCAAAGTGCGTCTCAAAAAGAATTAGACGACATGACTTCGCGCTACGAAATGGCAAAAGCAGGTGTAGAAGGAGCAAAGCAAATGCGTAATGAAGTACTAGCGCAGTTTTCTTATTCGAATATCACGGCTCCGTTTTCTGGAGAAGTTACCAATACCTACATTAAAGAAGGCGATATGGCAAACCCAGGAATGCCTTTAGTGAGTATAGAAGGGGCAAGTCAATTGCAAGTAACCGCAATGGTTTCTGAAAGTGATATTACGTCGATTACAAACGGCATGAATGTAAACGTTTTAATAAAATCAACGAATCAAGAATTGGCTGGGCAAGTAGTTGAAGTTAGTGGTTCGGCTAAAAATACAGGTGGACAATATTTGGTAAAAGTCAATCTGAAAAATGCAGGAAGTAAGGTGTTATCTGGAATGTTTGTCAATGTCCAGTTTCCAATAGCGAACCAACCAAAAACTACAACAACCACAAAATCGGATAAAGTTTTAGTGCCCGAAAGTGCTTTGTTACATCAAGGACAATTGACTGGAATTTATACTATCGGAACAGGAAACATAGCGATTTTACGATGGTTACGCATCGGAAAAACCGTTGGCAATAAAGTGGAAATTTTATCCGGATTATCCAATAACGAACAATATATCGTTTCGGCCGAAGGGAAATTATACAACGGCGTAAAGATTAGTGTTCAGTAAGCAGTAATCAGTCGCAGTTTTCAGTCACACTGAGTGATCCTGAAACCTTAGGAGGAGTGCTTATAATTATGAAACAGAATTAAAAAGTAGAATTTATCGTTAATTCCGCGTGAGGGATAGTAGTGTAAATCCTTTTTCATCAGTGAAAGTTCCCGCTTTTAGCGGAAATAATTAGGTCCAGAAAAAGATTGAAACGAATAGCCTGACCCGACCTTTTGGAAGGGGCACGCCCAAATAAATAAAACAAAATGCAAGAAGGTATTTCAGGTAAAATAGCCAATTTTTTCATCAACTCTAAACTGACCATTTTATTAATGATTGGTTTGATGATCATCGGTGTGTACAGTTCGTTCTTAATTCCACGTGAAGAAGAACCACAAATTAACGTGCCGATGGCCGACGTCATGGTTGGTTATCCAGGTGCAAGTCCGAGTGAAGTGGAAAGCCGCGTGGTAAAACCATTAGAAAAAATTCTTTCCAATATCAAAGGTGTCGAACACGTGCACAGTATGGCGATGAACGGACAAGCCATGATTATTGTTCAGTTTTATGTTGGGCAGGATGTGGAGCGTTCGTACGTGAAATTGTATGATGAGTTGGCGAAACACGAAAATATGTTTCCTCAAGGCGTTTCCAAACCAATGGTAAAAACGCGTTCAATTGATGATGTTCCGATGCTGGGATTGACGCTTTGGAGCGATAAATTAAATGATTTTGAAATCCGTCAAATTGCGGAAGAAGTAACATCTGAAATCGAAAAAGTCAAAGATGTTGCCATAACAAAAGAAATTGGTGGAAGAAATCGCGAAGTAAAAGTGGTTTTGGATAAAGATAAAATGGCTGAAAATGGTGTGGATGCTTTGGGGATTATGCAAATGATTCAAGCCAATAACGGGAGTTCACAATCGGGAAGTTTTGTCAATAATGATAAAGAATATTTGGTTACTACAGGCGAATTTTTGAAATCATCAGAAGATGTGGAAAATTTAGTAGTCGGCGTCAATTCGAATATGCCAGTATATTTAAAACAAGTAGCAAAAGTTGAAGATGGTCCATCAACACCGAGAAGTTATGTGTCTTTTGGTTATGGAAAATCGAATGAAAAATTTGCCAAAAATAAATCGGAATATCCAGCGGTTACCATTTCTATCGGAAAAGTGAAAGGTGCCGATGCGATGAAAATTTCAGAGAAGATTTTGGATAAAGTCGAACATTTGAAAAAGACTTTGATTACTGATGATGTTCATGTTGAGGTTACTCGAAATTATGGTGAAACGGCTTCTGATAAAGTAGGCGAGTTATTGCTGCATTTGTTTATTGCTATTATTGCCGTTACGCTTTTAGTTATTTTGGCTATGGGTTGGCGTGGCGGTTTGGTGGTATTCTTTTCCGTTCCATTAACGTTTGCCTTGACCTTATTTGCGTATTATTTATTGGGGTATACCTTAAATAGAATTACACTTTTCGCTTTGGTTTTCGTGGTCGGAATTGTGGTAGATGATAGTATTATTATCGCAGAAAACATGCACCGACATTTCAAGATGAAGCGATTGCCCTTTAAACAAGCCGCTATTTATGCGATTAATGAAGTGGGAAATCCAACTATTTTAGCAACTTTTACCGTTATTGCAGCAATACTTCCGATGGCATTTGTATCTGGAATGATGGGGCCTTATATGAGTCCGATGCCGATTGGCGCTTCGATTGCTATGTTACTTTCGTTGTTTGTTGCCTTGACTGTCACACCTTATTTAGGGTATCATTTATTACAAGAAAAAGAGGAACAAGCGCATAAAGCCGAAAAAGGTTTAGAGGCGGGATGGATTTATAAAATCTACAACAAATTAGAACGTCCGTTATTAGAAAGCAGTAAAAAAAGAAGACTATTAGTGGGCGTAACCGTGTTGTTGCTTATCGGTTCGGTTGCTATGTTCTTTACCGATTCCGTTTTAGTGAAAATGCTTCCATTTGATAATAAAAATGAGTTCCAAATTGTGGTCGATATGCCGGAAGGAACAACATTAGAACGAACTGCAGCCGTTACGCAAGAAATCGCTCAGTACTTATCAACGGTTCCCGAAGTTGTGAATTATCAAAACTATATTGGAACATCGGCACCCATAACGTTCAACGGATTGGTTCGACATTATGATATGCGTGGCGGAAGTAATATGTCCGATATTCAAGTGAATTTACTACACAAAGAATCACGCGATTTACAAAGTCATGATATTGCTAAAATCGTGCGTCCCGAAGTCCAAAAAATTGCCAAAAAATATGGTGCTAATGTCAAAATTATTGAAGTGCCACCAGGACCTCCAGTTCTTTCGACTTTGGTAGCCGAAATTTATGGACCAAATTATAAAGACCAAATTAAAATGGCGAATCAAGTGAAAAAGATTCTAGAAACTACTTCAGATATTGTGGATGTTGACTGGATGACCGAAGACAATCAACTTGAATATAAATTGGTTGTGGATAAAGAAAAAGCCATGCTTAATGGAATCGCATCGCAACAAATCGTTGGAAACTTGACGTATTTATTAAAAGAATATCCAATTTCAAATTTGTATGACGAACATTCGAATGATAATGTGGGCATCGTACTTTCGCTTGACGACAAAGACAAAACCTCTTTACAAGATATTCAAAACTTGAAAATAAAAGGGAGTCGTGGGAATTTAGTCCCAGTCGGTGATTTGGTGGAAGTGGTGCAAGATACTTTACAAAAAACGATTTACAGAAAAGACCAAAAACGAGTAGTGTATGTTACTGCGGATATGGCTGGAGCGCTTGAAAGTCCGGTATATGCTATTTTGGGAATGAATGAAAAACTTCAAAAAATGAAGTTGCCCAAAGGGTATAAAGTCAATGAATTATACATGGATCAACCCTCAGACGAAAGTGACTTTACGGTAAAATGGGATGGTGAATGGCAGATAACCTTAGAAGTTTTCCGTGATTTAGGCGTTGCTTTTTTGGTCGTAATTGTGATTATTTACATGCTGATTGTAGGTTGGTTTCAAAACTTTAAAACGCCAATGGTGATGATGATGGCAATTCCACTTTCATTAATCGGAATTGTATTTGGACACTGGTTATTAGGAGCTTTCTTTACTGCAACATCGTTCATCGGAATGATAGCTTTGGCTGGAGTAATGGTCCGGAACTCGGTGTTGCTCATCGACTTTATCGAAATCCGATTGAACGAAGGCGTTCCATTAAAACAAGCTATTATTGAAGCTGGAGCGGTACGAACTACGCCAATTTTATTAACCACTGGTGCCGTAGTAATAGGAGCCTCCATAATCTTATTCGATCCAATTTTCCAAGGATTAGCCATCTCATTAGTGTTTGGTGCTATAGTTTCAACGGTTTTAACCTTGTTGGTTGTGCCAATTATTTACTATGTTACGGAAAGGAAAAAATGGGAGAAGAAATAGTATTCAGTTTTCAGTATTCAGTGCTCAGTTCTCAGTTTACAATCATCATTAATAAAAACTCATAATTCATAACTCAATATAAAATATGAAATTAGTAATCATCACTTCCATTCAAGAATTTGAAGCAGAAATAAAAAAACAATTAAAAAGGGCTGAAGTAACTACGTTTTCGTTTAAAAATGTTTCAGGATATCGCGATACTAGTGAAGACGCATTGGAAACAAATTGGTTTTCTAGTCCAATGCATGTGACAGAATCTATCGTCTTCTTTGCCTTTGTAAAAAAAGAAAATGTAGAGCGACTTTTTGAAGGTATAAATGAATTTAATAGCAAACAAGAAACGCTTTCCAACATTCATCTCGCTGTAGTAAATGTTGAACAATCAAATCTAAAATAATAAATTATGAAAAATCGAATCGTCAGAGCTGTGGCAGGAACTTTTATTTTAATTAGTATTTTGCTGTCTGTTTATGTAAATCAAAATTGGTTGTGGTTTACCGCCTTTGTTGGAGTCAATTTACTACAATCTTCAATAACCAAATGGTGTTTGATGGATGATATTTTAAAAAAGATAGGTATTAAGGATTAACTTATGAAAATCTATTTCAACACGTAGTTAGTTCTTACTGTGATTTTATCGTCTAATGCAATGGCGCAAGAACAGATAAATAGCTGGTTAGAAAAACTTTATGCATTCCGCTGATAGAAAAGTAAAAAGGGCTGTTGAATGGCAATACAGAAGTGCAGTCGAAGTATAAAAAGCACCGCTGATTTGCAGCACTTCAAAGGCTACTTTAGGAAATCTTAAGAATGTACTAACCCATTCCAAATACCAGCTGCTGCACCTTTGCTTAAAATAAAACAGCCATGATAACTTCAACCCACTTACATGCCATGGTAATCCACTTTCCCATCGCATTACTTTTCGTTGCATTTTTAAGCGAAGTAATTGGACTCCTCTTCAAAAAAACATTTTTTACGACAGCTGCTTTTTACTTACTTATATTAGGTACATTTGGGACTATTGCAGCCTATTTTTCAGGTGGTGCAGCTGGAGAAGGCATGGAAGAAGGGACTTTTGGAAAAGCAATTGGCATGCACGAAGAAGCGGCTGTTATATCCTTATTGCTTGCTGTAGTTAGCAGTCTGGTCTATAGTGCAATAGTTGTATTTAAGTACGAGCAAAAATGGGCAAAATTTATTACTGTAGTATTGATGGCTACTTTGATTGGTGCTATCAGTCGCACAGCCTATTTAGGCGGACAATTGGTTTACAAACATGGGGCTGGAGTAGAATTGGCTTTGCCCGATTTTAACGAAACAGACAACATTCCAAATTAGAAGTGTTGTGTTTCTAATAATACTAAAATGAGAATTTTAATTGTAGAAGACGAACCCGCAATTTCAGGTTTCTTAAAAGAAGGACTTGAAGAGGAAGGTTTTGCTGTAGATGTAGCCGATAATGGCAGAAAAGGTCTCGAACTCGCTTTAGATTTTGTAAATGAATATGATGTCATGCTACTCGATTGGATGTTACCAGGTGTTAGTGGCATTGAAATTTGCCGCAATGTTCGCAAAGTAAACCAACAAGTCCCTATTATTTTCCTGACCGCCAAAGATACGGTAGACGATACCGTATTTGGTTTAGAAACGGGCGCCAACGACTACTTGAAAAAACCGTTCGCATTCGAAGAATTGTTAGCGCGAATTAGAGTAGTGATGCGAAAGATTTCTGGCGAACACTCCGTTTTTTCTTTTGGAGCTATCCAAATGAATGTCGACGTGCATGAAGTGACCAAAGCGGGAAAACAAATTAGCCTAACGCAAAAAGAATTTGCACTATTAGAATTGCTGCTGCGCAATAAAGGGAAAGTCTGCCGTCGAACCCGAATTATGGAAAAAATATGGGACGTTCATTTTGACAAAGACACCGCAGTTATTGATGTTTTTATTAATGGATTGCGAAAAAAACTGGATCAAGATAACCAAGATTCTTTTATTCAAACCATAAGAGGTGTCGGATATCGAATTAATGAAGAGGAATGAGATTAAGCTTTAAAAAAAGAATAGCTACTTATAATTTAATTGCGATCGCTACTGTTTTAGCTGTCGCATTTAGCGCTATTTATGGCGTGGTCTATTTCACGTCCTATAAACACTTAGACGACGACATCAGTACCGAAAAAACGGAAGTGTTTTCTAATTTAGATTGGGAAGATGATACCATCATCATGAACAAAATGCCCGAATGGGAAGAATCAGAACACAAACAAATTGAAATTAATCCCACTTTTATGCAGATTGTCGATTTAAATGGGAAAACTGTTTATAAATCGGCCAATCTTCAAGAAAACCGTTTTCTTTTTAATCCAAAAAATAAAAGAACGGTTTATTACAATGCAACAATCAACCATCAAAAAATAAGACAAGGGCAGTTTCCTGTTTTTAATAATAAACATAAAATAATTGGCCAGCTTACTATTGGTATTTCCCAACAAGAATCGTATAATGTACTGCATAACTTACTGCTGGTTCTGGTAGCGACCTATATTCTTATTATTTTAATTTTATATTTCATCATGACTTTTGTGGCATCCAAAGCCATAGCCCCAATACAGCAATTGATTTTTTCGGCTTCGCAAATTAACTATGCGAACATAAGCTCCCGCTTACCCTTGCCTGAAAATGAAGATGAAATCCACCAATTGGCCACCACGATTAATGCGCTATTGAACCGATTGGAGACCAGTTTTTACCAGCAAAAACAATTTACCTCGGATGCGTCCCATGAAATGCAAACTCCATTAGCAGCTATAAAAGGAATCATCGAAGTGCTTTTAAGAAAACCCCGAACAGCCGAACGCTACGAGGAAAAAATGCAGGAAGTATTGGTTCAAACCAACCGCCTATCGTCTTTGTACGACCAATTATTACAGTTGGCTCGCTTAGAGTCTTCTGTTCTAGTAGCTAAGAAAGAACTAGTATTGCTGGAACGTACAATCAAAAAAGTAGTCAAAACCCATGATAAACTTATTGTAAACAACGGGATCGCAATGTTCAGTAGCGTTCCAACAGATGTGGTAATACAAGCAGACGTTTTGTTATTAGAGATAATTTTAGACAATTTAATCTCAAACGCGATTAAGTACAATAAAACAAATGGAGTCCTCATCTTTACTTGGGAAACAGCTACCAAAACGCTGAGTATAATTGATGAAGGCATCGGAATTGACTCTAATCAATTACCCTTGCTGTTCAACCGTTTCTTCAGAGCCGATGATTCCAGATGCTCTCAAATTCCCGGAAATGGATTGGGGCTATCTATTGCCAAACGGTTGTGTGATGTGCAAAATATTTCCCTATCAGTTACTAGTGAGAAAGGGAAAGGCACTACGTTTCAATTGCAATTTCCTGACTAAAATTTTAGCTGATTTTAAGATTACACTAAGAAAAGGAATAGGCACCTCGGCTGACCTTTACATTGTTATAAATCTTAAAACACTTATCTTATGAAAACGCAAAGCATCACCTTTGGTTTACTCCTTTTTGCACTAAGTCTTACCTCTTGTAAAAACACCGAAACACCAGCAACCGAAAAGTCCAGTAATGAAGTAGCAGCTTCTGCAGCTGATTCTGCACCCATTCTGCAAGTCACCACCACTAAAGAGTCTCTTAAATCCACAGAAAAAAACGGAAAAGAAGAAAAAGAAGAAAAAGAAGAAAAAGAAGAAAAAGAAGAGAATGAAGCAAATGAAAAAAACGAAAAATAAAAAATTGAAAAAATAGAAATCATGAAAAAAAATGTAATCTTAATTGCCCTATCAATCACTACCGGAGTTTCCTTATATTCTTGCAAGAATGCAGAAGAAAACAAAACCGAAATGAAAAATCCAATTGAAACTATGACTAGTAGTGCTAAGTCAACTACGATCGGTTCACTTTCAGTGGCGGAGGCCAAAGTTAAAATAAGTGCCGATTTACAAGATGCTTTTAATGGAGAATCTAATGCTACAGCTCGTTATGCTGCCTTTTCTAAAAAAGCGGCTGAGGAAGGGTATAAAGAAATTGCATTATTGTTTAAAGCCGCTTCATTAGCTGAAAAAATTCACGCAGGAAATCATAAAGCAGTACTACAAGAAATGGGTGTTGCAGTAAAACCTGCTGTTATTGATGTAAAAGTACTTTCTACTAAAGAGAACCTAGAGTTTGCCATTAAAGGAGAAACCTACGAAGCTACAACTATGTATCCTAACTTTCTTAAAGATGCCAATGCTGCTGGAAACCAATTAGCGCTAATTAGCTTAAATTATGCTTACAAAACAGAGAAAAAACACAAAGAATTCTACGAACAAGCATTAGCTGCTCTAATTGCCAGCAAGACAAACACATTAGCCACAACTTATTTTGTTTGCCCAACATGCGGAAATACTTATGAAACTACAGCACCAAAACGTTGCGGCATCTCAATGACTAGCGGTGAAAAATTCATCAAAATTAATGCACTTTAATCTATAGAAATCATGGATCAAACTCATTTGCATTTATTAATTACACACCTACCCATTTTTGGATCACTTTTAGGAACTTTCGTATTGGGATATGCCATCTGGAAAAAAAGTGACAGCACCACTCTTGCTGCCTACTATATGCTTGTTATTTCAGCAATTGGAGCCGCAATTGCTTATCTTACTGGGGACGGTGCCGAGGAAACCGTAGAAAACATTCAAGGTGTTTCTGAAACAGTTATTGAACAACATGCCGACTTTGCGGTCTTTGCCATAATAGGATTAAGTATAGTTGGTGTATTTTCATTAATTGGAAGTTACTTCGTTCATACCAAAAGTGCCTTTGCAAAAACTATAGCTACAGCAACCTTATTTTTAGCGTTAATCAGTTTTGGCTTGGTGGCTCGTGCAGGGAACTTAGGTGGACAGATTAGACATACTGAAATTGTATCCGGTGTCGTCCAAAATGGAGGAGAACAAGGCGGAGAAAAAGATGGCGATGACTATTAAATAAAATTTTCACTCATCATTGATTACCTTAAGATTTCAAAAAAGCGACTTCCAAACGAAGCGCTTTTTTAGTAGTACTAAATAATTCAAGATACAGATAGGATTATAAATTGGTAAGAATCTATTGGATAGTTTTTACTCGAACCGATTTTGATAGTAGTATTTTTTAAATGACAGATACTAACTTTTATTAAATCTAATATTATATATTTAATCTCAAGTTTTACTAAATATTGTAACAGGCGTCGATCAGCGTTAAAATTAATTTTAAAATAATAAAAAAATGGTAACAATTGACAATTATTTAGATAGTCATTACATACACAGAAGTAATTGGTTAAGAGCCGCTGTTTTAGGCGCTAACGATGGAATTATATCTATTTCAAGTTTAGCTATAGGGGTTGCCGCAGCGAGTTCGGCTAGAGAACCTATTGTTTTAGCAGGCGTGGCAGGTCTTGTAGCTGGAGCTTTGTCAATGGCTGCTGGTGAATATGTTTCGGTGAGTTCGCAAACCGATACTGAAAAGGCAGACATTGAACGAGAAATAAAAGAACTGAAGGAAATGCCAGAGGAAGAGCTACAAATATTAGCGCAAATCTATGAAAAAAGAGGACTCAGCAAAGAAACAGCAATGCAAGTTGCTGTCGAATTTACTGCGAAAGATGCATTAAGCGCACATATAAGAGATGAGCTGGGCATAAACGAAATTAGTCAAGCAAATCCAATTCAAGCAGCACTAGCTTCTGGTGCAGCATTTACGATTGGAGGAATCTTGCCACTCTTGGCAGTGTTTTTTGCACCGGTAATAGGAATGGAATACTGGTTGTATGGCTTCACCATAATTGCTTTAATTATTTTAGGCGGAATTGCAGCTAAAACAGGAGGTTCGAGTATCAAAAAAGCTATTTTTCGTATAACGATTTGGGGAACAATTGCCATGGGTTTATCTGCTATAGTTGGATATATTTTTGGTATTAAATTGTAATTTTTAATCCAAAGAAATTTAAACTCCTTTAACGAATAGTAGAATAGAAATTGATTTTTTAGCCAATACAAATCAACACCAGATTTAGAATCTATGGATAGAAATATAGACTGCCCCCAAAAAGTTAGACACTATTTGGGGGTATTTTTATGGAAAGAAAAGTCATATATACGTTTAAATTTAAGTTGGAATGTGTGAAATTAGTTTTAGAAGATCATAATGCTATTAATTATGTTTCAACGGTTAAAGGTCCGAGCCGAGCCAACATTCGCAAATGGATTGGGTTCTACAAAGAGTATGGCGAAATTGGTTTATTACCAAGTAAAAATCAAAGCTATAGTGTTGATTTTAAGATAAGAGTTTGAAAATTTATTGAATTAAAGAAAACGTCTTTAAGAGAAGCTTCGATAAAATTTAATATTCCTGACACTGCAATTATTATAAAATGGCAAAGAGATTTTGCTAATTTTGATGTTAATGGATTAAATTCACAACCCAGAGGCAGACCAAAATCTATCAGCAATTTTAAACGTTCCAAACGTACATCAGACAAACCATTAACCAGAGAAGAAGAACTTTTACTTGAAAATGAAAGACTTCGTTGTGAACTCGATTTGCTAAAAAAGTTGCAAGCCTTAATTCAAGCAGAAAAAACCAAAAAGCGCAAGCCTTAGTGGAATTAAGGCATCATTATGATTTAAAATTACTCCTAAATCTTACCGATCTAGCTCGAAGTAGTTTTTATTACCACGAAAAACAAAGCAAGTCAGTTGATAAATACAAAGAGATAAAAGAACGGAATAAATCCATTTATCACAAACATAAAGGACGTTATGGATATAAACGAATTACCGATGAATTAAACAATAAAGGAATAATCATCAATCATAAAACGGTTTTTAGGTTAATGAAATTATTGGCATTGAAGAGTGTCATTAGAATCAAAAAATACAAATCTTACAAAGGAGAATAAGGCAAAATAGCTCCAAATATTTTAGAGCGGAATTTTAGAGCTACAGCTCCAAACCAGAAATGGGCAACTGATGTAACAGAATTTAATGTTTCTGGGAACAAACTGTATTTATCCCCTACAATTGAATTGTTCAATCAAGAGATTATCAGTTATGAACTTACAGAACGACCAGTGTTCAATCAAGTAGTTATGATGTTAAATAAAGCTTTTAAGACAATACCAAACAACACTAATCTGGTTCTGCATTCTGACCAAGGATGGCAATACCAAATGAAACAATATCAACATTTATTGCACCAAAAAGGAATTAAGCAAAGTATGTCAAGAAAAGGAAATTGTTTAGATAATGCCATTATCGAAAACTTCTTCGGAGTAATTAAATCAGAATTATTTTATCTTAAGAAATACAAGTCAATAGACCAATTAAAACAGGAAATAGAAGAATATATAAATTAGTACAATAACGAAAGCATCAAGTCTAATTTAAACAAAATGAGCCCGATTAAATATCGAGCTCATTATTATCAAAATTAATTATAAATTTGTCTAAACTTTTGGGTTCAGTCTTCAAAGATGGACTTATTTATTTGTTTTGTAATTTATAACTATCGAATGGGTTGATTCAGTATCAAATCTAAATATAAATTAATTTTGTCTTTTAACTCTTTTCTGGGTGTTATAAAGTCAAGAAAACCATGTTCTAACACAAACTCTGCGGTTTGGAAGCCTTCAGGTAAATCTTTTCCTGTTGTATCACGAACAACTCTTGGTCCGGCAAAACCAATTAAAGCGCCAGGTTCAGAGATGTTAACGTCGCCAAGCATGGCATAGGAAGCCGTTGTTCCTCCTGTTGTTGGATCAGTACAAAGTGAAATATATGGAATTTTAGCGTCAGCAAGCTGCGCGAGTTTTGCAGAAGTTTTCGCTAATTGCATTAACGAATACGCCGCTTCCATCATACGTGCTCCACCAGATTTTGAAATCATTACAAAGGGTATCTTCTTTTTAATCGAATAATCAATTCCACGGGCAATTTTTTCACCTACAACTGCGCCCATCGAGCCTCCAATAAAAGCAAAATCCATACAGCACACCACTACATCTTTTCCTTTAGATTTTCCAACTGCCGTTCGAACAGCATCTTTTAATCCTGTTTTGTCCATAGCATCTTTTAATCTGTCAGAATATTTTTTGGTATCCACAAAATGCAACGGGTCTTTTGATGTGATTTTAGCATCTAATTCTTTAAACTCATTATTGTCAAACAAGATTTCAAAATATTCTTTACTGCCAATTCTAACATGAAAATCATCTTCTGGGCTAACCCAAAGATTTCTTGCTAATTCATCTTGGTCAATAATTTGTCCTGTCGGCGATTTATACCAAAGTCCTTTTGGAACGTCTTTCTTATCTTCGGTTGCAGTAGTTATACCTTTTTCTGTTCTTTTAAACCAAGCCATAGTTTTGTAATTGATAATTGATAGTTGACAATTAATAATTATCAACTATCAATTGTTAATTGTTAATTATAAAGTATTTACATTGTTCAAGTCGGCGAAAGCCTGCTCTAATCTTTTGTTGAAAGTCAGTTCACCTTCACGTATCCATTTTCTCGGATCGTAGTGTTTTTTATTTGGAGAATCTGATCCATCTGGATTTCCAATTTGTGTTCTTAAATAGTCAATATTAGTAACCATATAATCACGAATTCCTTCGGTGTAAGCAAATTGTAGATCGGTATCAATATTCATTTTGATAACTCCGTAACCAATTGCTTCTCTAATTTCTTCTAATGTAGAGCCAGATCCGCCATGGAAAACAAAATCAACAGGATTGTTTTCCAAATTGAATTTGTTCTGAACATAATCCTGAGAATTTTTAAGAATTTTCGGCGTCAATTTTACGTTTCCTGGTTTGTACACACCATGAACGTTGCCGAAGGCTGCCGCAATTGTAAATCTTGGTGAAATTTTAGAAAGCTCTTCAAAAGCGTAAGCAACTTCTTCAGGCTGTGTATATAGTTTTGAGCTATCCACATCGGAATTGTCAACGCCATCTTCTTCGCCACCGGTAATTCCCAGTTCGATTTCTAATGTCATTCCCATTTTGCTCATTCTAGCTAAATAGGCTTTACAAATTTCGATGTTTTCGTGAAGTGGTTCTTCAGACAAATCAATCATGTGTGAAGAATATAACGGTTTTCCCGTTTCAACATAATGTTTCTCACTAGCCTCTAATAAACCGTCAATCCAAGGCAGCAATTTTTTTGCGCAATGGTCTGTATGTAGTATCACTGTAGCGCCATAAGCTTCAGCTAAAGTATGAATGTGTTTGGCGCCTGCTATTCCGCCAGCAATTGCTGCTTTTTCACCAACGTTAGAAAGTCCTTTTCCAGCATTGTAAGCCGCTCCACCATTCGAAAACTGAATGATCACAGGGGCATTTAACTTTGCAGCGGTTTCTAAAACACCATTAATTGTACTTGATCCAATCACGTTTACCGCAGGAAGCGCAAATCCTTTTTCTTTTGCATAGTTGAAAATAGCTTGAACTTCGTCACCAGTTGCAACTCCGGGTTTAATAGTATGAGACATTATTACGTGTTTTTTAAGTTAAGGTTACAAAAATAATAATTTCTAATTTTAGAAAGGATAATTAATTCCAATATTTAAAACAGATTTATCAAAACGCATTTCTTTTAGCCATTTTTCGTTTTCAGGGTTGGCCGGATTATAAGTTCTAAATGCCAAATCCAATCGGATAACAAAGAAATTAAAGTCGTATCTAAATCCAAAACCTGAACCAACTGCAATATTCTCTAGCGATTTTAAGCCAGAAAAAATAGCATCGGGATTGGTAACTATATCGGAAATATTCCAAATGTTTCCCGCATCTACAAAGAAAGCACCGTTTAACTGCTGTAAAATACCAAAACGAAACTCCGTACTAAACAATAGTTTCATATTCGCCTCATTAAAATCCTGTACAGAGCCAGTTCCTCCAGGGCCCAAGTTGTAGGATTGCCATGCTCGAATATCATTTGTCCCTCCTGCAAAATAACTCCGAGAAAAAGGAACGCTGTTTGAATTGCCATAAGGAATAGCAATTCCTGCAAATATCTTAGTTGCTAATATTTTTTTTCGGGTTAAATCCCAGTGCTTGATGTACTCGAATTCTGTTTTGATATATTGTGAATACTCAACTCCAAAAGCTGTTTCCGAACCATTTTGTGTTAGTTGTGAAGCTTCGGATAACAATGAAATTAAATTTCCTGCCGACTCAACTTTTGCTTTGATTGCATAAAAATCATTATCTGCTAAATCTCTTTGCGATGTTTTTGTAAAAGTGAAACTGGTAGAAAAAATCAAATTATCTTCTGTTAATCTTGTTCTTTGTTCACTGATACTATTGATGGCTTTTGCATCATTTACTGACGGTAGCGTAATGCCCTGGTCAACATCTGAAAGGAAATTATTAACCCCGTCAATTGTTAAACCATTGTCGTAATCGTTTCCTTCAAAGTACGAAGTGGGTGCATTATAATCAATGGCATACTGGTTTAATACTCGATAGGACGAACGATAAACATTGAAATAATTACGCGGATTTATATTTTTTACAAACTGAACATTAAGCATATCAAAACGTAAGTTCACTCCTCTTTTTGGTGTCCAGTTGTAAACCAGCGAACTCGTAAAGTTTTGTTTATCTAAACCAATATTGGTCTGCTTTGAATAACCAGCACTAATCGTAGTAAATGGAATCATCGATTTTGGAATGATTTTATCTGTTTTGAACGGAATAAACATTCTTGGAAAATTTAGTTTAGCGTCAATTCCAATTTCCGAAATGTTGAAGAAGTTATTATTGGGATTAGCCAAATCTCGTGAAGCACCAATATTTCCCCTAAATCCAATTTCAAAGGTTTCAGCGCCGTTGAACACGTTTCGAATACCTAAAAATGTATTTCCTGAAATTCCGAAATCTTGAATATTAGAATGTGTAAAATCGGTAGAAAAACCAAAAGTATACTTTTTTCTTGGCGTTAAATAAATATTAGCAATTAAGCCATTTTTGTCGTTTTCATCCTGAATATATTGAATTAGAGGATAATTAAAAACTTTAAGATTACTCAAGTATTTTGAGGTAAGTGTTGTTCTAATGTCAGAAAAATAATTTCCCTTGTTTACAAAAATTCCGTCAGTTAGTGATTTTGGACGGTATTTTAATTTGTTAACGCTGTATAATTTAAAATCTTTATATACCGTGCTGTCTTTTAGAGGAGCACTTTGGTTCGACGGATTGTGGTCAGTGTAAATGTTGACCCTGTTTATTTTATAAAGTTGAAAAGGAACATTGTACACGCTATCTTCAACCCTGATCGTTTCATTTTCAATAATCAAATCAACGTTGGCAAGATGTTTATTGGTTAATGTATCAATATCATACCGCACATAATTCTGCTGAAATCGAAAGGCTCCATGATTTCTGAAATTTTCAGTAATCCTTGCTGTTTCAGCATTAAAATTGGCATATTGAAGTCTTTCGCCAGTTTTTATAAAAGAATTTAATTTGCGTAATTGGTAAAGTGAATCTAGTGGTTTACTCGATATGTACGACTCAACACTGTCAATTACATAAGGCTTGCCAGTTGTAATGTCATACTGCAGTTTGACTTTTTTTGATCCAATGCTATCAATTTTATATTTGGCACTAACATCAAAATAACCCCGAGTATAAAAGTAAGATTTTAAACGGTTAACTGATTTTTTAGTGCTTACAGTGTCAATTATTACAGGTGCTTCGCCGGTCTTTTTTAAAAAATTATGTATACCCGAATACCAAAAGGACCGACCTAACCGTTTAACTTGTTTTTTGGAAAGCCATTCTGATTTTCGTTCATATTTTTTAGGATTTTTGTTGAATTTGGCTTTGTATATGGAATCTGTATTTTGTTTAGCCAAATTAAAAATATTCAGTCTAAGACGGTAGCCTAGAATAGAACTGTTTTGCTTTTGATACAACTGATTGAAAACATCTTCGACTTTGTTTTTCTTCCCGTCTACAAGAATGTCATTTTTTGTTAAAAGACTTTTTCCTTGTGGAACTCTTTTTGTGGTATTACATCCAAAGAAAATTATTCCAATTAGAATAAATAATGATATTTTTGTGATGCTATTTTTCAAGTGTTGCGAAATATTTAATTCAAAAGTACAGTATTTTATGGTTAGTAAAAACCAAATAAAACTAATTACAAGTCTTCAACAAAAAAAATACCGAAACGAGCATCAGTTATTTATTGCCGAGGGTGTAAAAGTAATACAGGAATTGTTACAATCAAATTTTGAACTCGAACATTTATTTCTAAAGGAAGCTATTTTTCAAGAAGTTTCCAGTGCACAAAAAACTTTAGTTACGGAGCTAGAAATGAAGCGAATTTCAGCTTTGAGCTCTCCTAGTTCTTGTTTAAGTATTTTTAAAATTCCAATAGCACCCAAAATTGATGTAAAGGGATTGGTTGTTGCCTTGGACGACATTCGTGACCCAGGCAATTTAGGAACAATAATTCGTCTTTGCGATTGGTTCGGTGTCAAACAATTGATTTGTTCCTCAGAAACGGTCGATGTGTATAATCCGAAAGTTATCCAATCTACAATGGGTTCTATAAAAAGAGTGAATGTGAGTTATGTTGATTTGGACACCTTCATTTCAGAAACTCAACTTCCTATTTTTGGAACTTTTATGGATGGAAAAAACGTGTACACTCAAGAATTGCCAAAAGACGCTATTCTGCTTTTCGGAAACGAAGCGAACGGAATTTCTGCTTCCTTAGAAAAGTTTATTAAGAACAGAATCGCAATCCCAAGATTTGGTGAAATTCAGCAAACAGAAAGTTTAAATGTAGCTACGGCAACAGCAATTTTTCTAAGTGAATTCAGAAGAAATATGAGATGAATACGTAATCTTAGATTAGTGAAAAGTGAAGTTAATTAAAATTGCCCGGGTTTTCAATGATTCAATATTTCCAGTCCAAGGGCTATTTGGATCAGCATCTCGGATTAACTCATCTTTCAAACCAAAAACGCCACGTATAGAAGGCGAGAATTTGAAATATTCAAAGTATAAATCAATACCAAAACCCATCGTATAATTCTGTGTCCACTGATTTACCCTAAATTTTTGAAGCTCATTTCCATCTTTTGACTTTGAATTGCTCGACAAATTTAACGTCGTTGATAATCCACCCAAAAGATAAGGTCTTATATTGCCGGTGCGCATAGAAGAGAATTTTAATAACATCGGAAAATCAATATAGGTTGCTTTCACTTCTCGCAAACCATCCCTTTCATTGTCAAACTGCGCATAACTCAATGTTCGACTAGCATAGTACAATCCCGGTTCAAAACGTAGTTCGACAAATTTGTGA
>Ga0105047_10001983_pt1 | contig 36712 bp, 25 predicted proteins | sample MAT04_FD_78384 | JGI IMG/M metagenome (GOLD analysis project Ga0105047, IMG submission 78384) | Freshwater microbial communities from Lake Fryxell liftoff mats and glacier meltwater in Antarctica - MAT-04 (megahit assembly) | ecosystem: Environmental > Aquatic > Freshwater > Ice > Liftoff... | reverse complement strand
TTGGAGCCCAGGAATCTTGTCCCAGTCGATCTGAATTCCGAGACCAACCACCAGAAAATCGTAACCGATACGCCGTCCCTCCCGCGTGATGATGTAATTCTCGTCGGGATGAAACTCGACGACATGCTCACGAATCCAATCTGCCCCCTCCGGAATAAAGGCGGATTCCGCACGCTCACTTTGTTCCTTGGGAAACACGCCAGCGCCGACCAGCGTCCAAAGCGGTTGGTAGTAGTGTTTGGTGGATGGCTCCACGATGGCAACATCATAGACTTTGAGCCGGCGGCGTAGTTGAGCAGCAACGGTAATGCCAGCCGTGCCACCACCGAGGATTAGGACCTGATAGTGATCTTTAAAAGTTGAGTTGGTCATGAGTCGTCGTCCTTGGGCTTAGGCGGCAGGTCGTGATTGCGCTGAACTTCCTTAAAGCCGTTCTTAACAAACAACGACACGACCTCGGCGTGCGCATGGATCAGACTTACGACATAGGGATCGTCCGAGGTTTCTGTAACTCGCATGCCCTTCTCCGTCTTCTCGTACACAAATTTAATCTTATCGGTGTGGCGGAACACCTCAGCGAACAGCGGATCGCGCAGGTGGATCGGCTGTTTTTCCTTGACTCGCTTTTCCATCGAGGCGACGTGCTTTTGAATTGCCACCGCGACCTCCGGCTTGTCGGATTCAGTTAGTGATTCAACGCCTTGATCGGTCTCCGTGACCTCGCGGCGAATGTCAGCCCGATGTTGCAACAGCTCATGAAAGAGATCCCGATCCGCGGCGAACGCCGGATCACTCCCGCGCCCCTTGCCCAGCGGACCTCTACCTGCCGCTTGTTGAGCCACGGCTGTTGAGGACAGCAACAACGCGGCTGCGAACGATAATCCCAATCCGAAATATTGAGCGCGCATGATCAGATCCTGTGGCATTGCCACTTTAGTGAATCGAGAGATAGGAGTAACCGTCTTGCTGCTTGTTGGCGTTGACGGTCATGGCAGACACGGCAACGAACACTTCGCGAGCAACTTCCGCCGACGCAAACCTGTTGCGGGCCAAAGATTGGCCGCACACAAAAATCTCGACCCCATGCGCCTTCAGCTCGTGAATCAGATCCGAATTCGGGTTTTTCGCCGCTGCGGTGTGCTTCGCATAGGCCTCATCGCTGAGTCCGACCTTGGTGGCTGCGCCATGCAGCACCAGGGCAAGCGTCCCATCCGTCGGCTTAAATCCCGCCTCGGCGTTGAGATTCAAATAACGAGCGACGCTTTCGAGCCCTTTGTTGAGTTCTTCGGGCTTGCTGTCAGCCGTGATGTCGAAAACGATTTTGATTCCGCGTCGTGGCGGTTCGGCGGCGTCAGGAATTCGGACAATCCCTCCGTAGTTCTCCACCTGCGGAAAGAGAAAGTTAGGACCGTCGGAGGCCGCCCCATAAGCTGCCACGGAAGTAAACGCCACAACGATCATCGACCAACCACGCATGGCCTATCTCCTACTGCCAAAAGGTGCGAAACATGACAAACAGCGCGACCAAGACAATCGCGGCCGCAAAGACCCGCTGAAGTGTTCGCCCGGCCAGCCGCTGGGCGAGCCCGCTACCGGCAAAAAGTCCGGCGACGCTCCCAAGGGTAAATAGTCCGGCCGTCGACAAGGTGAGATCTTTGCCGGCCAGAAGATGGCTTGCAGTGCCCGAGGCGCTGATGAGGGTAATGACCAACAGCGACGTCCCGATGGCCCGCTGAATTCCCATACCGCTGAACATCACCAGCGCCGGCACAATAATGAAACCTCCTCCCACGCCAAACAGACCCGACAGCACCCCGGCGCCCAATCCAATAACACTGAGCAAGATGGCGCATTGCGAGGTCAGGCGGAGCTTGCCTTCGGGATCGCGCTGACACGTAGGCCCCGCGTTCTCGTCCATAATGATCGGCAAACTTGCCGCTGCGTCTGCCGCCTTGCGCCACATACGCACGGCGATCACAAGCATGAGCACGGCGAATAGACCGAGCAGCGCGGCCTCTGGAATGCGATCAGCCAACATCGCTCCCAACGGGGCGCCGATCATGCCGGCGACGGCGAACATCAATCCGCTGGGAAACTCCACCATCCGGCTCCGCGCCCGTTGCACAAAGCCGACCAGCGACGTGGCTCCGACCGTCAGCAGTGACACGCCGACTGCCTCGCGAGCCGGCACGCCCAATCCATATACGAGCAACGGCACGGCAAATATAGCGCCTCCTCCCCCGGTCAGCCCCAGGGAGAATCCCACCAAGGTTCCGAATAATAGAGTGAGGAGTGCCATGAAACGTCCCTTCGCCGTGATCGCAATCCGCTAGCTCGCGGCGCCCGTGGTCGCTTCCACTTGCACGGGCAGTTTGGACGCCGCCCACGCTTTGAAGCCACCGACCAGATCGAGCACGTCCGGGCGTCCCCCTTGGGCGAGAACGCTGGCGGCAATCGCGGAGCGGTAGCCCCCCTCGCAATGCACGACAGCCGGTCGATCCTGTGCAATCTCTTTCGCGCGATCACGTAAGTGATTCAGCGGAATATTCAGGCTGCCGTCGATATGACCGGCTGCCCACTCGTTCTCGCTCCTCACATCCACCACGGTCGGCGCAGGGGTAGATTTGAGTTGCTCAGAGAGGGCGACGGCCGTGATGCGGTCGATCTTAGCGACGAGGTCTGGCCGATCGCGTAAAGCTTCCATACCGTCCCGCAGGTAGCCAGCCACATTGTCAAAACCGATGCGTCCCAAACGCATTACGGCTTCTGCTTCCTGGCGAGCTTCGGCAATTACGACGATGGGATATTTGTGGTCAAGCACGGTTCCACACCAGGTCGCGTACTTCCCTTGGATGCCCACGTTGATGGCGCCGGCCAGGTGGGCGCCCTCGAAGTCAATCGCCTCGCGGACATCGAGCAGTTGTGCGCCTTGGTTCTTGAGTCGCAGCACTTCTTCAAGCGACAGTGCATTCAGTGATTCCGACAGGGTTTCGTCCAGATTCGGACGTTCCTGACGATTCAGAATGGCGTCATGGACAAAGTAGCCTGGAGCTTCCGGTTGCTCGGCAGTGACGATCCGTTTGAAATCCTCACGGCTCATCGGCTGCAATGCGTAATTGAACTTCTTCTGCTCGCCGATCGTGGAGACCGTTTCCTTGCTGAGATTCTTGCCACACATCGAACCGGCGCCATGAGCCGGATAGACGAGCGTCTCATCGGGCAACTTCACGAGCTTGTTCGTGAGCGAGTCGTACAACATCTCCGACAGCTCGTCGGCCGTCACGCCGATTGACGCCAGGAGATCTGGCCGCCCCACGTCGCCGATAAACAGGGTATCGCCGGTCAGCACGGCCAATGGCTTGTCCGCGTTTTTGGCGAGGTCGTACACCAGGATCGAAATGCCTTCCGGTGTATGCCCAGGCGTTTCCATGATTTCCAAACGCACATCGCCAAACTCGATCCGCTCTCCATCCCTGACCTTGGTTGCTTGAAACTCCGGTTCGGCGCGCTGGCCGAGATAGATTTTAGCGCCACACTTGTCCCGCAGCTCAATATGGCCCGCAAGAAAGTCCGCGTGAAAGTGCGTCAAGAAGACGTACTTGATCTCGCAGTCGACGGCAGCGGCGTCGGCAATATATTGTTCGACGTCGCGCTGCGGATCGACCACGACCGCGGTGTGCGTTTTCGCGTCTGTAATTAAGTACGAGGCGTGGGACAGACAGCCGAGATAGTATTGTTTGAGTTGCATGGCATGGGCTCCTGGTTCCTTATGGATGCCGAGGCGGCGAATGGGCCTAAAAACGTCCTTCAGCGACAACACGACGTGGTGGATTCTTTCGCGCTGGAAGTAGCATTCACGGAACCTTGCGGAACCTGATTCCAGGGCATCCGCGCGAGCAGCATTCCCATGCCGCACGTGTCGGTGATCCCAGCGAACATCAGACCGGCGCCGACAAACGCCGCCAATCCGATCCAATAGGGACTGACGAATGCGCCCAGTACTGACGCCAGCAGCACCAAAGAGCCCGCGGCGATCCGAACCTGTCTTTCGAGTGACATCGCCTGCTGGCCACGGACAACCGGCAGTCCCGCCTGGTCCCAGGCTTGCGTGCCCCCTTCCACATTGATGACGTCCGTGTTGCCAGCGGACAAAAGCTGCTCGCACGCCTGCTTCCCGCGACTACCTGATCGGCAAATCACGTAGAGCGGCTGCGAGGATCCATTGCGTCCGGCGGCAAGTTGAGCCGCGTTCAACTGATCCAGCGGTACGTTCCGGGCGAAGCTGACATGAACTTCGCGGAACTCCACGGGCGTGCGCACGTCGATGAGATCCACGGGTCCTCCGGCTAATTCCGCCTCGTGCAATTGTTTCGGGGAGATGGTTCGAATGCTCATGAATTTCTCCTGTTGAAATGGAGCGTATCTTTAATCGAAATATCGGAAACTATCGATGTATTGAGGCAAAAAAGACTGACTAACTCGCTCCGCCAAATCGATCCTCAACGCACTTGAGGATGTACTTCAAATGCGGTTCGCAAACTCGGTAATACACCTTGCGCCCATCCCTCTCACTGGTCAGAAAACCGCAGCGCTGCATCAACCGCAGATGCTCGGAGGCCATCGCGCTGGGCAACTCGCACGCTTCCGCCAGCTCGCTGACGGCGTAATCCCCCTGCAGCAGGATTTGGACCATTCGCAAGCGGTGCGGATGGGCCAAAGTACGCAAGCACTCAGCCGCCTGCCCCAAGGCATCTAATCCGGTGAGTCGCAGCTTTCCAGCGGTCATTGCATTTCCCTTTTCCATATACTCAAATATATCGGAAGTTTCCGACATGTCAAGCAGTTATTTTGAAGCTGGTCCCCGAATCGGGCAAGATTGCCAACTGGGGCCTCTTGGGGGCTAGTCCTGGGCGGGATGGCGGTTGAGCGTCCTCGCCATCGAACGCGACATTTCTTTGGTCGCGCGCCACCGGTGATCGGCGGCCTATTGTAAGCGTGCTGGCACTGCTGTGGTCCGCGGCAATAGCGCCGGGCTCATTTCTTGTCTGCCACGCTGATCGTCAGCCAGACGTCTTTAGTTTGCAGCGAGCGTCCGGTCATGGTTACTTCCGCAAAATGAACGACCCGACCGCCGTCCGCGCCGACGACGCCATCTGCTGTGCCTCCGACAACGCGAATTGGCCCGGTAAACGGGGAGTCGCCGGCGGTGATCAACAGCTTAACGCTCTTGGCGGATTCCCCCTCGGATTGCGACACTGCCGGCTCGACGGTTACGCCGCTCGGCAGACCTTCGACGCGTAGCGGGATCACTTCGCTAAACCCTTGCAATCGCTCGATGGTGACCGGAAGTTCAAGTTTTTGGCCGGTGGCGACCGTGAGGTTGTCAGCGGCAAGTGACAATTTGAAGTCCGGTTTTGCAATGGTGGCGGTAAGTCGATAGACGAAACGGGGTCCTCCATGCCGGTGCAGGTCGGCCACGGTGACGTCGTATTCGCCATCCGCCGGCGCCGCGAAGGCAACTTGCGAGTCACGGCTGTTTCCCAAATCGTCAACGCGAGCCAGCGACTTGCCTTGGCTGTCCAACACTTCGAGCACCGGATCCAGCGGATATCCGAGCGAGCGGCTCTCAATCCGAAGATTGATCGTTTCACCCTTCTTTGCGCTGAAGCGAAATGCGTCCTTATCCCGCAACGCCTCAATACGACCAGTGATTGTCACAGGAAGTGAAATGGCTTGCGGACTACCGGGCTTGCTGGGCTCATTCGCCACAATGCACGGATGGGTCTCAAGCGGCAGAACGAGCGCGTTGGCGATCCGCGGATGAAATAGCACCGCCTGCTTTGATTCCGGTAGCAGTCGCGGGATCAGCCGTCGTGTCTCCTCAGGCAGATTCCAACCCAGCACATCGACCTGCGGATTCTCGGCCGTGACCGCAAGCGGGAGCGAATAATCACAAAACCCGTCGACGGTTAGCGTCAGGCGATACACCAGCGAGTCTTCACCGGCCAGCGCGATTGTGCTGTTGGGCGTGGCCGGAAATCCAAACGCGCGCACCAGGTAGACGCCGCTCTCCGGAGCGGTGAAAACAACGCGCGGGTCCATCCCCTGATCGTCTTCATTGTGCGCCAGTACGAAACCATCCGGCGAGACGACTTCCAGAACCCCGTCGAGTGGTGAACCCAGCGTGCGATGGGCTTCGATTTCGGCCACCAGCGACTGGCCTTTTTCGACTTTCACGGCAAACGTGTCGACGTCACCCTTGCTCTGCAGCCGACCATTGACGATGACGTTCGACGAGGCAAGCTGCTGAGATTTGGCCGGAGAGTCGTTTGGCTCCTGTTCGATCGCCTCCGGAAGATTGCCAACGAAAATCGGCGCCGGAGAACTTGTCCCCTCTGCGTTGTAAAGGCGGAACCAGTAAACGCCCGGCGTGGCGTCCGCGGAAACCGTGACGGCCAGCGCTCCCTTTGTTTCTTTAGGGCTCACCGTGACGCCGGGGCGATCGACCCACGCCTGAACGGGCCACGAGTCAAACTTCCCGTGAGCTTCAACATCCACCGTCTTGCCAACTTGCGCGCCGGCGGGAAAGACGTACTTCAGTTCCGGAGGGGCGGCGTGGCTTGTTCCCGCGAACAACATCACGCCAGCCAGTAGCGCACAAAAACGCAACGCCCATCGTCGCGACTGCTCCCAACGTATTAGGGAACGCGGCGCCTCAGCCATGTCCCCTATGGTTCCGTTCAACCCATCAGCTCCTTGATCGGCGTAGAATCGCTGACCAGGTGGGCCGGCCGACCATTGGGAGCGTAATAGATCTTGCCGGGATCAATGCCGAGCTTGGTATAGACGGTCGACACGAAATTCTCCGGCGCCAGGATCCTCTCGACCGCGGAATGGCCCGTCCGATCCGTAGCCCCGATAACCTGCCCTCCCGGCGTGCCGCAACCGGCAAAGAGGATCGACATGGCGTTCGCCCAATGATCGCGGCCAGCTTTCTTTTGATCTGGCAACATTGAGATCTTGGGCGTGCGGCCGAACTCGCCGAGCGCGACAATCAGCGTCGTCTCTAGCAGTCCGCGCTCTTCAAGATCCTCAATCAACGTGGCGATGGCGTTCTCAAACGAGGGAAGTCGCCTGGCGATAGCGCCAAAAATATCGGAATGGTGATCCCAGCCGCCGTCGTACAACGTCACAAACGGCACGCCCGCCTCGACCAGCCGCCGCGCCAAGAGCGCGCGCTGACCAAACGAACTGCGGCCATAACGATCGCGAATCTTGTCCGATTCGACACTGATGTCGAAAGCCCGCTGCGCCTCAGGACTGGTCACCAGGCTGTAGCCTTGTTCGTAATACTCGTCGAGCGCGCGGACCGGATCGCCGGCGGCCGCATCTTCAATGCGTGCGAGTCGATCGACCACGCCGCGCAAATCTCTCCGCGAATGAAATCGATTGTCGGCCAGGCCTACAGGGGGAGCGACGTCGCGGACCCGAAAGTCCTTCTTGCTCGGGTCGTCCGAGACAACAAACGGCGCAAACTTGGCCCCAAGAAAGTTTGGCCCGCCGGAGCGAGACATGCTGGGCATCGAAAAGTACGCCGGCAGTCCACCCTGATTGCCTCGTTCGTACGCCGTGACAGATCCCAAGCTGGGATGAAAGCTGACAAAGGCGCCGCAACCGACCGGAATCCGCGGCGGAGCGCCGGTCATCATGTAGTGATTTCCAGCGCCATGGTTTCCCTGGTTGTGGCAGACAGAACGGACGATGGCCAACTTGTCCGCAATCCCCGCCAGCCGTGGCAAATGTTCTGAAAAATGGATGCCTGGAGTTTTGGTCGAGATCGCGCTCAGCTCGCCGCGGATTTCGACTGGCGCGTTAGGCTTCGGATCAAACGTTTCAAAGTGCGACGGACCACCATCCATCCAGATGAGTATGCAACTCGTCGGACGGCGCGTTGGCTTGCCCGGCGTCGCTTCGTTCGCCTGACCGATCAGCCGCAGCAGATCGACAAAGCCGCCGCCGGCTAAACAGCCGACACCCAGCTTCAGGCAATCACGGCGACTCGCTCCTGCGCGGTTTTGCAACCAATTCATATTTGCGATCCTTGCCGTTGGCCCGCCGCCAAACACGTAAGTTGTCCAGCGGCAGGTAAACGTCTAGTTCTTGAAAACGAATTCCGGTGTATTCAATAGTGCCCACAGGAGATCTTCGACAGCCTGGCGGCGAATGGCGCCTACGCCCACAATCAGCCGTGTCGTGGCCGCGAGTTCTTCACTTGTCGGCAAACGCGAATACGTGACCAGGTAAAGCTCCTCGACAATCTGCTCCGGCGAGAGACTGCTGGCCGCCAACCGCGCCACGCGACCGTTATCGCTGGTGAGTTGCCGGTTCACGCTCGGCGCGTTCATCAAGTGAAGCGTCTGTACCACAGTCGTCTCACCGGTCCGCTCGCACGGCGGATCCTGGTTGGCGTCTGGCCGACCAAAGGCATCGAGAAACAGTGAATCAATGCGATGTGTCCAGATTTGCACTGCGCGCGCTTCCGGTGGCATGCCATCAAACGACTCTCGGACCTCGGTGATATCGCCAAGCGCGTCGAGCAGCGACTCGGCCTCGAGCCGCTGTCGATAATGCCTGGAAAAATTGTGCGTGTCCGTAATGTTCTGCTTTCCCGGCGTGGACGATAGCCCATACACGTACGAGCTCACGATCAGCCGCAGCAGTTCCTTCTGATCGTACTTCAGGCGGCGGAACTCTTCGGCCAGCCCGTCCAGTAGCGCCGGATTACTGGGTGGATTGGTCGCCCGCAGGTCGTCGACAGGATCGACCACGCCCCGCCCCATCAGTTCGGCCCAGACGCGATTCACCGCGACGCGCGAAAACAAAAGCTTGCCGTCTTCGAGCATCCAATCAGCAAAGACTTCGCGCGGATCGTCTTCGGGACCGATCTCGCGAGCGTTTCCGAACAGTGGCCGTGGGGGGAGCGGCGTGCCTGTCAGCGGATGGACAACGCCGCCGGTCGCGGCAGTGAATACGATCTCTTCACCGCCGGAAATCGGCGGAGAAAGTCCAGTGCCTTTGTAGCCCACGCGGCTAAAGTATGCGGCCAGGCTATAGAAATCGTCCTGCCCCCAGACCTCGAACGGATGATGGTGGCATTTGGCACACTCCAAACGAGTCCCCAAAAATAGTTGGCTGACCATCGGAGTAATTTCGTCGGGCGAACGCCGATCTCGAAAGACCGTCACGGCGCCGTTCCGCCAGGTGCTTCCCTGCGCAGTCACCAGCTCGCGGACAAATCGATCGTACGGCCAGTTTTGTCGAAACGCTTCCCGCAACCAACTGTCGAGGCTAAGCGTCGCCTTGATTCCCACGCGATACGGATTTGGCCGCAACAGATCGGCCCACTTGTTGGCCCAATAGTCCGCGTATTCTGGTCGCGCCAGCAGCGCATCGACCAGGCGTGCCCTCTTGTCGGGCGCCGCGTCGGCCAGGTATCTCCGGCTCTCTTCGACACTCGGCAGGCGACCAATGATGTCCAGATGGACGCGCCGCAGGAACGTGCTTTCGTCGGCCGGTTCACTCGGCAAAATGTTCAGTTGCTGCAGCTTGTCCCAGACATGCGAATCAATCAAATTGTACCGCGGCAACTGCGTATAAACCGCAGCGTCGACTGGCGTTGGCAGTGGAATCGCCGTGTTCCACGTGCCAATGTTCCCCATGTAGCGGGCCATGATGCTGGCCTCGCCCGGCAATGATCCCGCGGCGACCAGGCCCGCTGCGTCGATCGCTACGATCGCCGCCTCGTTCGACGCGAAATTGGTGAGCCGAGTAACGTCGCGCGTCGTGCCATCGGAGTAATGCGCGGTTACAGAAAGTTGCTCGCGAGCGCCGGCCGGCAGCACGTGTTCCGGGGGAGCAATCGCGATCTTTACGAGCTTCGGATCGCGATCTTGCGCCCGTTGCATTCCAGCGGCAATCCAGGCGCGGATCGTCTCGTACTCGGCGGCGCCCGTTTCCAGTCGCAGTCCACCACCATGCGGTTCGGCGCCGGAGGCCTTTCGCAGCAACAGGCTGTTGGTTGGGGCGGCAGGGAAAACTCGCCGGCCGCGCGCATTCTTGACGATGGCGTCGTAGTCTGAATCCGCGTCGAAGCCCAGGAGCGACAGTGCAAAACCGTTTTGGCCGCGAGCCTTGCCATGGCATGCGCCCGAGTTGCAACCGGCCTTGCTCAGGATCGGCTGCACGTCGAGTTCGAACAACAGGGGCCGATCGGTCCCGGCCTTGTCGTCACGATGTTCATCCGCAACGACGACCGACGGGACGAACGCCAACAACACGATCGCACAAAGGTGGATCGGAACTCGAGACTTCGCCTGAATGACGTCGTTTCGCGGCATGAGTTTGTAGCGTGGCGGGAGGGGGGCGTGGGCGGCAGGCCGGAGCGGCAGTGGCGTCGCAAAGCTTCGCAAGGACGTAGTGATCCTCAGCGATCGCTCAATGTGCTAACAACCCGCGCCGGGGGCATGGAACACGGGGTTCAGCATAAACGATTCGTGGAGGACGTTCAACGTTTTTCAGCCCTCCTCCCACAGCAAGGATTAGTCCGCCAACAACGGCTCTTCCTGTACAACTCGCTCGGTACCAGCCAGGCGGACAAGATCCGGAAGGTCATAGACCTGCAGTGCTCCGTGAACGGTTTCACCCAGATATTGCCCCCCATCCGCAGTATCGAAAAGGTCGCGCCACGTGCGTAGAGAACGCCGCAGCGTCAGCGTCGCAATCTGTTCGGGCGCAATCGCCGCGGCATGCAAAGCGGGCAAGCCGGCCGATCCAACGCCGACGACATGTATGCGCCGCGTCTGCCCGTCGGGCCGCTCGAACGTTGCAAGAAATCGCTCGCAGCGCAGCGCGTCCTCAGTGCGAATTCCGACCAAGGACTTCCCCAACAGGTACGCCAGAAAAAACGGCTCGACTTCCGGTCCGAAACGCCCGGCGCGTTGCCCCGAAGTTCGCTGGCTTGCGTTTGCGCCGCGAGCAGTTTCGCCGCAACCGCGCAGGTCAACAGCCAGCACTAAATGCCCTTGGTGCACCAACTGTTCGATCGGGCCGTCGGCTGCGCTAGCGGCTTCTTTTCCCTCGCCATCGAGATAGAGATACACGTCTCCGTCTGGCGCCTGGGGAATGAATGCCAACGCCGGTAGGGGCAGTGCCTCGTCGGCGCCGAGGAGCAACTTTTCAATTCGATAGCCATCGCGCTGGATCGTTCCCACTTTCTTCGAAGACAATTCAGGTAGGTCTTCCAGCGGCGCAACACCGATCGTTGCACGCACGGCTTCCATCAGCTTACGCGCATCCTTCGCCTCGGGGCCTGCGCTCCGCAACTTTGCCAGGCGCTCTGCTTCTTGACGGTTGAGATCAAAAACAGACAGTTCGCCAGGCAGACGCATCACCTGCCCATCCGGCGTACTGAACAACTCGCGGTCCGTGCGGATTGCGAAGTCAGGCTCCGTGATCGCGTCATCGCGATCGAGCAACCAACGCCGCATCCAACGCACGGCGCCAACGCGCAGAGGCATGCTGAACCCGTGTGGTTCGTCCGCTTCGACGAGATCCACGCGCTCAGGATGGCCAAGCCGACCGTAAAACTGCTTGGCTTCGCGAAACACCTCCCACGCGCCAGCGATGTCAAAGATCTCGTCCCGCTTCGCCGACAGAATGCACGTTGGCTTAGGGGCGCGCATCAACACATAGTCCGCCTGGTCCATGCCGAAGGCGATCTGGCCAAAAATATTCTGCTCGGCGTCTTGAGGCCCCTTCTGATCCAGCAGCCGCGCGAACGTGGTGAGATAACAACTCGGCGCCGCGCAGACAATGCGTTCGTCCAGCGCCATCAGGTAAGCGGTCAACGTGCCGCCACCCGAGTTGCCTGTGCAGCCAAGCCGCCGTGGGTCGATGTCGGGCCGGCTGGCCAGATAGTCCAGCGCGCGCATCCCATCGTAGATCCGGTAGGTGGCCGTATTTCGCCCGACGAGGATTGCGCCCACTCCCATCAGTGTGTGTTCTGAAGTGGGACCGAGGGGCGCAGGTGGCGCCTGACCCGCAGCGGGTTCAGCCGCGGACTTCGGAATCGACAGACCAAACATCTGGGAACGCTCCCCCTGTCCGATCGGATCGTAACAGAGCGCGGCGATGCCATTCAGCGCGAGCAGAATGCTGGCCTGTTGGTAGGTCGCGGTCGCCTTACCCGTGGGGCCATGGCCGCAGGGCACAATGACGCCCGGATAGGGCGGAGGGGCGTCAGGCAGATACAACGTGGCCGTCAGGTGATGATGGGGCTGACTTTCAAACACAATCTTTTCAATACGATAGCCCTCCCCGGCGAGACGCCCGACAGTGGTGGCTGCCAGTGGAGTGCGCGCGGGGAACTCGCCAAGCTGGCGCAGAAAAAATTGTCGGCGTTCGGCCTGCCAGGCGCCAACGTCATCGGCGGTTTTTACGGCGTCGCGCGCCTTGCCTCGACGAGAAAATGCTTGGTCGCATTCCGAGGCCAACACGTCGCGCAGACTGGGCGTCGCGTCGTCCGTCAGCAGTACGCGCAACTCAGCGGTCGGCTGCTTTGAACTCGGCGCCTGCTCCGCCGGCAATCGTCTTGCACCCAACAGAATCGGCAAGGCGAACCAGCAGAGAGGGACAAGAACCCGCCTGAATCGACCCATTTGTAATTACCAGACTTAGAAGCCAGCAAGAGACAACCGCGTTATTCTACACCGCCACCAGCGGACCTGCCCTGCCCGGGGACCACTCGTCCGTAGTGTTGCTTAAAACTTGCAGGGGGAAGGCGCCCAATCGCACTCTTAAGCAGCCCGGAACTAACGGATAATCCCCGCGCTCTCAGCGGCTGCCTAGGGGCGGAACAGCGAGGCCTGTCCGGCGCGTTGCGATCGCCTGCCTGCTGGCTATCGACTGAGTCTGGCTTGCGGACAAGTGCACTGCACAGCCTGGCTCGGGCCAGTATCCCGCGGTGCTCTGCAGCGCGACCGAAAAGCGATCAACCGCTACACCCTCAACCGGAGAGAGGATCGTTCAAAGACGCTGGATTTATGCCCGGCTGGGACCGAGGAACGGCGCCCCGAAATCCAACTCTCACAAAGCGTATCTCAGGCAGCAATAGGAACTGAATTCCCAAAAAGGCGTGTATTTTTTCAAGGTTTTTCGGCCGGTTCTCCTGCTGCAAGTTTGCTCGCTTACGGCGAACTGGCTGTCTATACTGCAGTCTCGCCAGCGGTTGGCCGCCAGGGCGAAGCGGAAGGCGGGAGGATCGCATGATGCGATAGCATTCGTTCCCTAGGGCCGCTAGGTTCGGTATGCCTGCACTCCTTGTGTGCCAACAGGTTAGGACCATGCTACAGCGCGCTATCCCTGACTCATCCGTGGGAGAGGCCACCGAACCGTCGGACGCGGTCGATTTATGCGCTGAAATTCAAGCAGCTCGTGGCGGTTCGTCGCAGGCCATCGGCGAACTGCTGGAGAGTTGTCGCAACTATTTGCTGATGGTGGCCAACGCGGAGGTCCCTAACGAAGTCCGGCCGAAGCTTGCCGCCAGTGACCTGGTCCAACAGAGTGTGGCCGAGGCCTGGCAGGCTTTCGATCAGTTCCACGGCCAAAACAGTTGTGAGCTGCTGCGCTGGCTGCGGTGCATCCTGCTCAACAATCTGCGCGACGCCAAACGCCGGTATTGTGACGCCGAGAAGCGGAATGCGGCGCGCGAAATATGCCTGCCGGATGGGTCGCGCGACGAGGGAGCCGAGGCCTTCGGCTCGTTGGATCCCACGCCCAGTGCTATCGCGATGGCGAACGAAGAGTTCACCTTGATCCACGCGGCGCTGGCAAGACTACCCGCGCACTATGCCCAAGTCGTCCGGCTGCGCAATTTGGAGTACTTGCCGTTTTCCGAGATCAGCGTTCGTATGCAGCTCGAATTGCACCTGGTGCGCAAACTGTGGGAACGCGCGATCAAACGGCTGTCTAAGGAGCTGAGGACAACTTCATGACTCGCGCGGAGCATGGCAAAGATCCGCGGCCGGCCGGTTGGCTCGAGGCACTTCACAATTCGATCGCTCTCCGCAGCGGGGCGGAGCTTTCGCTTAACGATCCCTCAGGCTTCCATCACGAAGAACTAGACGAAGTTCGAGAATGTCTGGCGTTGCTCGAACGCGCGCGACAGGCACAAGCAACGGCGCCGATTACGCCGCGGCGAGTGGGCCGGTTTGAGATCGTTCGGGAGATCGGCCGCGGCGGCTTTGGCGTCGTCTTCGAGGCGCACGATCCACACGTTACTCGGCAAGTCGCCTTGAAGATTCCGCGTCCAGAAGTGCTGGTGAATCCCGCCGCGCGAGTACGTTTTCTGCGCGAAGGCAAAGCGGCTGGCGTGCTGGCGCACCCGAATCTAATTCCTGTGTTCGAAGTGGGTGAAGCAGGACCGCTGTGCTATATCGCATCGGCCTTTTGCGCCGGGCCGAACCTGGCCCAATGGCTCAAGGAGCCTCACCCGCCAGTTGACGAACGTGACGCGGCGCGGTTTATCGAAGCCCTGGCTCGCGGCGTAGACCACGCGCACCGCCGCGGCGTGCTGCATCGCGACGTCAAACCCAGCAATATCCTTTTGGAGCACTTGGGGACTGGATCAGATGTAGAAGCAACGCCGCGCACGCTGGGAAATGTGACGCCGCGGCTGACCGATTTTGGCCTCGCAAAAATTGCGCAATCCGATGAGGACGAGACTCGCGAGGGTGTGCTGTTGGGAACGCCGGCCTACATGGCCCCCGAGCAAGCCGAAGGTCGGATGGCCGAGATTAGTCCGGCGACGGACGTCTATTCGCTGGGCGTCGTGCTGTTCGAACTGTTGGCTGGCGTGCCGCCATACCGGGGCGATTCAGACGTGCAAACGTTACAACGGGTCGTGCTCGGCGATGCTCCCCGGCTGGCGTCTTTTCAGCGCCGCGTTCCAGTCGACTTGGAAGCCATTGCTCTGAAATGCCTCGAGCGGAGTCCGCGTCGTCGCTACAGCACGGCCGACGCGCTGGCCGCGGACTTGCATAGATTCCTAAGCGGTGAGCCCACCGTTGCTCGACCTGCCGGCGCTGCTGAGCGGTTGCTGAAGTGGTCCAAGCGGCGGCCGGCGACGGCGGCCTTGGTGGTGGTCTTGTTGGCGGCCACCGCTGCACTAGCTGGCGGCGGCTGGTGGCACTCGACGCAACTGCAAAAGACGCTGGATCAACTTCAGGTTCAAAAACAAGAGACGGACAATCATCTTTATGCCACGAGCGTTGCGCTCGCCGATCAGGAATTGAAGAATCACAATCCTGAACGTGCGCGCGAACAACTGACGAAGTGGATTCCTGAACGCGGAGCCCCGGACCAGCGGAGCTTTGCCTGGCATCATCTCTGGCGCCGCCTGCACCAAAACGAAATCAGGCTCAGCGGTCACACGGGGGACGTCTACTGCGTGGAATACTCCCCCGACGGACTACGGTTGGCCACGTCCAGTCAGGATCACACCGCAAGGATTTGGAACGCGCGGACTGGTGAATGCCTACATGTGCTGATCGGTCATGCCAGGGATGTCAACTGCGTCGCCTGGCGCGCGAATGGTCAACAAGTTGCCACGGCCAGCGATGACGGAACGATCTGCGTGTGGAATGCGTCGACGGGACAACTTGCGCGTACGATCGATGCCGCGCATGGCCCTGCCTGTGGCGTCGCGTTCTCACCCGATGGAACCGCGCTTGCGACATGCGGCCGCGGAAAAGAGATCAAGCTCTGGAACGCCGATTCCGGGGAGTTACTGGCGACGCTAACTGGCCATACGCGCCCGCTGGGCGCAGTGGCATTCTCTCCTAGCGGCAAACTGCTGGTAAGTGTTGGTGAAGATCAGACGGCGGTCATCTGGGACGTTTCGACGTTCGAGCAAGTAGGACGGTTCACGCGAGATTCGGCGATCAACTCAGTTGCGTTTTCCAGCGATGAAACGCGACTTCTCACCTCTCAGCGCGCAGGCAAAACGGTCGATCTGTTCGACCTGACCAGCCAATCGCACCTGCGGACGACCAGCGAACATTACCAACCGGTCCATGCGGTGAGGTTCCACCCTACGAATGAATTTTATGCCGTGGCCACCAAGGACGGCGCCGTGGAACTCATCAATCCAGAAAGTGGCGCCGTGCTGCGACGTCTGCCTGGGCATGAGGCGCGCGTATGGTCGTTATCGTTCTCCAGCGACGGACAGCATCTCGCCTCGTCCAGCGGCGACCGCACCGTTAAGATCTGGAACCTCAAGCAGAATGATTGCGAAGTGCTTGAGCTGTCAACCGCCGGCGTGAGCCCGAAAACGATGACCCCCATCGGTCAAGTAATAGCCGTGGCAGGTTTCGACGGCCAGGTCACGGTTTTTGACGTTGCCACGCACTGCGCCATGTGGAGTGATGAAATCGACTTTGAAATTGTCGGTCACTTCGACGGTGATCAGAAGGTGGATTCGGGATATTACCACAGTGGCGTCTGGCATTTGCAGTGCACCGAGGACGCCAGCGCCGGACAGAGTGGCGAACGGGTCCTCCAGTTTGGATCGATAGGAGATCTGCCCATCGTGGGAGATTGGGACGGCGACGGGCGCGACAACATTGGGTATTATCGCGCTGCAACACTGGAGCTTGCGCTCGATCTCGACGGCCAAGGGGGGACAACGGAGGTGACGCGCAAGTTGCCAGACAATCCCAACTCGCCGCGCCAGGTGCCAGTGGTAGGACGATGGGGCGACGAGCCTTGCGACTATCCAGGGGTTGCGGCCTACCATCCACCTCACAATGCATGGTCATTCCGTTTCGCTCAAGCGGACAACTTCAGGTTCCTGACGGTTGTGGCCCACAATGCGTACAACTGGGTTCCCCTCTCAGGCCGACAACTTACGGGGTCTGCCAAGGGATGGGGGTTTTACCAGAACAAAAAGTTCTGGATTCGTAGGCTTCCGACAGACGGTTGGGTCGAGGACAAGAAATCACCGCAGAATCTGGTGCATGACCGTTGGCTAAGCACGGAATTCAAGGGCCCTAAGGGGTTGCCAGCATCGACCAAAGCGTTGATCGCTGCGCACGATCTAATGCGAACTCCCCTCCTCGCGATGGCGATCGCTCCCCAAGGTGATCGGATCGCGATGGTGCTAGAATCCGACCCGCGTGTCCGAGTTCGGGAACTCCCCAGCGGTCGGCGCGTCGCCCTACTGAGAGACGGTAAGTCTCTCCCTACCGTGGTTGCCTTCGACCGTGAGGGCGCGTCCCTGGCCGTGGGGACGCGCGACGGCGCAGTAATCCTCTACGACGCAACCACCTACAAGAAGACCGGCGCCTTTCGTCCACATGACCTTGCTGTCAGCAAAATCGTGTTCGCTGACCAGGGGAGGCGGCTCGTCTCCGTTGACGAGCGCCACAATGTTGCCGTGGTTGACGTCGCCGCCGGCAGGACTTGTAGAATCCAATCGGATCAAGCCAACGAAGTCGGAAGCGTGGCCATCTCGCACGACCGAAAACTCGTTGCGGTCGGCGGCGCAAGCCCTGTCGTCGGCGTCTACCGCGCGGATACCGGCGAGCACATCGCTTCGCTGGTCGGCCATCGCCAACGCGTGACGGGAATTGCCTTCTCGCCAGACGGTCGAACAATCGCCACCTGCGGCGCCGATACCTTGGTGACATTGTGGGATACGGCGACCTGGCAGGACATTACGTCGTGGACGGATGGTGTTACTGCGTATGACGAAGTATCGTTTTCTGCCGACGGAGAAACATTGATTGCAGCCCGCAGGCAGAAGGAAATGGTGACGATCACTCGCTGGTCCGCCTCCCCCGACGACAACGCAGGCCGAGACCGCACAGACAGGCCGAAAAAAATGCGTCCCAGCACGCTTTAATAACTGTCCGCGTCCAGCGTAGCACCGGGGGACTCTTGCGTTACGCCTGACGGACGCGCTGTTCTAATGCGGGCGTTTTCGACCAGGCCTGATCGGACGCAACGCATCCCATAAACGGTTTTCGCCCTTGCGGCGAAAAAGACCTGGGCCCGAATATCGATCCCAAATCGGGACACGATAACGCGAACGGCATATATCACAACTCAAAGTAAACGCCGCGGCGCTACGTCCTCACCCTGGCCCGCGGTACAACTGTTGGTGCAGTTGATTCTGGCGACTCGTCATGGGGCCTGGCGTGCGGTCGTCGCGTAGCGCCGTGTACATCATGTGGTACTTGGCGTCGATGTCGTCCGCGTAGTGCACCAACAATGCTTCTGGCGTCATCGGTGGTTTTGGCGAGCCCCATTCTGGCAGGCGTTGGTGCGAGATAATGATGTGCTCCAGCCTCAGCAGTAGATCGGGATCGATCTCGCGACCGGCAGCCGCCTCGCGGACGATGTCTCGCCCTTGCAGAATGTGACCGACTAACCGGCCAGACGCGGTGTAGGCGGCGCCTTCGGCCTGCCATTCGATTTCGCGCAGCTTGCCGATGTCGTGCAAGATAGCGCCGGCGATCGCCAGTCCGCGATCGAGCCGCGGCTGCATGTCCGGATAATAGTCGTCGTACTTGTCGGCTAAATACGCGCAAGTTCGCGTGACACTCAGCACGTGCTCCAGATAACCGGCCAGGTAGGTGTGATGATTGCGCGTGGCGGCCGGCAGCGAGATCAACTGCGCCCGATTGGCGTCGAGAATCGAAATCACCAGATCCAGCAGCCCGGCGTCTGTGATGCGCTCTCGCGCCGTGGCCACCAGCTCATCCCACATCGCCTGCGGATCGAAGCGCGATTGCGGCAGAAAGAGCGAAGGATCAAAACCGTCGGCTGCGTCGGCGTCTACCGTTTCGCGGATCTTGCGGATCTCAAGCTGCGGACCGTAGCTGGTCTCGCGATAGGTGGCGCGCAGCTTGTAATACGCGCCGGCGGTCCAATGACGTTTGCAATCTTCCGCCCAGGCGGAGTCGCCCCAGATCGGAAACGAGACCTCGCGGCCAGCGTCGCGAAAGCTGACGCGAAAGTAGGGCTTACCGTCGCGCGTCTTGAGTTCGTCCTTGCCGGACATCAAAACAAAGAGATCGGCCTCTTGGCCAACAGTCATGTCGGACAATGCGACGACAGAAGAAGTCTTGCTTGCCACGATCCGTGCCCCTCGCCGTTCGAGAATAAAAGGAATCTACGCGGCGCGATTGCGCAACCGGTCGATTGATTTTAATTCACGGCGCAGAGCGATCCAGCAAAAAAAAGTCCTGGCCCAGGCAGCCAGAGGCGTCTCGCCGATCAGGCGTTATTCCGGCCGACGTTTCACAATCAGCAGCGTCCGGTCCCGGTTCAGGGCCGTAGATAGTTCCGGCGGCAAGTGCATCCGGACCGCGGCGGTGAGTTGCTTGGCGGTGTCGGTCGTCTGCCGGCCGATCAGGCGGGCGATCCCCTCGGCGTCGAAACCGGCGCTATTCAACGTGCCTGGCAAAATCAGCTCGCCACCGGTCATTGCCACCAGCGATTCTTCCGGCTTCAGCATGTGGAGCGAAGAGCGATATTGGCTCGACGGATCTCGCGCCAGTGGCAGCGATGGTCCGCTCAACATGTCCCAGCCGGCCGGTTTGACCAACATGCTGGTCACGTCGCCGGCGGTGGCCAGGCGGATGCGACCGGTGGAATCGAGAATCGCGTAGAAGAGTCCGGCGGATTGCAGTCCGGAAGTGGCTTGCCAAAGTGCGCGGTTGACGGCCTCCAGCAACTGGTGCGGCTCGCGAGCGGTGTCGGCATGCGCTCGGATCGCGGTGCGAATCACGTTGGTCAACATCGCAGCGGCGACGCCCTGTCCGCTGGCGGCGCCCACGGCCACGCTCAGGCCACTATCGCCGTGCGGGAACCAATCGTAGAAATCGCCACCCAGCCGATCGCCACGTAGCGTCCAGGCGTCTACATCCCACTGGACGTAACGCGGCACCGCGCGCGGAACTTGCACCTCTTGCAAACGCTCGGCCTCGTGCACCTGACGCTTGAGCCCTGCGGCGACCACGCCTTCGCGCACCAGCACTTCGCGCTCCAGATCGCTGGCCAGGCGGCCGGCTACGATCTCGATCAGGTTGACTTCCGCGTCCGTAAAATCGCGTTCGCGGGCGGAATAAATCCAGAGCGTCCCAAGCGGCATATTGGCGCTCGAGATCGGCACGCAGACGGCGGCGGCGGCGGCTTCGGGCGCGCCCCACTCCGCGCGGATCGCGCGGTTTTTCATCACCACGGCGTGACCGGCCAGTGCTTCCAGGTCCGCGGTGGCGGTCCGCAAGACGCGAGGATCCATCGTCAGGCGTTCGCGAGGCAGCCCCCAGGCGGTGCGCAGCTTCAATTCGCTGGTCGCCGAATCCAACAAGTAGGCGGCCGCGGCATGGCAGCCGACGGCTTCGGCCCCGCCGCGCAGCACGGCCTCTAACCGGTCAGCGACGCGATCTTCGTCTCCGGCGCGCTCGATGACGGGGACGTTGGTCGCCAGTTCCGCTTCGCGATTGCGAATCTCCGCGCGGGCAGTCAGCAACTCCGTGGTCATCCGCGCTAGTGCCGTGGCCAGCTCGCCAGCGTGCTCCAAATCCAAGCGAGGCTCCGCCGCCCGCGCGTGTTCGGACGAAAAATCGATCCTGTAGTGTCCGGGAGCGGTTCCAACGCCCGGGTCGACCGGGGCGGACCACAACAGGTCGTGATCGTCGTTCGGCGGTTGTCCTTCGGCAAAGTGCAATGCCCAGCCGGTGGCGCGCTCAAAGGCCGTGCACACGTCGCCAATGGCGCCGCTGGCCGGGTCGATACTTCGATCGCCGCTAGGCAGTTGCTCGTCGAATAGCCGCAAATGCTTGGATTGAGACTGGACCACGATGCGCCTATGTTGCTGGAGGGGAAGCGTCTCTAGTTGCAGTTGAAAAGCGCCTTCGAGACGCTCAACAACTTCGCCAGGCACAGAGCTTTGCTCCGCGCGGCGAACCGTTGCTCTGCGATTCGACATCCATTCCGTTCGACCGCGCCATTGCGGCAGGCGCATGGCAATTTTGCCGTGGCTCTACTGCGCGCAAGATGACAGCGGATCAGCGGACGGGGTGCGAACCTGTTGGTTACGCTCCTCGTGTTTGCCGCAAGCCCTGGCGGAACACAGCACGGGCCGCGAGGAACAGACGCTTGTTAACCCGCGCGAGTGGGCGCGACGATCCGGCTCGACGTTGGCATTTAGGCGTCGAGTCGAACGGTGGGGCCACCAGCGGACGCGTCTTGACCACAAACGCCGGAAGCCCGCAGGCCCGCGCGTGTTGTGTCTGTCCTCGGTTCAACGTGCTGCGGTCTCGGGGGCGTATGCGGTTCTCGCGGGAGAGCGACGGAAGGTGAGTGGAGAAGCGCGGCCCTGGGGGGGGAATACCGTGCCCTACGTCACTACATCTTTCGTCGCCGTTCTCACGAGTACGAACTGCCTTGGTTTTCGCAGCTCGCCCAGCATCCGTGACCGGCAGGATCTAGCATCGACGCGGCAGGGCGCCAGACCTGAAGAACCGCCACGCATTATCAGCAGCGCGGGTTGTAGCGGGTGTGCGGCAAGGAAACTGGGGGGCGTGAGCAAGAGGGCTCCGGTGCTTCGGCGAGCCACAAGGGGCAGATGCATGCGAACACGACCCGAGTCGCAAATCCGCAGAGGGTCGGCTCTGGCGCGCAGACAAAAGCAGAGCAATGCGTCAGCACTAATTCTGCTGCGCGCGATTCCGTGAGATTGGTCGTGGCGACTCTAAACGGTTTGCAGTATCGCCACCTGGGTTCAATCCCTCTTATACGAATGGAAATTGTCGCGAACGCGCCTGTCAAATGCGGCCGACGCCGGTTGCCGACATTCGCCCGGTCGTGCGGCATTCCGTTAACTACCTAAGTAATTACCCGTAGCGAATTTAGTTGCTTCCAGTCGGCCAGATCGATACAAACCATATGAGGGCAGCCGACGATTCTATGAACTCTTCAATCCGATAAATCGCTAGCGACTTTTCCCAACACTCGGCCATCGATTAGCCCTTGGGTGGAACGCAGGCAACTTCGAGACAAAACCCATCTCGCGCACCTCGATCGAGCTGTGCGTGCGATACTTCCGCATGACTGTTTAAGCACGGTGTTCGCTTCTCTCATCTGAGTTCGGCGTTGCGTCCCCTCTTTTCTGTGGAGACTTGACATGCCTACGACCATCCACCGTCCTGCGACCCAGCCTCTTGTCAGCCGCCGTATTGCCCCTTCGGTGGTCTATCCTGCGACCGCGGAACCGTTTCGGCTGGAACAAGAACTCAAGCCCTTCGGAGCTTGGGCAGGCGAACCGATTTGGGTGCCGCCCAAGGACGCAAGCAAAGCATTAGCCGAGACGATGCTGCAGGAGTCGCGGCCATTTTCTTCCAAAGAGAAACGTTGGAGCTCGGTCGTCAAGAAACGTCGCAATGACTTCACTCAAGTGCGTGAGTTCAACCTGTTTCAGGCCTCGATTCGATTGCCTCAAGGAAAGTTCTTCGTCACGGTGACTGAGGAAGCAAATTTCGACCAGATTACGGATATCGTACCCAACTGCGTGCAAACCCGACTTGAGGAGTTTCTCAGCGGACCCGCCAAGAAGCGCGGCGCGAAGGTTTACTATCTCAAACCGCTCTGCGTCGAGATGGGGGATGAGCTGATCCTCACCACGAGCGAGGATCTGACGGCCGCGATCACCAAGATTCAAGCGGAGGTTTTCGAGAAGTATCATCGCCTGGCGCTCTACCGCCGGCCGCTGCAAGCCATGGCGACCGCCGCCAACCTTGGGTTGGCAATTCCACGTGGAGTGGTGAAGTATGCTGTCGGTCGCAAGCAGAAGGCAATCGACGCGTTGCACGCTCACCTGGAATTCGAGCGGAGAAAGCTTGCGTTGAGAACGGCGAGAAGCTATCGGAAGTGCCGCACGGACGGCTGCACGTTTGACGAGGTGCTCGATCTCACCAGCCCGCTCAAGCGAACGGACGTGATCCATCAATATTGTATTGACCAGGAACTTTCGCGAGCGAAGCGAGACCAGTTGTTGCTGATGGCTGCGGGAACCGTGCCCTGGTTCGTAGCGCTTTCGCTTACGGCCTCGTTCATTTCGACGCTTGTGTTGACTTTGACGGCTCCGCCGATCGTTGTTTGCGACCCGGCCTTCGTCGCCGAAATGCCAGGCGCAGGGGGCGTGGTCCTAAAGATTGGTCATTTCGATGAAGTGGGTGGCGTTACCCACATCGAGATCTAGCAACCGTAGGGCCTCGTTTTACAACGTCGTCGGGGACGTAATCGGTATCCGCTCAGACCCAATGCGCTTCATTCGGCCCGCCGGCTCTCGCGCGGATTGCCATTCGCCAGGGCTCCGGCCAACTCCGTCAGCGCTCGCTCTACTTTTTCTGCTTCGGGCCCATTTAGTGGGCGGCGGCCGAAGCGGACCCGGTAGAACAGTTCCACAATTTGCCGGGCGAGGGGCGCGGCGGGGGCGGTGCGTGGAGACTCGGCCAGCTGGCCACCGACAGCCAGGGCGAATTCGCGCGGGGTTTGGCTCGGCACGCGGATCAACTGGTGCTGGCTCAGGATGGTTTCGAAACGACGGTAGAACTCTACCTCGGGCCCGCCCGACGTCGCGCCCAGACTTCGCTTGTTTTGCCATGCGCGCCAGCGGTCCAGCGCCATTTTTCCCGCAGTGAATCCCCCCGCAAGAATCAGCATGATGACCATGGCCGCTACGGCGCCGCGCAGACTGAACCAGCCGCCGTTGGCCAGGCCCCAGTAGGTGGGACTAATCATTGAACGCATATGTGCGAAAACGCCAATCCACGTGTCGCGTTCCTTTACCGTGGCCATGAATCCCAGGACGGCGCTGCCAATCGGCCGAAAAATCGCATTCTGCTGCCGCTCATAGTCCATGCCCAAGACGTAATTATTCCACGCGCTGCGTATCATCGAGACGCCCTGCTTGGCGCCTTGCAGTAAATATTCAAGCGTGCTGATCGCTACCGGGGCGTTGGCTGTCGTTGGATCGAGGATGATCCACGCGCCGTTCTCCGAGTCTTCTTCCGAAAGTTGGCCGGGAGGAATTTGGTCCGGCGGCAAGTAGGCTTCGACCCAAGCGTGCGCGTCCATCTGCCGGACGTTGTAGTGATCTTCGTCCCATTCGCCCCCTTTGAAACCCACGGCCAGTCGCGACGGAATACCGATGCTCCGCAGCATCAGTGCCAGGGCGCTGGCAAAGTACTCGCAATGCCCAACGCGGCTGCGGTTCACAAATTCCTCAACCGGGTCGAGCGTGGGATCGCGCGGGACCGGCCCTAGCGAGTAACCAAAGCGCGTTGAATCTCGCAGGTAATTATTGAGCGCCCGCGCCCGCGCAAAATGGTCCTCGGCCGGAATATCTTCAACGATGGATTGCGTGAGCGCCTTGGTCTCCGCCAGCGGGTCCACGCCAGCTTCGGAAACGGGGGGCAAGGCCGACAGACGCTCCAGCTCGAATTCGCTCGGCGCCCTGGGGGCCGGCACGATCTTGGCCATCCGGCGATTGCTGAGGCCGGCGGTCAGCAGTTCATAATCTATGGTCGTGCCGCGCACGTCCTCGCGCGAGATCTGCTCGCGGACAGCGTCCCAATGCAATCCATCCGCAATGTCCGTGGCATAGGAAGGAAAAATGGAGAACAGCACCCCTTCTTTCACCGGTTGGACGCGGTACCGGCCCCGCACAAGCGGCGTCGAATTGCGCTCGCGGTGAATCTGCATCCATTGCGGTTTGGAAGATCTTTTGCTGACGCTCCACTTTTTGTTTTCGTATCGGGTTAAGACCACGCCACGAAACAGCGGCAGGTCATCCAGTTCGTAAACTTGCTCCGTGACGGGGTGCGTCAGCCAGACTTGCATCACCTCTTCCGTGCTCTCGCTCACGCTGCCGAGTTGTCCCAGCGTGACCTCGCTAGAAAAGCCAACCTCGCGCGGCGCCTGCTGCTCCGAGTTGGTCTGCCACTGCACACGGTTGGAACGTGGAAACGCGTAGAACACGACAGCGGACACCAGCATGGCGCCGCCGCAGATCCGGAGAATCTGCCAGACCAGGCGACGACTGAGCAAATCATCTGCCTGGCGCGGAACGACACTACCGGCAAACCGGGTTGCTTGCGCGTCGAGCGGCCAACGCGCTTTAAGGCGCGGAGAGCTTTGCCGCGCCGCCGCGTCGCTGACATCGCCTTGAGTTCGGCTGCTTTCGCGATAGAGGTAGAAAAGCGTCAGCGCAAACATCCCCAGCGGCACATACAGCCCCAACAACACGCCAAACGCCAGTCGCACGTCCAACGCCGTGGCCACCGCCACTTGCACCAGGCTCAATAAAATCAATAGCCAATAGATGCCCGTGCGTTTGGGTTTGAACTGCAAAACGAATTGCACATAGACGACAAAGTTCACCAGGGCCAGCAGGCCGACATCGCTCGCTTCGCGCCGATATTGAATAAACGCAAACACCAGCGCGACGACGCCCGCGACGTCCCCCGCGGTTCGGCTGAGGCGGATCCAACCTTTTACGTCCGTTACGTACACGGACGCAGCCGCCATGAACACCGCGACCAGCGCCAGCAGCACGCTCTCTTCGCCCATGCCCAGCAGCACGGACCCCGTGGCCGACAAGGTGGCGATCGCAATCTGCAGTCCCCGCTCCAGCGAAATGTCCGCAAACCATGAGCGTGGCGCGATCGTCCCCGCCGCAGGCAGGTCGTCAGGTCCGCGCTTCTCGATGGGTTTGCGTTTTTTGCGGAGGAGCTTCATAACGGCGAAAAATACTCCGCCAGTTCCGGCTGGCTGGTGTTGATGGATTTGAATCGGCCCAACCAGGCGCGCTGCCGTGGGTTGGACCAGACTTTGGAAAAGCGTTCTGTGTCCGTCCACTCGATAGCGCGCGTGCTGATCACAATAGCATTAGCGCCGGGCCGCGCGACCTCGAGCACCTGTGCCACGCTGCCAGGCAGCCAATCGACGCTGCTGGCCTCGGCCACGGCGAGCGAGTCCATGACTTCGCGCGTGAGCGCCAGCGACGCCGGACCACTATTGAACTGAGGCTGCGCGGCCGCGGTAGAAACCCACAAGGATCGTCCGCCGGTGCGACACACATCCGCGACAATCGAAGCGGCAAAGCTTACCGCCAACTCCACGTTATCCAAATCCGCGGGCGTCGGGCGTTCCGGCTGCCATAGCTCCAAGATCAGCACCAGATCTTGATTGCGCTGTTGTTCGAACTGTCGAACGACGGGCGATTGCCGACGGGCCGTGGTCCGCCAATGAATCCAACGTCGACTATCCCCTTCGCGCCAATCGCGAAGTCCGTAGAAGTCTCCTTCTAATAGCCCTTGCCGCCGAGCGACGCTGCTGGTCCCCAGATCGGAAGACTGCTGCAACCGCTGCCAGCGAGTTGTCAGCCGGCCGAGTCTTGGGGCCACCAGCAGTTCGTGCTGCTGTTGAAAGACCATCGACCCGCGTACCAGACCAAACGGAAACCGCGTCGACACGCGCAGCGGTCCAAACAGATACTTGCCGCGCCGCATGATCCGGCCACGATACGATTGCTTGCTCGAAGATCCCGGCAATACACACGGTATCAACGTGCGGGCGCGGATCAACTCTTCAGAATCGGGCGCGCCTTGGCGGCGAATTCGGTCTTCGACCGTTAGCGCCCAACCAGGGAGGCGCCGGCGGCGATTGGTCGCTTCGATATCGACCATCAAGAGATCGCCGGCGGCGATGCTACGCGGAACGCGCCGCACGATGTCCAACTTACGGAGCGTGCTACGGGCGAGCCGCCAATTCAGCAGCGGAATTCCCACAAGTAGTGCGAACAGCATCAGAAGCAGTTGAATCTGCCGCACTAGCGCGCCGGCCAGCACGCAACCCAGCAGCGCCAGGAAGAGCAAACCCTCGATCGTGACTCGGCGAACTCTTGGGCTTGGCATGGAACTATGCGTCTAGCGAATTCCAAGTGAGACGTTGGCCCACGCTATGGACGACGTTTAGTGTCGCCGTGTTTAGCGTGGCGTTGGCAAGTCATCGACAAATCGCTGAATAATGCCCTCGACCGCGCTCCGCTGATTGCCGTGCAAATAGCCCTTGGTAATCACGCGATGGGCCAGCACCGGCACGGCCAACCGCTTGATGTCGTCCGGCACCACGTAATCTCGCCCTTCGACCAGCGCCAAGGACTGCGCGGCGCGGTACAGACAAAGCGCTCCGCGGGTGCTGGCGCCCACATGCAAATCATCGCTATTCCGAGTTGCTTCGATCAGGTCCAACAGATAGTTGTGAATGGACTCATCAACGGTCACCTCGCGCACCGCGTCTTGCAGGGCAATCACCTGCTGGCAATTCAACACGGGCGAAAGCCGATCGACGGGCTCGCCCTGACGATGGCTGGTCAGCACCTGCAATTCTTCTTCGCGATCCGGATAGCCGACGTTGGTCTGCAGCAGAAAACGATCGAGCTGACTTTCGGGGAGCGGATAAGTCCCTTCAAACTCAAACGGATTTTGCGTGGCGATCACCATGAACGGGCGCGGCAACCGGTACGTTTTGCCATCGACCGAGACCTGCCCATCGCTCATCGCCTCGAGCAGCGCGCTTTGCGTGCGAGGCGTGGTGCGATTGATTTCGTCTGCCAGGACAATGTTGGCGAAGATCGGTCCTTGGCTGAAGAAGAACTCGCTGGTCTTGGTGTCAAACACGCTCGAACCGACGATGTCCGCCGGGAGCAAGTCTGGCGTGAACTGGATCCGCGTGAATTTGGCCTCGATGCTCTTGGCCAGAGCCTTGCCGACCAGCGTCTTGCCGACGCCCGGCACGTCTTCCAGCAGCACGTGCTCGCCGGCCAACAGGGCGACGACGCAAAGCCGCACGACGCGCGGCTTGCCCAGCACCACTCTCGAGATATTCGCTTCCAGGTCTCCGACCAGGCTGTGCAACTCGGGCTTCATAGTGGTCCTGTGCCGGATTCTGCCCCAGAACTGTCCGCCGCCCGCGGAACAAGCCAAGGGTCGCCTCGAAAACTGTCCGTCCCGATACGCTCGCAAGCGACCTCTCGCCAGGCCCCGTGCAAATTCCATGTTATCCGCCGCGGGCAGCGCCGGTCCACCCCCAGCGGGGAACTCTTGTGACGAGGTTGGACGCATGTCCAAATGCCCCAACATGTACAGTTCTTCGCAATTGCGGCCGCGCCAGTTGCATGGTCTCTGTCAAAATTAGTTTCACCAAATCGATACATCCCCCTAATGGCGGCTGAATGCTGGCCGGGATATTCTAGGGGCCGATCCAACGCGTCGCGCAGCAAACATTACTCCCGGAGTTCGGATCATTATGCCTGGCGATTTTATCCCTGCCTTCGATGGTGGATCCGCACGCGGTCACCGCCGTTCTTTTTTGATCACAACCAGCTCGTTGGCGGCCGCGGCAATCTGGTCGTCGCGCGCCGTTGGGATCACCCGTGCAAATGCGCCGCTCGCGGACCATCCGTTTCAGTTGGGCGTGGCTTCAGGCGATCCGGCGCCGGACGGGTTTGTGATTTGGACGCGTCTGGCGCCCAAGCCGCTCGAAGGGGGCGGCATGCCCGCGGAACCGTTCGAGGTCGCCTGGCAGGTGTCCGAAGATGAGCAGATGACCAAGATTGTCCAGTCGGGTAAGACGGTCGCCTCGCCGGATTTTGCCCATTCGGTCCATGTCGAAGTGCGCGGGCTTCGCACTGCGCGCGAGTATTGGTACCAGTTCAAGGCCGCCGGCGACACTAGCCCCAAGGGACGCAGCCGGACCTCTCCCGCGGCGGACGCCACGCCAGAGCGCCTGCGATTTGCCTTTGCATCCTGCCAGCACTGGGAGTCTGGTTACTTCACGGCCTACGAACACATGCTCAAGGAAGACCTCGATCTGGTCGTCCACTTGGGCGACTACATCTACGAAGGCAAAGGCAAAGAAGGGGGCGTGCGACAGCACGTTGGGCCGCTGCTGAATTCGCTGGAAGACTATCGCAATCGCCACGCGCAGTACAAAACAGACCCGGCAATGCAGGCGATGCACGCGGCGGCGCCCTGGATTGTCGCCTGGGACGATCACGAAGTTCAGAACAACTACGCCAACGACATTTCGCAGAACAACGACCCGCGCGAGGCGTTCCTGCAGCAGCGCGCCCGCGCCTATCAGGCGTACTACGAACACATGCCATTGCGACGGACGTCGCTCCCGACTGGGCCAGACATGCAGCTCTATCGCCGCTTGGGCTACGGCCAACTGGCCGATTTTCTGGTCCTCGACACGCGGCAATATCGCAGCGATCAACCGTGTGGCGACGGCAACAAGCCCCAATGCCCTGACGCCCTCGACGAAAACCGCACGCTGCTGGGCGAGAAGCAGCGAAACTGGTTATTCGAAGGACTGACTAAATCAACCAGTAAATGGAACGTGCTGGCCCAACAAGTGATGATGGCTCGCGCGGACCGCATGGCGGGCGAGGCGGCCACGTTCTCCATGGATCAATGGCCCGGCTACGAGGCCGACCGTCGCCGCGTGCTCAAGCAAATCAACGATCGCAACGTCAAAAACGCGGTCGTCCTGACGGGCGACATCCACAGCAATTGGGCGAACGAATTAATCCTGGATTTCGACGATCTGGGCTCGAAGTCGGTCGCGGTGGAATTTGTCGGCACTTCGATCAGTTCCGGCGGAGACGGATCGGCCACGCCCAAGGCTCAGGCGAACATCCTAGCGGAGAACCCATTCGTCAAGTTCTTCAACACCGAGCGCGGGTACGTCCGTTGCGAAGTCACGCCCAAAGAGTGGCGGACGGATTATCGAGGCGTCCCTTACGTCAGCCGCAAGGGAGCGCCGCTGGAGACACGAGCTTCGTTCGTCGTCGAAGACGGCCAGCCGAAGTTGAACAAAGCGTAGAGCGCAGATATTGCGTGATCTTAGAAAAAACATTTGAGCGCCGTCACAAGATCACGGTCAGATAATCACTCAAGCACATTCAGTTTCAGCGCACAAAAAAAGCGGCCCCTCGTCCGCGATGGTCGAAGGGCCGCTTCTATTTCAATAAACGCTTGGGGCGTTTAGTACATGTCGTGGTCGCCGCCGTGGCCGCCACCCTTCTTGCCTTCCTTCGGCATGTCAGCAATCAGGGCGTCGCTGGTCAGCAGCAACGTCGAGACGCTGGATGCGTTCTGCAAAGCGGTCCGAGTGACCTTGGTCGGGTCGATGATGCCGGCCTTGACCAGGTCTTCGTAGGTGTCGGTCGCAGCGTTGTAACCAAAGTTACCCTTGCCTTCGGCCACCTTCTCGCAAACGATGCCGCCGTCTTGGCCGGCGTTGCTGGCGATCATGGTCAGCGGAGCGCGGCAAGCGCGAACGATGATGTTGTAGCCCACCTCTTGGTCGTGGGTCAGGCCTTCCGGCTTGACCGAGCTGCTGGCGCGAACCAGTGCCACGCCACCACCAGGGAGAATGCCTTCTTCGACGGCTGCGCGGGTTGCGTGCAGGGCGTCTTCGACGCGGGCCTTCTTCTCCTTCATTTCGCTTTCCGTAGCGGCGCCAACGTTCACCTTGGCTACGCCACCGGCCAGCTTGGCCAAACGCTCTTCCAGCTTCTCGCGATCGTACTCGCTGGTCGAGTTGTCGATCTCGCGGCGGATCTGGTCAATGCGGGCCTTGATGTCCGCGCTCTTGCCAGCGCCTTCGATGATCGTGGTGTTGTCTTTGTCGATCGTGATCTTCTTAGCGCGACCCAGATCGGCAATCTGTAGGTTCTCAAGCTTGATGCCCAAGCTCTCGAAGACCGCGGTGCCACCGGTCAGGATGGCGATGTCTTCCAGCATGGCCTTGCGGCGATCGCCGTAGCCAGGCGCCTTGACCGCACAGCACTTGAACGTGCCGCGGAGCTTGTTGATGACCAACGTCGCCAGGGCTTCGCCTTCGACGTCTTCCGATACGATCAACAGCGGCTTGCTGGCGTTGACGACGGCCTCGAGGACCGGCACCAGTTCCTTGACGTTGGTGATCTTCTTCTCGACTACCAGGATGTACGCGTCTTCCAGGACGCAGGCCATCTTGTTGGAGTCGGTGACGAAGTACGGCGACAGGTAGCCGCGGTCGAACTGCATGCCTTCGACCCACTCGACCTCGGTCTTCAGGCTCTTGCCTTCGTCGACCGTGATCACGCCGTCCTTGCCGACCTTTTCCATCGCTTCGGCCAACAGATCACCGATCTCGGTGTCGTTGTTGCTGGCGACGGCGCCGACCTGAGCCATCTCTTTCTTGCTCTTGATCGAGATCGACATCTTCCGCAGCTTGTCGGTGATGTCTTCCACGGCCTTCTCAATGCCCTGCTTCATGTGCAGAGGATTGACGCCAGCCACGACGGCCTTGAGGCCTTCGTTGAAGATCGCTTCGGCCAACAGGGTGGCCGTGGTGGTGCCGTCACCGGCCACGTCGCTGGTCTTCGAGGCGACCTCGCGGACCATGCGGGCGCCCATGTTCTCAAACACGTCTTCCAGGTCAATTTCCTTGGCGACAGTGACGCCGTCCTTGGTGACCGTTGGCGAGCCGAAGCTCTTTTGCAAAATAACGTTCCGACCCTTCGGGCCGAGCGTTACTTTGACCGCGCGGGCCAACTTGGTGACGCCGCGGCGAATTGCTTCGCGGGCTTCTTGATCGAATGCAATGGACTTAGCCATCGATGGTGTGCTCCTAAATCACGATTGTGTTCTGCAAAATATTTTGGACCGGCGATCTTACTCAATGACCGCCAGAATGTCGTCTTCGCGCATCAGCAACAGCTCTTGGTCGCCGATCTTGAACTCGTCCGCGCCGTAAGGGCTGAACAAGACGCGATCGCCGATCTTGACCTGCAGCTTGCCGCGGGTGCCGTCGTCGAGCAGCTTGCCGTCGCCAATGCTGACCACGGTGCCGCGAGCCGGCTTGTCCTTGGCGGAATCCGGCAGCACGATGCCGCCAGCCGTCTTGGATTCGGACTCTTCACGCTCCACGACCACGCGGTCGCCTAGCGGTTGAAGCTTGATCTTACCGGGCTGCTTCTTGGACTTAGTGGCTGTTGACATCGCTGGATCGCCTCCGAATTCGTCTCGAACTTGATGTAACCGAAAATCGTAAAATCAGGACGGTACAAACCGGGGATTTCCGCCGGTTGGGACCTGTCGCTTCGCTGAATCGTTAACCTGCCCGTTGCCCGTCGTCATGGCTTAATGCCCGTCGCCATGGCGGCTGTCAATTGTGCGCACCGCTGGCGCAGTGGGCGGACCTCAACGCAATTGTTGGACCAACGCCAACAACCGCGTCTGAAGCTGTTACCTGGTCAATGCTTAGGAAAATCGCCGCCAGATTCGGCAAAGTCCAGCGGAGCCAAATTCGGCAGCCGCAGGCTAGGCGGGGACAAATAGCGCTGCCAAAATGGCATTCGCCCGAAATCAGTGGCCTCACGCGGGGCAATGGAACTCGTTTTGTTCTTCGGAACGGCTCGTCCGCTGGCGAAAATGGCCAAATCGCGGACTACCAAACCGCGCTCGGACGACTAGAATGCTGCCGAACAGATTGCCGCGGCGCTCACCGTGCGTAATGGCCGGTGGCCTTGACCAACCCAACTGCCCCAGACACCCGTCAGGCTACGTTTATGCGATCCATTGACCAAACGTCTCGTCTCCGCAGTTTTGCCCTCGGATTTGTCAGTGCGGCGTCTTACGGCGTTTTGCTCTCGACCGGCACTACCGCTCGGGCCGCTAATGTCGCCGATCAGGTAGCGGCCCTCAAGGCAGTCGGTCCCGAAGGCGCCGGAAACACCAAGGCCAAGGAAGCCTGGCAACAATTATCCCAGGCGAACGCCCAGGCCCTGCCATTGATCCTGGCCGGATTGGACGACGCCAATCCTTTGGCCGCCAACTGGTTGCGAGCGTCGGTTGACACGATCGCCGAACGCGAACTCCGCAAAGGCGCCAAGCTGCCGGCCGCAGAACTGGAAAAATTCACGCTGGATACCAAGCACGAACCTCGGGCCCGACGACTGGCGTTCGAATGGCTCTGCCGCGCGGACCAGACTGCGGCGGATCGCCTGATTCCTAAAATGCTGAATGACCCCAGCGTCGAGTTCCGCCGCGATGCGGTCGCCCGACTGCTGATCGAGGCCGAGCAGCTCGATTCGGACAAAAAGCCAGAAGCCGCGGATGTCTATCGTCGAGCGCTGGGAGGCGCCCGCGACCTGGACCAGGTGCAAGAGATCGTCAAGAAGCTGGAAGGCCACGGCCAAACGGTCGATGTCCCTTCGCATTTTGGCTATTTAATGGAGTGGAAGCTGATTGGTCCGTTCGACAACACCGGAGAAGCGGGGTTCGACGTCGTCAGTCCGCCAGAAACCGAACTGAAATTCACCGCCGAGTATCCCGGCAAGTCGGGCCCGGTGAAGTGGATCGATCACGCGACGGATGACATCTATGGCAAGGTTGATCTGAACAAGGCGATCACCAAGGCCAACGGCGTCACCGCGTACGCGACCACGGAGTTCACGGCCGCGGAAGCCCGGCCAATCGAACTGCGGATGGCCACGGTTGACGCCATCAAGGTGTGGCTCAATGGCGAACTGATTTCTGCCAACAACGTCTATCACGCCGGCGATAAGATGGACCAGTACATTGCCCACGGCCACTTGAAGCAGGGCAAGAATGTGATCCTGGTCAAAATCCTGCAGAACGAGCAAAAGGAAGAATGGGCGCAGGACTGGGAGTTCAAGCTCCGCGTCTGCGACGCCACCGGCACTGCCGTGTTGTCGAAGAACCGACCTGCCACCAAACCGAAAGCGGCCGCGGATAAAAAGGATCAGGCCGCGAAGTAGCATACTGCCAAACACCGCGGCTCTGGCTGACCGGACCTGCCACACCTGAGAATCCAAGCGATGCAACGTCTACTACTAAAATCCACGCTGTTCGTGGCCGCCTGCACTCTCTTCTGCGGCGCCGACTGGTTGCACTTTCGCGGGTCGGACAATCGATCCGTCGCGACCGACGCCTTGCCGGTCGCCATCGCCAAGGACGAATCTGGCAACGACCAGAACGTGGCCTGGAAGGCGGCGCTACCGGGGCGCGGCGTTTCGAGCCCGATTGTTGTTGGCGGTAAAGCCATTGTCACTTCGACCAGCGGTTACAACCAAGATCGCCTGCACGTCGTGGCCGTAGACGCCAAGACGGGCGAAACCGCCTGGGAGCGCCAGTTTTGGGCGACCGGTCGCACGGCCTGCCACCCCACTAGCTCGGTCGCGGCGCCATCGCCATCGAGCGATGGCAAACACATCTTTGCCTTCTTCTCGTCGAACGATCTCGCCTGCCTCGATCTCGATGGCAACCTCCTCTGGTACCGCGGCCTGACGCACGACTTCCCGACCGCGGCCAACGACGTCGGCATGTCTGCCTCGCCACTGGTGATGGGAGACACAGTCATCGTCCAAGTGGAGAACAAGGGGAACTCGTTCGCCGCCGGACTCGATACCAAGACGGGTGAGACGCGCTGGCGCCAGCAACGCAAGGCGGACATGAACTGGACCTCGCCAGCCGTCCTACGTGGCAAGACTCGCGCGGACGATCTGGTGCTGCTGCAATCGAGCGATCGCCTTTCGGCCCACAACCCTCACACCGGTGAGCAAGTCTGGAGCTACGAAGTGGGCTGCTCGTCGATCCCATCGCCGGTGGCCGAGGACGATAAGATCTACGTAGTATCGAAAGGTTTGACGGCGCTCCGCTATCAGCCAGACGCCAAGGCGGCAGAAGTCCTGTGGAGCGAGAACGCGCTCGGCCCCTCAAACGCCAGCCCTATCGTTCATCAAGGACGCGTCTACACGCTCAACGGCTCCGGTGTGCTGCTCTGCGGCGACGCCGCCACAGGCGAGGTGAAGTGGAAGCTGCGACTCAAGGGTCCCTATTGGGCAACTCCCGTGGTCGCCGGCAATCATCTCTACGCGTTTAACCAGGCCGGCCTGGCGCAAGTCGTACGCCTGGGTGACAAAGAGGGAGAACTGATCGCGACCGGCAATTTCGGTGAGCCGATCTTCGGCACGCCGGCAATTGCCGATGGCGCGCTGTACGTTCGCACTGATGGACAACTCTGGAAAATTGCCGCTCCTTGAGCGCCGCCGTGCAAAAGCCTCTGGACATCTTGTCGATCCCCACGGCCAGCGCGCTCGACGCTACGATCCGGCCTCCTGGGTCTAAGAGCATCACCAATCGGGCGCTCATCTGCGCAGCCCTAGCCCAAGGGCAATCGACGCTGCATGGCGTGCTCGATAGCGAAGACACGCGCGTTATGATCGACGCGCTGCGGGCGATCGGAATCTCGATCGGCGGCGATGTCGAATCTGGGACCCTGACGATCGCCGGTTGCGATGGTCGCCCGCCCGTGGATCAGGCGTCGCTATTCGTTGCCAATAGCGGCACGACCGTTCGTTTTCTGACCGCGATGCTAGCGGCCTGCCAAGGCGAGTTTCGCCTGGATGGCGCGACGCGGATGCGCGAGCGGCCCATTGGCGATCTTGCCGCCGCGCTCAATCAATTGGGCGCAAGTGTAAAAACCGAATCCGCGGGGGGCTGCCCTCCGGTGGTCGTGCGCGCTGCTGGCCTGGCTGGCGGAGCGGCACAGATTCGCGGCAATATCTCCAGCCAGTTTTTGAGCGGACTGCTGATGGCGGCGCCCTACGCGCGGGCACCCGTAGAGCTACGCGTGGAGGGAGAACTGGTTTCGCAGCCGTACGTTCACATGACGCTGGCCGTGATGCGGTCGTTTGGCGTTGCTGTGAACGTCGCGGATCTCAACCAGCTCCGGCTGCCGGTCGGCAGATACCAAGGGCAGGACTACGCGATTGAGCCAGACGCGTCGGCGGCCAGCTATTTTTGGGCGGCGCCCGCCATTGCCGGAGGTCAGGTGACGGTCGCCGGTCTCTCGCGCGCCAGCCTGCAGGGAGACGTAGCGTTCACGGACGTGCTCCACCAAATGGGTTGCCAGGTGGAACACGGCAGCGATTTCATTCGCGTCAGCGCCGCAAAACGCTTGCAAGGCGTAACGGTGAATATGAACGCGATCAGCGACACCGTGCAGACGCTGGCCGCTGTCGCGATTTTTGCCGAGGGCCCAACGACCATCACCGGTGTCGCCCACAATCGGCACAAGGAGACAGATCGCATCGCCGATCTGGCGACCGAGCTGCGCAAGACCGGGGCCACGGTCGAAGAGTTCGATGATGGCCTTAAGATTACGCCTCCGACCGCGCCGCCAGCGTCCGGAGAGATCATCTTTGACACCTACAATGATCATCGCATGGCAATGAGCCTGGCGCTGATTGGACTGCGGACGCCAGGGGTACGGATACGTGATCCAGGCTGTACGGTGAAGACGTATCCGAATTACTTCGCCGATCTGGCGCGTGTGACGCAGCGCACAGATTGAATTGGCGTTTCATCCGGAGTCGCGCCTTCGTCATGATTTTTTACGCCCTGACGATTTTTTGGAGCGCGTTCCTGCTGTTCCTGGTCCAGCCAATCCTGGGCAAGCAGATCCTGCCCTGGTTCGGCGGCACGCCCGCCGTCTGGACCACCTGCCT
>Ga0105047_10001982_pt1 | contig 36743 bp, 31 predicted proteins | sample MAT04_FD_78384 | JGI IMG/M metagenome (GOLD analysis project Ga0105047, IMG submission 78384) | Freshwater microbial communities from Lake Fryxell liftoff mats and glacier meltwater in Antarctica - MAT-04 (megahit assembly) | ecosystem: Environmental > Aquatic > Freshwater > Ice > Liftoff... | reverse complement strand
CTACCGTTCCAGCTGGAAGTGCCGCAAAAGCCGCGTCCGTAGGAGCGAAAACGGTAAAAGGCCCAGCGCCATTCAAAGTATTTACTAATCCTGCAGCTCCAACTGCCGCTTCTAATGTGTTATGGTTGGGTGAATTAACTATAATATCAACCACTGTCTGAGCTTGAACAATTCTAAGACATGAAAGTAAAATTGCTAAGAGTAAAAATTTCAGTTTCATAAAATTTATTTTTTTGATTTTAAAAAGAAATATACTTCCTTAAGTGTGAGAAATTTGAAAAGGGTTGCCTGTACTTCCATTTTTTGTTTAATTATTTTAATATAAAACCTAAACAATAAATTACTGTTAATCGCAGGCAACTATATATGAATATCATTCACTATTAAATTAAGGATGTTGGATAATCAAAAAATAAAACTTTGTTTAGAGGGAAATAGAATGGCCCAAAAGGAATTGTATGAAGCATACAAAGTAAATCTTAATGTATTGTGCCAAAGATATTTTGCTGATTTGGAGGACGCAAAAGATGTTTTGCAGGAAGGTTTTGTAAAAGTGTTTAGAGATTTACATCAATTTGATTCTGCGAAAGGTCATGTTTCTAGTTGGATAAAGAAAGTATTTGTAAATACTTGTCTTGAAAAATTGAGAAAGAAAAAACTTGATTTTCAAAAAATCGACGATTACGACCATGAAATAGTCCACGATCCTGGTATTATTTCGGATTTAAATTTGAAGGATTTGACTAGGATGATACAAAAACTACCCACAGGATATAGAACAGTTTTTAATTTATATGTAATAGAAGGTTATAATCATCAGGAGATAGCAGATCAGCTAGGTATTAGTGAAAGTACATCAAAGACTCAACTCATGAAAGCAAAAAATATGTTGCGACTGAAGCTTGAAGATGTTTTTAAATAAAAAAAATGGAAGACAATAATAATAATTTGGAAAAATTTTTCCGCGACAAATTTAATCAAAAGATTGAACCACAAGATTGGAATATACCGGACAACGAAGTTTGGGATGGCATTGCAAGTATTATTCCTGCTGAAAATAAAAGGAGAAGATTCGGTATTTTGCCACTAATATTTGTTGGAGGATTGGCGGTCATGTCGCTTATTTTGGGTTATGACAATTATAAGAAAGGCAGGAATATCGCTGAGCTGCGTCAGGAATTAAATGAATGTTCCAATCAAACCAGCGTTTCAAACAATGAAAATAATCCGTCAGAGAAATTTATTGGTGAAAGTGCTAAATTATCTAATAATTATCAAAATAATGAACGAAATTTATCATATGATATTAACAAAATTGTAGATCTACCACAAAATGGTCCCGTAAACCATCGTATAACCAGAAAGACACGCCGTTCAAAATTCAATCAGTCACAAAAAAGCTCATCTTCAACTGCTGAGATCTATACTAATTCGATAATGGATGAAAAAAATCCATTTGAACAAGGTACAGATTTCAAAAACAACGAATTTATTACAATATCGTCACTACCTGCGCTTCCTTACGCTATAGTCAATCGTCCAAATACGCTACCTGTAATTGATTTTCCAATGATGACTGATTACACCAAGCCGATCAAGCAATCTTCAGGTCGTATGCTGATCGGTCCTGTATTAGGTTACATTAATTGGCAAGATAAAATAAAGGGAAGTTTTGACAATCCACTGTCAGAATTACTAACCAAGGAAGAGACTTCTCCTTCTTTGGCAATGGGACTAGCATTTAGTAAAACAGTAGGTAGTCATTTGGTCTTAAATACGGGGATACTTTATTATCAGAGAAATCAATCCTCTCAGTACGCCATCAATTTACCCTACTCAACTACTAATGAGATCAGCGTAGGCTCAGAATTTGAGAATAGATTTGAACACAGTTTACCTACAGGATTGGGAAACATTAATACCAGCCTTGTACTCTCCAGAAGCATCAATAGTCCCGTCTCTAATAATGAAAATGTGTATCTCGATTTTTCATTACAAAATCATACAAAAGCATTGGCCATACCGCTGACAATGTCATATTACCTAACGAAAGCTGGAGCAGGATTTTTTGTTCAAGGTGGAATCATGAATGAATTTATCATTGAGAACAAAATAAGAGAAGTCAATACTGAAAGTCACCACACTTTTGTGAGAGATAAATCCATAGTTGTGGACTACAACGCATCCCAAATCAACAAACTCAATGTAAGTGCCATTGTCGGAATTGGCTATGAGAAGGAAATATTTAAAGGTATAGGAGTCTCTTTATTAGCTAATTATGGATTTGCCTTAACAAATACTTTCGCTACACCAGATTATCAACACAAGATAGACCAGTTGGGAATACAGATGATGTTCGTGAAAACTATTGATTAAGGATGGGTGTAAGAAGAGTATCTTAAAATTTATTTTATAAGTGTATTTAACTACTAAATAATAGCAGGAAAGTAGAAATATAGATACGATAATTTTGGTGTCATATCCCTATTTTTTATTCAGATGCATAGTATGGTATTTGACCAATGCAGTAAGGCTATTTTATAAATACTCTTTGTAAAGAACAAAATAATGGGTAAATTGATCTTTGTATAGATCAAAATTGTATCATATTTGTACTTTGTATAGAACAAAAGTTGTATTTTTGTCTATAAATTTAATTTTATGGATTTTTTGTCAACCATTCATCAACAATACTTAAGAAATATAAAGTCGTCTTTTAAAAGAGACATGATTGATCATATAGACTGGAATAACAGTATGATTGGAATCACAGGGGCAAGAGGCGTAGGTAAAACTACTCTTTTACTTCAGTATATTTTACAAACATTTGGATATAATGATGCTGTGTTGTATATAACTATGGATCATATACAACTGAGCGGATTGTCATTAATAGATATTACAGCATATCACGCAGCCAATGGTGGCACGCATTTGTTTATAGATGAAATTCATAAAAGTAAAAATTGGAGCAGTGAGTTGAAAACAATTTATGATTTATATCCTGATCTGAAAATTGTTTTTACGAGTTCTTCTATATTAGAAATTTATAAAGGTCAGGCAGACCTCAGTAGGAGAGTGATATTGTACGATATGCATGGATTATCATTCAGAGAATTTTTGCAAATAGAGACAGGTACAAAACTAGAAACGTACTCATTAGAAAATTTGCAGATTAATCATATAGATATGGCACACAGTATTCTGAATTTAGGACTTAAGCCATTGAAACATTTTAAAAACTATTTGGAGTATGGTTATTATCCATTCTATCTTGAAAATATTTCCACATATCCAATCAAACTCTTAAATATTATAAATCTTACCTTAGAGATAGACTTGGTGGGTATTAAAAACGTAGATGCAGCGAGTATTCCTAAACTCAAGAAGTTGGTTCATCTTTTGGCAACTTCTGTACCTTTTCAACCTAATATTTCCAAGCTAGCGGGAAGTGTAGAAATCACAAGGAATACACTTTTGCAGTATCTTCATTATTTGTCTCAAGCTAAGATTGTAAACATGCTCCAAGATACCGGCAGTAGTTACAGCTACATTGCAAAACCTGAAAAAATATTTCTGCACAACCCAAATCTTATGTCTTGTCTCCAACCGAATAAGGTCAATATCGGGAGTATGAGGGAGACATTTTTTGTAAATACTTTATCTAGCAACTATCAGATCAATACGACAAGTCAAGGTGATTTCATAGTAGGGGATAAATTTAGATTTGAAATAGGTGGTGCCAATAAGACAAACAAACAAATCGCTGGGTTGGCAGATAGCTTTGTGGTCATGGATGACATGGAGATTGGCAGCAAAAATAAAATTCCGCTGTGGTTGTTTGGGTTTTTGAGCTAATTCATCATTCCTTCACGGGTACATGTTTCAATATCTCCAATGTAAAATCCCAAAATTTCTCTACAGATGCAATATTTACCCTTTCGTCAGGTGAGTGTGCACCTTTGATGGTCGGACCATAAGATATCATATCCATATCGGGATAATTGCGTCCTAAGATGCCACATTCCAACCCTGCATGACAAGCGACAACGGATGCTTTTGCACCATGCATTTTTTCATACAGTTCGGTCAGCACTTTTAGGATTGGTGAGTTGACATTTGGCGTCCAACCAGGATAATCTCCCGAAAAAATCACCTCAAAATTAGCCAATTCAAAGGTAGATTTCAGGCTTTGGGCTACATCGAGTTTGGTAGATTCTACAGATGATCTTGTGAGGCAAAGTATCTTAGCCTGTCCGTCTTTGATATCGACTTTGGCCACATTATTGGATGCTTCTACCAAGTCAGCTATGTCGGGACTCATACGGAATACGCCATTGTGAGCTGCATAAATAGCATTCAAAATCTGCTTTTGGTCTGTCACCGAAATAACTTCTGTAGGTGTATTGGTTTCGGTAATTTCTATATGCAAGTTAGGTTCGATGGAGACAAATTCTTTTTTTATATCCGTGATTCGTAGGTGTAGTGATGCCAGAAGATCTTCCTTTTTAGACAGAGATACGGCAACTAAAGCAGCACTTTCTCTTGGGATAGCATTACGCAAACTTCCACCTTCAAAAGTAGATAGCCTAAGTCCACTTCCTTCCTGTCCGTACAGTAACCTGTTGAGTATTTTATTGGCATTGCCACGTCCGAGATGTATTTCTACACCTGAATGTCCACCTTTCAGACCTTTGACTGTTATCTTCAATCCACACGATTCAGTATCTACTATGGTTGCTGTATCGTAACTTCTCACTGCCGTCACATCTAGTCCGCCTGCGCATCCTATATCTATTTCGTCATCTTCTTCTGTATCTAGATTAAGTAAGATTTCACCGTTCAACATGCCACCTTGGAGACCCATGGCTCCCGTCATTCCTGTCTCTTCGTCTATGGTAAAGAGTGCTTCGATGGCTGGATGAGCGATATCTTTGGATGCTAATATAGCCATGATCGTTGCCACACCGATACCATTGTCTGCACCGAGAGTTGTACCATGAGCTTTGACCCAATCACCGTCAATGTACATATCAATGCCTTGCGTATCAAAATCAAAACTAGTATCGCTGTTTTTCTGATGAACCATATCTAGGTGTGATTGCATCACTATCGGTTTGCGATCTTCCATGCCTGAGGTAGCTGGTTTGCGGATGATGACATTACCCACATGATCTTTGATGGTCTCGAGTCCGAGGCCATTACCAAAGTCGATGGCAAACTGAATGACTCTTTCTTCTTTTTTGGAAGCACGAGGTATGGCATTTAGATCTGCAAAATGATGCCATAAAGCAGTCGGGGACAAATATCGAATGGGTGTAGACATGATGTTATTTCTTTACACCCAAAGGTATAGAAAAGATACCAAATCTAAACTTTAAAATGAATTTAAAATGAATCAGTAAAAGAAAACCAAAGTATGCTACATTAAAGAAGTGATTAAAAAGTTGAGTTGTAGATTCTGGAGTTGATTTTGTTATTATTTTTCTTGAAATTTGTAAAAAAGTAAAATTAGTTTACAAAATACAGATCATCTAATTCATTCAGGTGCAGCTCAAGGTTTATACGCAATTATTCATTTTCAACCTGGAAAACTGCTCCTGTCAAAATACTTATTATGGCATTTAATTGCAATGTTACGGATTGGACACTTGTATTTATATTTACAACAGGATTGAATGGTGTTCCTGCCAGAATAAGTACATCGCTATTATTGTTTGGCACTCCTGTTTTATCCCAATTACAAGGATTGTTCCAGTTATTGTCTGAATTGCCGGTCCAATTGATTTGATTTCGACAAGTAATGGAAAGACCATTGTCCAAGACTGCCTGATATTTTTTTGCTGTAGTCATATATGGTGGTTGGACATCGATATCAGGAATTATACCCCAGGATCCGTATACACTTTCCTGTACAGATGCCAGGCTAAAATTCGTCGCTAGTTCACATCCCCAGCTTCTGATAGAGTCATGCATCATATCGTACATGTTATACATAAGTTGCGAATTTTGTGCATCCCACATAGCCTGTTGATAGGGATAAGGAATTCCAAAAGAATTGCCTACAAAATGTTGACCGCCTTCATAAGTGATGATGCGTTTTCCGAAAAGTTTAATCAGTTCATAATCTCGCTTTACGGTTGGTTTGAAAGCATTAAAACTATTTGTAGCATTGGTCATAATGTCATTTATGGTTGCTGAAATTCCCAAAAGATCTAATCTAGGCATTCCATTAGATCCGTGATCCAATCCAAAATAATGAGTTGGGGATGCAAAATCCCACTCGTCTTGAGGAAGTTGTGATAATATTTGTTCATTCAAACCATTAAATCCGACCTGAATCCCAAGTACTCTTTTGACACGACATCGTTCATTTCCAAATACTTCATGCCAAATACGAAATACATTTCCTGCTTTTTCGGCCATTGCCCTGCCATAGCCAAGATTTGCGGGGCGATTATTATTGTTATAATGCGCTTGCGGGAAGATCCAGTTCCATATTTCATTGCTATATTCGAGATAAATATTTAGATTTCCATCCAATTGATCTCTGAAAAGTGTTGCCATTTGTAAGACATAATCATCATTGGCCTCATGTGGTACACAAATCCAGATATCTTTTTGCATCTCATTACACAATTGGATCATGGTCTCGTACGGTACACCTTTAGGACCTGCATAAGTAAAATAGGATGTTTTTGAACGGTTTGCCCAATCTACATTTGTATTGCCATTTGTACTGCCCCAATCCATAAATCGCAAGACCTGAAACGGAGTAATTTTATTCTTAAAGGTCTGATAAAAAGGCTGACTATTCAAATCTACTAATTCATCCTGTAATTTTACCAATCTTATATTCCGGATGTGATTGCCAAGGGTAGACGCTGTAATATTGATATTGATATTTCCATTTTCGGTAGGGGTAAAAACGATTCTGTTAGGTGTATCACTCAACAGCATTATTGATCCTCCAAAAGATATACTACCTTGGCCATCATAAAGTAAAACATAAGTCGTATCCCTGGTTAGATTGCCTCCTTCTGATGAGATAACATATCTAATATAGGTATCTCCTGCAGTGGTGACTTGCGGCACATGTGTTGGATATCCTTCTGCGTCCATAACTAATTGTGGCGCAACATTAGAGCTCCAGCAATAACAAGTTGCTCCATAACCGATATAGTCCTCTCTGACATGCTTAAACAGATTTTTCATCGGACGTTCAAATTGCCAATCAGCAAATCCACTCATATTTGTGCCGATGTCCATAGCACAAGTCATAGGCTGCCATCCTAGACATGTAGTGCTATCTGTTATCATAAATATATCAAGGGTATCTTTGCAAACTGGTGCTGTTGAGCCAGATACAAATAATCTGTATCGATCGGGTGCAAGATTATGATATTCATTTCCATTGACTACAGGAAGCAATGTATTGGCACTATTGAATAAAAGGAAATTATTATTTCCTGCATTAACCCTGATTTGGCCATTAGATTGTCCGCATGATATAGATTGTATTGGAGTCAGGGATGTCTGACAAGGGAAGGTATTATTTTCATCTAAAATGGTTACAGGAATATATGTCGTATGTTGCAACCCGAGATTGTCGGCGACGGTAAGTGCTACAGGATGGACACCCAATGCTGTAAAAATATGACTGACATTTGGGCTTCCTGTAATGACCGGAGAACCATCTCCAAAATTCCAGTTGTATGTAAGTGTTTGACCTTCAGGATCTGATGAAGTAGATCCATTAAAACTGATATTGAGTGGTCTTTGGCCTGAACCAATGCTTGTAGTAAATGATGCCACTGGAGGAAGATTGACATTTATTTCAGCATCTGGTGTTACACAGGCATAAGACGAAGCAAATCTTATTTCATCTATACTTCCATTTGCAACCTGATCGCCCAAGAATACAGATAAACTTCTTATTATATTTACCCTTCCCGAATTTTGAGATAAAGTAGGAGCAGAAGGCAATTGATTTCCAAGATTATCAGGATTGATATACAGATTCACTTCAGTATTACCTGTAGTATAAATTAGCCTGAAAACCATCAAATAAGTAGTATTGGCTTGAACTTCAATTCCGCTATCATAATAAATATTATTGATGCGAAGATGCCATCTTCTTTGGCCGTTCACATGATATTGATCCCCAAAATATCCTACACCTATGTTGTCTTCTGTGACTGGATTCCAATACCATGGTAGATTGGATTGATGTAAATCAAATGCTATTCTTTCATTATTGACCAGCTCTTTTTTTATCAAAAAGCTTACCCACAAAGTGTCTCCTGTTTGGGTCCCGATCCCATTTTGATTTGGTGCAACAAGCAGATCAAAAGGTCCGGCATCTGCAGTGTTGAGCCTACGTCCCATCGATAAATAAGCCCGTCCTCCTGAAAGTTTATGATATAAATTTTGCAAATCATTATACGTCAATGAATTACTGGCAACTCCAAAACCAGGTACGACCATATCATTGTTTTGAACCAGCCAAGGTGCTGCCCATCCAGTACCGCTTGACTGTCCTTCGATTGCAGTGCCGGCACCACCACTAAAACCCTCATACGCCTGATATAGGCACTGGGATGAAAGGTGTGTTAACAGAAAAACAAAAAACAAAACATTAAGACTTAAGAACTTCATTTATTTGTCAAATATTGATACTTTTTAAGATATTTTAAAAACGAATCAAGCTACATAAACCCTAAGGATGTAAAGTAGATTGGGATAAAATGATTAAAACATTCAAGAAGCCGTCAATTTAAAGAATGCACAAAATGGATTTATAGTTCATCTTTAATTGTAGCATTGTTAGCAAAATAAAATTTATTATATGTTGCTTTTTCAAAATATCAGCATTAAAAATACTCCCCAAAGCTAAGCCTAAGTTACTAGCTTCGATATATTCAGTTATTGCCTGCCTCTTTATTTAAAATATTTAGTTGACAGAGTACTGGTATGTTGTAGCTGAAATTTTTTGTTGCTCAAAGGACTCTAAAAAAATGCAGGAAATCTTTGGTTTGATAATATAATGTTCAGAAATATTTGGAATTCAAATTTCAACCCTATTCTCCTTTATTTTAAATAATTTTCCAATTTGAAAATTACAAAAATGTTTTTTTTTTGTAATTTTGATAGTTGAATAATAAAAAAACGAAATTTATGATCAATTTACAACGAACGTTTTCAGGAGATCAGGACTTTATTTATCTGGTGAACCTACTAGATGCTGAGCTGGCCATCAGAGATGGAGAAGATCATGTTTTCTATGCTCAATTTAATAAGGTAGACAAATTACGCCATTGTATAGTGGCTTACGAAAATAGTCAACCGGTTGGCTGCGGTGCTTTTAGACATATTGATGAAAATACAATAGAAATAAAAAGAATGTTTGTAGACATATCAGCAAGAAAAAAAGGTATTGCAACAAAAGTTCTTTCTGGGCTGGAATCATGGGCGGCAGAGATGAACTATCTAGTTTGTATTTTGGAGACAGGATATAAACAACCTGAAGCGATTGATTTATATATAAAAAACGGCTACCAGCGCATCCCAAATTATGGACCATATGTAGGAGTTGAGAATAGTGTTTGTTTTTCAAAAGTCATATAGTCCGAGTTTTGAAAGCTCTTTGGAAAATAATATTCCATCAAATACCTGTACATGTTTTAGCTTTAAATAATTTTGATAAAAATTGAATAGTAAGAATGCCTAGATATTTTAAGTATTATTTCCGCTCCGAAAAGTATTATTATCTTTAAATCTTTTAGAATGCATAAATACTAATTACAACTACGTCAGACACAATTTACATCATTATAAAAGCTATAAAACAGCTTCTTGACATAAATGAGAATTTATAAAAAAAGGCTTGATCACCCAGAAATAAAAAGAAGATTACCCACCGCCATGTTATGATCTTGTGGAGCAATTTAAAAATATGAGTGGCACAAAACAAGGATTGACACAACTGCCTGATGGTCAGTTTCAGACTGGAATGGTTCTTAATATTGTGGAGAAAGGTGTATCCAAAAAAATAAATAATCATTTTAATGGACAACGTCATTTGTTCATAGGAAGAATTGCCAATCAGACATCAGATCTGTCTGGTCATAGCAAATGTTAGTACAGAGACCGCTGCTGGGAAGGTTATCCTTATAGTGGCTACTTCAGCACTCAATCTTACACATTTCCGACAGCGAAGGCTACTGGAAATCTGCACATCATTACAAGTGCTATTGCAAAAGAGATTCTATATGATAAAGACAAAATGAAGGCTTCAGGGGTAGAAATTCAGGGTATGAAAGATAACAAAACTTATGAATTTAAAAACAGAATCTTGTTGGTTTGTGCATCATCGCTCACTATACTTGATAAATATGATGGTAGCTATCTTTACAATAAAGGAGATAAAACATGTGCAACCGGATAGTCAATCAATCAATAATAAGCTTAGCAGAACCTCCAAGTAAAAAATGACTGCCAGGTTCAACAAAAAAATCAGCGCCAGGACTTACTGTCCTGTCTTGGTTGAGTTGGCAAGTTCCATTGTTATATGGTTTAATTACAATAACTGATCCTGAAGGCAAAGGGTCAGGAGGTAATATATCAGCCTTCCAATTGGTAGCAACCATCCAATCTCCATTACCCGTGAATGTATACACCGTTTTTGGATTGGCTGTTGTCATTAAATAAATGACGTTGCTACTTAGGTCAACCATATGCAACTCACCATCTTCCGTCTCTCCAAAATCCACCATCTCAAAATGTGTATCTGGCATTTGCTGGTTGACAACATTCCATAATGTGCCTATTTTAATAATTTTTCTAAGGTTTATTGAAAAAAAATCTGCTGCAAAATACCATCCTTTCAGGTCAGGATAAGCATAACCTCTATAAACATTGCCTCCTACCACTGATCTATTATCTGAAACGGTGGGATATTCATAAATGGGTGGTACATAATTGGAAAAAGGAAGACATGGGGCTGCAGTAGCATGAAGCAACGAGCCTTCAAAACAATCCCACCCAAAATTACTTCCTGAAATCGAATCAGCGGCTCTAAAGTTAATTTCTTCGCGTGCTGATTGTCCTACATCTCCTATATACATATCACCTGTGTATCTATCAAAACTCCATCTGAATGGATTTCGCAAACCATAACAATATACCGGTGACGAGGGATTGGGATTTCCCGTAGGTATGATATAGTTATTTAGTCCTGAAGTACTATTGACATCAATGCGCAATATTTTACCTAATAACGACAAAGAATCCTGACCATTGTCCTGTGGGTCATTATTTCCACCACCATCGCCAGTTGAAATATATAGATAACCATCCTTACCAAAGTGCATCTCACCGCCATTGTGGTTGGTATTGCCAGGATGAAGGATATTTAGTATTGGCAATCTGGAAGCTACATTGGCTTTGTCCGGATCCGTATTACTGATCGTATACCTGTCAACAATTAAAGAATAGGTGTTCTTTTGTGTATGAAAAACGTAGAAATAGCTATTATTTTTAAAGTTTGGGTGAAATGTAAATGAAAGTAATCCCTGTTCATTTGCGGTTCCCATGTTTGATAAGGTAATTAATGTGTCATTTAACATGTAATTTTTATTAAAAACCTTGATACGTCCGCCTTTTTCTGCTACAAATACGCGATTTGACCCATCACCTGCATGGGTAATCTGAATGGGAGAAGAAAGATTGATGTTGATCACAGTGCTGAATATGACAGTAGTGTCCTGCGCTTCAGTGTGAAGAAAAGACATAAGATAAATGATAGTGATCAGGCTTATTGGATGGTTCAAAATATATAAAATTGTGTTTTATAAAATATTAGTATACGATTGTATAACGAAGACGTTTATAAATACACTACTTGATTGAAAGATAATAAAATGAGATTTTTATTTTAGGGAGGATGACTCGGGTCCTATAAATTTATATCTTTCCGGTTTTGTACCCGTTCTTACTATAATATTTCTTGCTTCCAGGTCAAGTTTTACTGTCTCTCCATACCATTGAACGCCACCATCAAAGGAATTTTTAACACGTTCATACAAACTTTCCATCATTTCAGTATGCGTCAGCTCTTTATCATGTAATATAGCCAGAATATTTTCTCTGATAACATTATATTTTTCAAGAGATATACGTTTGTTGGTTTTACCTGCTATTGGGTGCAAGGTTTGGATTTTTTCAGTTGCTGGCATGTTACTATTGATTTGATAAAATAACAAAAGACCTAAACTTTCGGTTTAGAACGAGCTAAAACAAAACCATCCAACCTGCCATCCGATCTATATCTTGTGGTTATGAAGAATAACTTTGTTAAATAAATAACAAGAACTCCGATCAACATTTATTGAATTACACCACCTAATGCAGTACATCGGATATTATAAAGCCCTTTGAATGCGTAAATATTGACTGGAAGATTTCCTTAACTTTCGCAAAGCATAAAATTCTTATACGATTTATTTTCCTTTGTTTTGCTATATGAAAATAAAGGACGAATTTACCCCAATGCGAGTAAGAAAGATTTTTAAAATTTCCATAACATCCAGACCAAGCATCCTCGATCTTTCAGTTTGCTCAGCCAACCAGGTTTTCTTTCTAAAGCGTTCCAGCGCAGATCAAGCCGCTCGAGTTGGTCCTTTTCAAGGATTTCTTTAGGAATAGTTGTGATTTGATTGCCTCGCAAGTCCAGCTTTCTAAGTTTGTACAAATTGGCGATTTCTTTAGGTATCTTGTCTATTTTATTGTTGCGAAGTTGAATTTCTCTAAGTTCAGGGTTATTGACCGGTATCTGGCGAAATTCATTATTGTCAAGACATAATGCCCGAAGGGAAGACAATTTGCTGAATTTTGGAGGTAATACTGTAAGTTTATTATTAGCCAAATTGATTTCCTGTAGACGGGTCAGATTGCAAAATGAATCAGGCAATATATTAAATTGGTTTATTTGTGCTTTTAATTCTTTCAACCCTGTCATGTTTCCGATTTCATCTGGAAATTTTTTAATAAGATTTTGACTTATATTCAGATATTCCAGATTACTTAGCAGGGTGATTTCATTAGGTAGTTTTTTGATCTTATTGTCGTGCAAATATAGGAATGACCACAAATGGCGCAGGTTAACTATACTTTCCGGTATTTCGGCAATTTGATTATGACCGAAGTCGATCATTTCAAGTTTAATTAGATTTGCTATATCCGGATGAATTAGGCTGATTTTATTGGATGAAACATTAAGTATTTTTAATCCAGTTTGTTTCCATAAGGCATCAGGCAAGCATTCTATATTATTGTTATAAATAGAAATCTCCGAATAACTTTCATTAAGTTGTGGAAATCGGTTTAGGTTTAATCCTTCGGCTTTCAGGATATTGAGGGCCATGGTCTGAAAATTATATTATTGAGTCCAGTCTGAAAAGTAATTACAAGATCATATTTAAATAGCATATATATATATTAATTTGATAATCAATTGTTCCCCTTTAGGTGTTCACCCTTTCAGGCTGTCACCCTTTTAGGGGCAGGGGGTCGCCTGGGGTCTACGGCAGGGTTAGATAAAGGGGTAAAAACGATTGATTATTAAAAAGTGAGCATTTTCGGAGCGGACTCATCATTTAAAAATATTATAATGTAAATATATAAATATTTCAATATGGCATTTCAAAATATAAATTGAATCTAATCAAGTAATAACTTCAAATATTTGTGTAGTAAGCATTGATAATTAATGTATCATACTCATAATCTATAAGATTCAAATGCAATACAAATAGTATTTTATATATTTACGCTATAATTATTCACTCTATGAAATATTTTAAAATTTTCATCGCCGTCATCGCTGTGCTGGCCATAATTCTGCTTATAGCTAAGTATAAGTTTGGTGTAAATCCACCGATAAGTTTGCTGGATAAAGACTATGAAGGAAATTTACCATTGGATAGTCTTAAATTGCCGGAAGGATTTACAATTTCTGTATTTGCTGATAGTATTGTCAATGCCCGATCTATGTGTTTCTCACCGGATGGAACACTTTTTGTCAGCACCAGGTCTGTGGGGAATGTATATGCACTCAAGGATATAGATGGTGACAATAAAGTGGATAAAAAATATACGCTGCTCACTGGTGGGAATATGCCCAATGGAGTGGCATTTAAAGACGGAAATCTATATATTGCTGAAGTAAATCGTATCCTGAAGATAGAAAATGTTGAATCCAAGCTGGATAATCCTGGTACGCCTATAGTAGTGTATGATAAATATCCGACGGAAACTCACCACGGGTGGAAATACATTGCTTTTGGTCCGGACGGAAAACTTTATGTACCGGTAGGTGCTCCGTGCAATATTTGTGAGTCAAAAGATTCGGTCTATGCAAGTATTACCAGAATAAATCCAGATGGTTCAGGGTTGGAAATTGTTCATTCAGGAATAAGGAATACAGTGGGATTTGATTGGCATCCGGATACAAAAGAACTCTATTTTACAGACAATGGTCGAGATATGATGGGCGACGATGTTCCTGAATGTGAGTTGAATCACGCTACGAAAGAAAAAATGCATTTTGGATATCCGTATTGTCATCAAGGCGACGTATCTGATCCTGAATTTGGAAAAACCAGAAAATGTGTTGAATTTACACCTCCAGCAGCCAAAATGGGACCACATACTGCACCTTTGGGGATGACTTTTTACACCGGCGATCAATTTCCTTCAGAATACAAAAATCAGATTTTTATTGCCCGGCATGGCTCATGGAACAGAAGTAAAAAGAGTGGATATGATATCATGATTGCCGTACTTAATCCCGATGGTACGATCAAAGAAACCAAACCATTCATCACAGGATGGCTCAACCCCAAAAATGATGACGTGTGGGGCAGGCCTGTTGATTTGGAGATCCTGCCTGATGGCTCACTTTTGATCTCAGATGATTATGCGGATGTGATATATCGGGTGTCTTACAAAGACTAATCTTTCCATCCCCATGGTGGACCGGGATTTTCGATAGATGTTTTCAGATCAAAGCTTATACTGAAAAGTCTGTTAGTATTCACTCTTCGGAGATTGTAGATATAGCTTTCACCCGGAATTATATCTATCCACCATACATTCCCAATGGCTGCGGGCAGCATCACCGCCGTCTCCTTATCAGCAGGAAATACCTGTCTTATTTTACTTCCATAGTTGGATGTGTGACCGCCGTACATGGTGACTTTATCAGGCGTCCCATCGTTATGCCTATGGTCATGTTTGAGTATGATTCCCTGTTCTGTTCGAGTCAATATCCAGGTTCTTGAACGGTCTTCGCCTACAAAAAATGGTATTTTGATCTCATTTTCTGAACATTTACGTACATGCATGATCAGTTTTTTTTCAGCAAAGGTAGTGTCGTTTGCAGACCCTGCTATGATGTTGCCCTCAAATGATTTTCCACACAAAAGATTCAGCTCTTTCCAGAAAATTAGTTCCGTTGTATCTTTGGGTGATGAATCAGACACAGTATTTGCTTGCACCGATGCAGATTCGTTTTTTTTGCAGGAAACCCACATGGCCATCATGCAAAACATAAAACTGACAACAATGATATTTTTATACATATCTTAAAATTTGCGGCTGAATAAAAATTGTAATTTCAGATTAATTGTCATTTACAATAATGAAGATGTCTGATTGAAAATTCTTGCTAAGTAAGTTTATAACAAAAGTAATTAAAATAATGGTTTTCAAAGGAAGGTTAAAACATTCTGCTTCAAAATAGCCTTTTATTATATGATCACAATAATTTTTAATGCATGAAAAAGGAACGCAGAGAAGACAGTTTTATCAAACAGCCATATTACACAGGTGGGGACCAGGCACTAAAAGATTTTATAAATATGCATCTTAGGTATCCTGAATTATCTCAGGCAAATAAAGTCGAAGGAGATGTACATATACGATACGATATCAATCATAAAGGCGAAGTCACAGATACAAAGATCATTGGTGGACTGGATGAATTGTGTAATGAAGAAGCTGTACGTGTGGTTAAAATGCTTAGATTTATTGTACCTAAAACGCCCCGGCATCTTAAAGTCACTTTTCATAAAAATATCAGGATTCACTTTCATATTCATGAGACAAAGGTTCAGACCACAAACCCCCTACACGCTCAGGATTTGCCATCAAATCAAGGTATGCAAATAAATTATACCGTTGTGAGTAGTCAGACTAAATCAACTACAGAGAAGGAAGGTACTCTGACTAGTTATAGTTATACAGTCAGAATATAAACGACACATAAAACTTCTTCATAGTCTAAAAAGGGCCATTCATCTATATTTTTGGTTGACCATAAACAATTGATCTACTTTTGTCATTATAGTGTCAAATTTAGTAAAACAATTATCGTGAAATATACTTTAGGCGTTCTTTTTATCTTTTTTATCTTTACTGCAAAAGCACAGTTTCCTATGGGTGGTAGTAAAGTACCTACTATCAAAGGCAAAATAGAAGGTAAAGTAATAGACTCACTTACCAAAGAAGTGGTAGGTTTTGCCACCATATCACTAAAGAAAAAAGGTAGTTCTATTGTTTTGGATGGTGTTTTGACTGAAGAGACAGGATTTTTTAAATTTGAAAATGTAGTCACCGGTTCTTACGATCTGTATTTTTCATTTTTAGGATACAATGAGAAAAAAGTGGCTGCCGTTGAGACTACACTCAAAAACCCGGATATCAATATTGGTAATGTATTTCTTGTTCCTGCGAGCTATCTACTGGATGCAGTGGAGATTACAGAAGAAAAATTATTGGTAGAAAATAAAGCCGACAAACTGGTATTTAATGCAGAAAATGATGCTTCTATAGCAGGTGGAGATGCGACGGACGTATTGCGCAAAGTACCCATGCTTTCTGTGGATTTGAACGGCAATGTATCTCTGCGAGGTTCACAAAATGTCAGGATACTGATCAATGGTAAGCCATCAGGAATGTTTGCAAGCAATGTAGCGGATGCACTGAAGATGTTTCCTGCAGACCAGATCAAGCAGGTAGAAGTCATCACATCACCATCTGCCAAGTACGATGCTGAAGGTAGTGCGGGACTCATCAATATTATCACCAAAAAACAAAATATAGAAGGTGTAGCTGGAAGTGTCAATGCATCTGTGGGCAATCGTCAGAACAGCTTATTTACCAACCTGAATATAGGTAAGGGACGACTGGGGCTGAGCTCAGGTGCAGCAGTGTTTTACTCTACTCCGGCTGATGGGATTACTTCATTCCTGCGGGAAGACCAGACCATGTCAGGTGTAAGGAAGTTTGAACAAAACGGAGTGCAGAACACATCACGTCTTGGTGGAAATGGCTCATTAAGTGCTTTTTACGATTTTAATGGATACAATAGTATCAACAGTTCATTTACTTTCAGGGGGTTTGGCTTTGATCTTGATGGAAATACCAATGGTCTTTTGGATGATCCGTTGCTTGGACTGTCTGACAGTTTTACCCGTACAAATAAGGGAGACAATTTTTTTGGTGGCTTTGACTGGAATACGGATTATACCAAAAAATTTGAAAACAGAGAAGGACAAGAGCTTTCTTTTGGGGTACAATATTCAAAACAAAACAATAATTCAGATTCAAAAATAGCAGAGACACATACACTTGAATTGCTAAACAGAAATACAGATATTTTTAATAAAGGCATCAATCATGAAACTACCCTGCAAGTAGATTACGTACATCCTTTTTCCAAAACAGTTAAGTTGGAAACAGGTACAAAAGCTGTCATTCGTAACATTATCAGTGACTATACCACCCAGATTTTAACGTTTCCCAATGGTTATCAGCCACTGGTTGAAAATTTTAAATATGATCAGGATGTGTACTCCGGATATGCATCTATGAATTTTCTTATAGCAAAAAAATATTCCATCATTGCTGGCGCCAGATACGAAAAGACCAACATTGCGGGAGCATTTAACGTTCTCGATTCGCTTAATTTCAGTGGTATTGGGTACGAAAATTTTCTTCCCAACCTTACCATAAGTAGGACTTTCAAAAATTTCAGGACACTCAAACTTGCCTATAGCCAAAGACTACAGAGACCAAGTCTTCAGTTTATAAATCCATTTAACAACAACAGTGATTTTATCAATCGGACAGAAGGAAATCCTTATCTCGATCCTGAAATTGTACATCAGGTGGAAATGGCTTATAATATTACTTTCAAAGGGTTTACGACTTTTTCTTCTATATTTTATAAGTATACAGATGGTATCATCGAGCAGATTCTCAATATAGACAATAATGGATTGTCAGTAAATACGTATAAAAATATCGGTACCAATAATTCTGTAGGTATAAATACATTCATCTCTAAAACTGTAAACCTGGTCACCCTGCGTACCGGTGGAAACTTCGCCACATACAATGCAAAAGGTATAGTTAATGGTGTCGCTGCATCAAGAAGCAGTTACGAGTACAATATATTTTTGAATGGTGAAATCAAGATTTCCGGCACATTAAAAGCTGACTTTTTCGGATTTTTCAGATCACCTGTTCGGACTATTCAGGGTGACAACCCGGCATTTACCATTTATGGAATGGGAGTACGTAAGGAGTTTAAAAATTCAAGTATAGGTATCACCATGATTGAACCGTTCAATGCGGACAAATTTTTTAATTCCAATATTGAAACGGATGCATTTTTGCAAAGAACTTCATTCAGTATTCCATTTCGATCTATTGGCGTCAATTTCAGATATAAATTCGGAAACGTTGACTTCAAAGAACGTAAATCCAAAGTTAAAAATACTGACCTGAAGCAAGGTGGAGACAATCAGGGTGGTGGAAATACAGGAACAGGCACTCAAGGCACATGACCATAAATGAATTTGCTGTACCATAAGCGTATCCCATTTTTGCATTAAGAAGGTATAGTTTTATTTGTAGAAATGGGATTCACTTTCCTTTACTTGCCAACTGTCCCTTAGATTAAAATACGTATATTTACCCAATAAATCTGTCTTGCCATCCTTTTTTAGGAAGTAAACATTCATTGTATTTACCAAACCATTTGTATCTGTTTTTGGCAATCCACTCATAACACAGGTTTCTAAAAAACGCAGGAATCGATCTAATGATAATTGAAAGTAAGGCATATTTGCCACCCAGTATTTTTAATATTTGTATCGCGGCGTCACTTTTTATATAGATTTGGCCATTATGGTAAAGCACCACACTGTCCGCAGAGATATCTAAAAGCTTGTGACCAGCAACATACTGTAAGGTACAATATCTGAATGAAGCTTTACTATCCCGTTTTAGGATGAATTGTACAGACGCATCACACAAATGACAAATACCATCAAATATAATAATGGGGTGCTGATAAGATAATGATGTAAAGGTTTCTATTGTCATTAGGAAAATATTTCTCTCAACAGATTATCTACTCTGGAAAGCATGCGAACTTCCACACCAAAATTTTTCTTTGGCAAAAGTTCAGCCTTATATTTTGATATATAGATGGTTTCAAATCCCAGCCTTCCGGCTTCCTGAATCCTTTGTTCTACTCTGCTTACCGGCCTGATTTCACCTGAAAGTCCTACTTCTCCGGCAAAGCAGATCTTCTTACTGATATGAATATCCTGAAGGGAAGAAATGAGGGCTGAAACGACTGCTAGATCTATTGATGGGTCGGTGACTTTAATTCCTCCCGCAATATTTAAAAATACATCATTCTGCCCGAAAGGCAAACCGCACCTTTTTTCAAGTACAGCAAGCAACATTGACAATCGCCTCAAATCAAAACCTGTGGCAGATCTCTGTGGAGTGCCGTAGATAGCGGGACTGACCAGTGCCTGAGTTTCTAGTAGCAAGGGACGCAAACCTTCTACTGACGCTGCTACAGCGCTTCCACTGAGATGATCGTCATCTGGAGAAATGAGTAATTCTGAAGGATTTGTGATCTCACGAAGGCCATGCATGTCCATAGCATATATGCCTATCTCATCAGTACTTCCAAATCTGTTTTTTAAGGTGCGTAGGATCCGGTATGCATAATGCTGGTCTCCTTCAAACTGCAATACCACATCTACAATGTGTTCTAGCAATTTAGGCCCGGCAATACCACCTTCCTTGGTGATATGACCAATGATAAAAATCGGGATATTGGTTTCTTTTGCATATCTCTGTAGTTCCCCGGTACATTCTCTAACCTGTGAAATGCTGCCGGGAGTACTGTCAATGTATGGGCTCATTAATGTCTGCACGGAATCAATGATGATGATATCCGGTGCGAGTTTATTGGATTCTTTTAATATCTGACTTACATTTACATCGGTATATATATAGCAATTACTATTTTTATGTCCTATTCGTTCGGCGCGCATTTTGATTTGCTCCTCGCTTTCTTCACCTGACACATACAGGATTTTTTTGTTTTGCTTAAGTGCAAGCTGCAAAAGTAGGGTTGACTTCCCGATGCCCGGTTGGCCACCTACCAGTATGATTGAACCATAGACCAATCCTCCACCGAGTACTCGGTTTAGTTCATTGTCACGGGTATCAATTCTGCTTGTATTCAGTGCAGTAACATCATCCAGTTTTTTTGGAGATAGTTTTTCCTTTTTTGGATCTTTCCAGGCTTTATCCTTTTCGGTTTGTATAGTTTTTTTTTCAATCACTTCTTCTACATAAGTATTCCATTCCCCGCAGGACGAGCACTTACCAATCCATTTGGGAGATTCAGTTCCACAGTTGGTGCAGAAAAAACTAGACTTCACTTTCAAAATTTTTATTTTTCTTATAAAAAAAGTTAAACCAAAAATGTGACAATCAGAATCAGAACCGTCAAAATTATATAATTTGAAAAAAGTGCCATCCAAATTTTATTACTTCGGTTAAAAAGTATATGTTTTCAATTGGTTTTTTGGGGTTATGCGGGGTATGAATGAAAGTTCTGCTCCGCTTTTTTTTGCGATAATTAGATTCTCAATTTCAGGAACACAGCTTATAAACTTTAAAACAACCGAAAGGGTTTTTACTAATTACCAATACTTGAAGGTATAGCTTGGTTATTTAAATTAAAAGAGCAGGAAACAAATTATTTTGCTTCCTGCGCTTTTAATATTTTAGGAATGAAAGGTTACTCTTCTTCGTCTTTACTTTTTTTTGCAGTGATAGATGCTACCTTAGCTTCCACTTTATCTTTGATATCGTCAAAAACATCAGCAGCTTTTTCTAAAGCCACATCCAGTTTATCGCCTGCTTTTTCAGCAAAATCTTCCACTGCATCGCCTGCATCATCCAGTTTGTTTCCGACTTTTCCAACATAAACCTTGGCTTTATCTAAAGTGACATCCAGTTTATCACTTGCTTCTTCTGCATAATTTTCAACTACATCTCCAGCGTCTTCCAGTTTGTCTTCCATTTTCTCTGCATAATCTTTTGCTTTATCCATGACTTCTTCCAGTTTTTCTCCGGCAACTACTGCGACCGCTTTTGCTGTATCCACCACATCTTCTACCAATTGCTCTACTGAATCTGTCAATTTATCGAGGAAAGTCTCCTTTTTTGGTTTTTTTGCCAGTTCACTGGCTGCTTTTTCAAGCTTATCTGACATTTTATCCAGTTCTTTTGCATTTTCAGTGATGTTTGATGCAATTTTCTGTTTCACCACTTCTTTTGCTTCTTCGAGTTTTTCGTACTTTTCAGTCTTTATTGCTCTTTTTTTCTCTCTCTCTATTTTTGCTTCAAGTTCAATTTTTGTTTTATTCATATCATCAAGCTTTTCCTGCTTAGATTTGATACGCTCCACAATCATATTTATCTTCGCCTGTCTCAATTGTGATTCTAACTGACCTTCACTATTGGCAACTCTTTTTGTTTCGTATTCCAGGTCTTTCTGGTCAAAGTTGATAGATTGCTGCATTTTTTGAAGCGCACCAATCAAGCCCTTATATCTTGCTTCAGTCCTTGCCAATTCATTATTTCCTTGCTGACCCTGACCACCGGTACCTCTTTTTTCCTTTAGTTTTTTGAAGGTCACATCGATTTTATTCCAAAGGTCATTTCTATCATCTTTGGTAAATTTGAAATCTTTTATTTTTGTCTGAACCTTCTTAAGATCTTCAAAAAGTGGTCCCAGCCCCAGCCCTTTATCTATCTTTTCTTCAATGGCTGCCAATTCTTCACTAAAGGATTCAACATATTTTTTGGACTGCACTTCAAATTCGTTTTCCAGAGATTTTTTAAGTTCTTTCAGCTTTTCAAAAAGATGATTTGTTTTGTCTCTTAAAGCTGCACCATGTTCTCTGAAAAGATTTTTGTCATTGACTTGTGTCTGTACTTTATTCCAGAATTCCCTAAGTTCATTCCATAGTACATTATCATATTCACTGAGTGATTCGACTTTGTCTTTAAGTTCTTCCATTTCTGACTTATATAAACCGTATAGCTTTGATGATAGCACAACAAAGTGCCACTCAGCTTGAGCTCTTGTGATCAGATCTGGTCTTTCCACTCTTATTTCGTCAGGAAGAAGACTATCTGATACGGAAAGTTTTCTCTCAATTTTAGTAAAAATGGTTGGAAACTCCACATCTACATCATCTTTCCATTTTTCAGACATGGCTTTGTAAAAGTCTTCTGTGGCTACAGATTCAGGAAATGTGTAAATATTCACGACATTTTCTTTTTCAAGAAGTTCCAAGGCTACAAGCATTTTTTCATCCTTTTCATTGGAACCCCAAAGTACTAATTTGCGTCTCATAATACAGTGTAATTAAAAATTCAAAAATTCATTATGTAATAAAATCAAACTTAACCATCGTTTATACTAAATTGTGTTTCACCAGATATTCTGCAATCTGGACAGCATTGGTAGCAGCTCCTTTTCTTAGATTGTCGGCTACTATCCACATATTCAAACCATTATCTACTGAGTCATCTCTCCTGATACGACCTACAAATACATCGTTTTTATTTTTTGCATACAACGGCATGGGATATTTAAAATTGGCAATATCATCCAGTACAGTCACACCATCCGCATCATTCAGTAATTTAGTAACATCATCCAGATCAAATGGCTTATTAAACTCCACATTGACGGACTCTGAGTGCCCTCCATTTACAGGAATTCTGACTGCGGTTGCCGTTATTTTAATACTGTCATCTCCGAGTATTTTTTTTGTTTCATGGACAAGCTTCATTTCCTCCTTTGTGTATCGGTTGTCCAAGAATACATCACATTGTGGTATGGCATTTTCGAAAATCTGGTAGTGATACGCCATTTCAGATTTTTCAGGATGCTTGCCGGCTTTCTCTGCTTCATATTGATCCACAGCTTTTGCACCTGTCCCTGTAAAAGATTGATAAGTAGATATAACCAATCTTTTTATACCATATTTTTTGTGTAAAGGTGCCAATGCTACGACCAGTTGAATCGTGGAGCAATTGGGATTTGCAATGATTTTGTCTGCTTTGGTTAGTTCAACGGCATTTATTTCGGGAACTACCAATTTTTTTGTTGGATCCATTCTCCAGGCACTTGAATTATCAATCACAAGAGTTCCCTTTTCTGCAAACTTTGGTGCCCACTCCAGAGATGTACTTCCTCCTGCAGAAAAAATAGCTATATCAGGTATCATATTTACAGCATCTTCCATGCTTACGATAGGGTATTCTTTACCTTTGTAAGACACAATTTTTCCGACTGATCTGCTGGACGCTACAGGTATATACTGTGTGATGGGAAAATCAAATTCTTCCAGCACTTCATTCATCACCCTTCCTACCAGTCCGGTTGCTCCAACTAACGCTACTTTCATAAAAAAATTAAATCTTATTGACCCTTTAAAAATATTTTAAAGCTTTATTTCTATATTTGCTTTTTTGTGAGCGGATTCTAACCATAACCGCTCTATAAAAGATAATATTTAAGAAAAACTCTGATACGAAACACCTTCAATTAAAATGAAACGCAAAGATATACTTTCATTCAATACTATTGGCTTATCAGTCAGAAGATATTTTTATATTATACTCTTATTTATAGCAATTATGGATGTAGCTGCACAGTTAAAGCTCGATTTTAATAGTGGCAATATTGCTGATGTAAAGTGGGAAGGAAGTATCTCTAATTTTAAAATAAATGCCGAAGGTCAGCTGCAACTTAATGCCACTGTGGCCGGAGAGTCTCAAATATTTACCAAATTTAGAGTACCTCCGGACAGCATACAAGTAGATTTGTACTTTAAACTTCAGTTTGCTCCATCCAATGATAATTTTGGTAAAATTTATATTTTTACTGATAATATCAATGAATCCCTTGCTAATGGGTACTATCTCAGACTTGGAGAAAACGGCTCAAATGATGCGATTCAAGTATGGAAACTTGAAAAAGGTGTTCCGGCATTATTGGGTTCGGGAAGGATGGGAGGAATCAGTGCGGACCCAGCAGATGCAAGGATCCAATGTAAGATTTACAGAGATGGGTTATGGGTTATGGCTACAGATTATGCCGGTAAAGTATTGTATGAGGATGATCTGGAGTTTTCGGATCCGACACTTATGATACAGGATTCCATGTATTTTGGAATGTATTGTAAATATAGCACCACCCGCGTCGATAAATTTTTTTATGATGATATCCATATCAAAACTATAGAAAAAGATACCATCGCTCCAGGGGTAATTTCAGCATCTGTGATTGATGACACTACCATTAAAGTGATATTTACCGAAAGTGTCGAAGAACTTTCAGCAAAAAATGCTGCTTATTACTTTGCTGATAATGGATTAGGATCTCCTGAAGTGGTGCTATTCTCAGCAACAGCACCCAACGAAGTTTTACTTAAGTACAATTCCAAAAGGATTATGAGTGGGATATTTTATACTATGACGATAGATGGAGTTAAGGACAGAAGTAATAATAAGAAAAAATCGGTCGTATCATTTGTTTTGACCATAAAACCACAAAAAGGTGATTTGATCATATCCGAAGTACTCAGCGATCCGTATTCCGGAGGAGATGATTTTATCGAATTATACAATACATCAAACAAATTTCTGAAGCTGGATAGTCTGATTATAAAAAATGCTCAAAAAAATGAAAGCAGAACCGTTTTGACTGATTTTATTCTGCTGCCTGAAGCATATGTTGCTATATCCAGGAATACGGAGTTTTTGAAAATGACCTATAAAACACCTGGGAATGCCAATTTTATAACAGCGACATTACCTTCATTTAACGTAGATGCTGCCAATTTTTCCATCATATCCACTATCGATAAGCAGCAGATAACTATAGATTCATTTGATTATGCAGAAAATTACCATTTCCAACTCATAGATGAGACCAAAGGTGTAAGTCTGGAAAGGATCAATTTATCAACTCAGACAAATGATAAAAACAACTGGCATTCCGCTGCTGCTCAGGTTAAATATGGCACACCAGGGTACAAAAATTCGAATTTTACCAGTCCTGAAAATATTCCGGATGAGTTTGGATTGATCCCTGATAAAAAAACATTTACGCCGGATGGTGACAACTTGGATGATTTTATTTTGTTAAATTATAAAATGGATAAACCAGGTTATCTTGCTACTGTCAGAATCTTTGATGCGGAAGGTTTTCCCATAGTCGACCTAGCCAACAATTTTTTATTGGGTACAGAAGGATCGATCAAATGGGATGGTGTCGATGGAGAAGGAAATACCATGCGGATGGGCATGTATGTAATTATGACGAGGTTATTTCATCCTGACGGAAATGTCAGAAATTTCAGGCATGCTGTAGTAGTAGCCAATAAATTCTGAACTTAAAAATAGTTTCCGGTGAAAAGAGTAGCAGGCATTGGCAATAAGATAGTGGCAGCAATGATTCTGTTAATTACCATTACCGCTATATTCATACCATCCATAGATTTTACGGAACGGTTGCAGGATTATTTGGTACATATTCTTTTTTTTCTTATAGTATCGGGATTGATAGGACTTATTATAAGCAATAAAATAATCCTTTTTACTAGTTTTGGTTGTGCAGCTGCTTTAGCCCTTTTCTTAAAAAACGCATCTAATGCAGAACTGAAAAACCCACAAGCCAATCATCAGGATAAACTTACTGTAGTGCATATTAATCTTAGCCTGATAACCGATGTGGAGACAGTCATTAAAAACATCAATGAATCATCTGTAGACTTAATTTCTTTTCAGGAATACACGCCGGATTGGGCTAATATCATTCCAAAAATTGCTAAGGAAAAATTCCCTTATAGCCACGAGGATGTAAGAATAGACTTGTTTGGAAAAGCATTATTTTCGAAGCATCTTATTTATAATTCAACCGTCATAAAATATGATGATATTCCGAATATAGCCATTGAAATATTAAAAGATAATCTGAAGTACAAGGTACTTTCAACTTATATGACGCCAGCTCTGGAAAAACAATCGAAATCAATAGCCAAAAGTCAATTTGCAAAGCTTGAAAAATACGTAGAAAATGAAAAAGGGGGGCTGATTGTTTTGGGGGAATTTAATCAGGTATATTGGTCACACGATATAATTGCATTCAGAAACAAAACTGGTTTGTTAAACAGCAGGAAAAATGTTGATATATCGACGCTGAAAATGCCGTATGACCATATTTTTTATTCACCATTTCTGGAATGCTCTCGTTTTGAAGAAGTAAATGATAATCTTGCAAATCATATCGGGTGCAAAGCATCGTTTCAGATTAAAATCGATAAAATCAGACAAAGAAATTAAGAACTATGAAAGTAATCAATTATACATGTACTCCCTTTGATGCATTGACTGTAAACGAGTTATATGATATCATGAGATTAAGACAGGAAGTATTTGTGGTCGAACAAAACTGTCCATATCTAGATGCAGATGGTAAAGATTTATATGGATTTCATGTCATGGGAAAAGATGATGAGGGAACATTGCATTGTTGCACGCGATTACTCCCGCAAGGAGTTTCATATGATGGTTTTTTATCCATAGGAAGAGTGGCAAATTCTGTAGAGGTAAGGGGAACAGGTGAAGGAAAGCGTCTTATGACTTTTTCTATAGTAAAAATCAAAGCGTTATATCCCGGAAATCCCATTAAAATCGGCGCACAGGCATATTTAAAAATTTTTTATGAAAGCCTTGGTTTTATGGATATAGGTTTACCTTATCTTGAAGATGGTATTCCTCACATTATAATGGTGATGGAATAAATTAAAAAAGCCCTCTGCTTTCAGAAGGCTCTTTTTCTTCGCTAAAGATTTTTTTCAATTTATTTGAAAAGAATATCAATCAGAGACTTGGCGTCTCTACAGTTAAGAGCCGACATAAGTCTAATATGCTGCCTGAAAAAATTAAAAATAACAAATTATTATTATTATAATATATAATTAATTGTATATAAGATATATAATTAATTATATTTAATTTACGACCAAAAACGAACTTTACAATGGAAACATTGTTTGCCTATCATTTTTTTTCATGCTTGAAGCCTGTTTACAATAAAATTATGGACATATATTCCGAATGCCTATGAATTCTTTCTTAATTGCTCTGATATAAATTAGTCTTTAATCGAAACTTCAAAAATTAACCACATGCACATTATAAATAAGAACGGCATTTTTTCTGACTCCAAACGGTGGATTATTACCATACCCAAGGGCTGAAGGTATAATAATAGTACCCTTACCTTCTTTACCAAATTTGCTTAATCCGATTTTTAGACCGCTGATAGCGGTAGATAATTTTATTTTGATGGTCTGGTCTGGCGGTGACTGATCAAAAACAGTGTCATCAAGATATCTGGCCGTGTAGGTCATTTCCACGATATTTGTTTCAGCAGGCCTTTCAGCAGATCCATGATTTTCAATTACAACATACACTCCTGCGGTATCAATAGGTAACCATCCCAAATTATTCAGATAGTTTTGAATATCTACTTTTTCAACTTCATCGCTATTAGAACATGCTGAAGTGATGAGTAGACCCAAAATCAACGATACAGAAGTAAATTTCATATCTCACCTATTAAAAATCAAACACTTCAATATCAAACGCCAGGACAGCAAAAGATCTTCCGCTTATTTCTCTGGATCCATAGCCATACTTTGACGGAATCAATAAAGTACCTTTGCCACCGCGGCCAAATTTTGGTATTCCAATCTGCCAGCCTTCAATGACTGAGTACAAAGGAAATTTAGCTTTGACAGCAGCATCAAATGTACCACCATCTAAAAAATATCCCCGGTAAGTTACGGTTACTTCACTGGTTATTTGCGGTTTTTCAATATCTCCCTCACTTTCGGTTACATAATAAATACCGTCAACGGTTTTTTGAGCGGTCAGATTTTTTGATTTAATATAGTCTTCTATCAGTTTTGTATCAAGCGCAAATTGCTCTTCTACGCTCAACGTATCGTCACCACACGAACCCAAAATGAATACAGACAAAAGGAGAAGAAAAATATGTTTCATGAAGATAATATTTGCATAAATAATGTAAATGATGCCATTTCAATCTGCAAATATGTCACTCTCTTTTTAAATGACCACTATATTATCCAGTAATTATTGAATTTCACTCTGGTTTTTTCTGTTTTCGCTAAGACTGCATTCCAAAAATTGCAAATAACCATCAATGCCTTCTACAAACGGTCTGGGTTTACTGATTACTTTTTGGTCATTAGTAGCAATAACATAAAGTGGCTGCGAATTTTGCTTGAAATTCACAATTTGAAAATCAGCCCATTTGTTACCGACATTTCTCAGTTTTCTGCCGCTATGTTCGGAAATATATACATTAGAAAGTTTTTTGTCCTCATCGACATACAGTGATATTAATACTACAGAATCATTCAATATGGCACGTATTCTGTCATCCACCCAAATATGTTCTTCTGTTTTTCTACAATTGACACAACCATGTCCAGTAAAATCTAGCATGACAGGTTTATTTACTTCTTTAGCATAACTTACACCCTCAAAGTAATCCTTGAAACAATTAATATTATTTGCACACTTTGAAAAAGAAGGATATTTGGATTTAATCGATGCGTCCACATCCTGTGGTTTTATAAAAAAGTTATAATGTGCCGGAGGAGCCAGCCCACTCATCAGGGCCAAAGCATTATAATCTCCTGTTTTTTCATTTATTCTAAACCCCGTAGAAAGATAAAAAACAAGCAATACGGATAAGGCTCCGAAAGTCATTCTGGTAAAGGATATTTTTTTCAAAGGACTATCATGAGGAAACTTTATAAATCCAAAGAGATAAAGTCCCATGGCAATAAAAACGGCAATCCAAATACCCATAAATAGTTCATATTTCAATATTCCCCATCCATTGGTCATATCTGCTACGGAAAGAAATTTGAATGCCAAGGCCAATTCCAAAAAGCCAAGCACTACTTTTACAGAATTCATCCAACTGCCGGATTTTGGCAAGGTATTGAGCCACGCTGGGAAGGCTGCAAATAATCCGAATGGCAGTGCCAAAGCAGATGAAAAGCCCAACATGACTAAAAAGGGCCCCATGTATTCTCCCTTGGTGGCGGCCTGAACTATAGCAGTCCCAATAATAGGTCCTGTACACGAAAAGGAAACCAAAGCTAGGGTAAAGGCCATAAAAAAGATACCAATCAACCCACCTTTATCTGCAAGTCGATCACTTCCTGTACTCCAGCTACTCGGCAAGGTTATTTCATAAAATCCAAAAAATGAAAATGCAAAAGCAATAAATATTACAAAGAAAAGCGTATTGGCAATCCAATTGGTCGACAATCTGTTGAGCGCTTCAGGGCCGATGAAAATGGTAATTAAGAGCCCAATGAGTACATAAATCACAATAATAGATGCTCCGTAAATTAATCCATTCACCCAACCTTTTCTTTTTGTATCTTTTGTAAAAAAGCTGATGGTAATCGGTAACATAGGAAAGACACAAGGAGTAAGCAAGGCCAGAAGACCGCCAATAAATCCAAATATAAACGTCCACAAAAGTCCTTCTTTCTTTTCATCAGTTCCACCACATGTACTTAGCGGTGATTCATAAGTTGCCGATAGGGTAGGTATCTTTTGATCGATTTTATCACCATTTATGATTGCACCAACCCCAAAATCTGAAACATTACTGTCCTCTGTTGATGCAATATTTGCAGAAGATATGGAATCTTTGTTTCCCATATTTTCATCTTCGCTTTTTACGTTGATGCTTGCTTGGCTTTCATCGTTTTTCAAATTCAGTGGTGCAGCTCCATCCGGAGGTATAGCAAAACTAAACTCAGCATCCGTAGGTGGAAGACATTTTTCATGATCACATGCCATAAAATTGACATACCCTTTGATGGGTTTTGAAGCATCTTTTACCCTTATTTTTTGGACTATAACAAAAGGTTTATCTGCTGTAAATTTAATCACATTTACACCAAAAAAAACATCAATACCCTCTTTTTTGGACCCTGTTTCTATTGCCTTACCTATCAGTTCTATGCCTTCACTGGATTCATAATTGATGGTAGTAGGCACAGGCCCATCATCAGATGTATATTGTGAATAGACAGTCCATCCCTTGTCCACTTTTGCTATATACTTCAGATTATATTGTGTTGTATTAATTTTTTCAAGTTCGAATTTCCACTTTACGGGATTCAATATCTGTGCGGACGCCTGTATTGAAAACAAAACCATCAGGGCATTAATATATATAAATTGCTTCATCGTGACTAAATTGAAGTTTGTATTAATTGAAATTTAAACTAAAATTGACATCTGTCGGGGGGAGGCACTTGGCTCCGTCGCAGGTCATGAAAGTGACATAACCACTGATATTGCCACGGTCAGTTTTACTTATTATTTTTGAAAATATGGCTTTATCCTTAAACTTGATTACTTCCACTTCAAAAAGATGATCAAACTCTTTCATCGCTGCTGACTTTTCATCAAAACTTACGACTTGTTCATCTATAACAAACTGTGTGGGAACAGGACCATTGTCGTCAGTAAATTGAGAATATAGTATCCATCCCTTCTCTATCGTAGCTGTAGCAAGTATTTCAAATTCCGATGTATTAATTTTTTTAATCTCAAAGCTCCAGCGAACAGGAGTTGATTTTTGAACTTCCAAAGTATCCATTGATGAAAAAAAGTAGGGAAATAAAAAGATTATAATATACATATTAAAATTATTATACATTTTTAGAGTGTTCATTGTCTTAAATTGGCGCAAATATATAGCTATCAAAACTAAGTTAAAGTGACAATAGTTACCTTTAATAAAAGTTTAACGCCCTTATTTTAAAATAAATATCACAAAAACAATAATATTTAAAACTTTAAGGTGTTTCATATCACGTTTTCAAAGTATTAAACTTAAAGGTTTTTGTAAAATAATATCTACTTGCCCAAATACTAATGATAAAGCAAGCGTCAAAACGAAAGGATTTTAAACAATAATATAGTATAAAAAATCAGTTATACCATTTTACCAATGTACTTCCCCAGGTAAATCCACCTCCAAATGCTGTAAGCATAAGATTATCCCCTTTTTTTAATACAGGTTCATATTCCCATAAACACAAAGGAAGGGTTCCTGCAGTGGTGTTACCATATTTATGTATATTTATCATTGTTTTTTCTTTGGGTATGTCAAGCATATCGCCCACAGCGTTTATAATCCGCATATTTGCCTGATGAGGGACCAACCATGTGATATCATCCACAGTCATATTATTTCGCTCCAGCACCTGATTTACGGTATTTACCATCCCATTTACGGCAGCTTTAAATACAGGCTTGCCATCCTGATACACAAAATGTTCCCTTTTAGCAACGGTTTCGGCAGTAGCCGGTTTTAGTGAACCACCAGCTTTCATATGTAAAAATTCACGTCCGGATCCGTCAGAACGCAACACAGAATCTATCACTCCGTTACCGTCAGTCGTTGGTTCGAGCAGGACGCCACCGGCACCATCCCCAAAAATAATACACGTGGTTCTATCCGTATAATCCACAATAGAAGACATTTTATCGGCTCCGATGATGATCACTTTTTTATACATGCCCGATTCAATAAATTTTGCCCCTGTAGTCAATGCAAAGAGGAATCCCGAGCAAGCAGCATTGATGTCATAACCGAAAGCACTTTTGGCACCGACTTTATCTAGGATGGTATTGGCTGTATCCGGAAAAGCTGTATCGGGTGTCACCGTGGCGCAGATCAGCATGTCAATTTCATCCGGTGTTGTATTTGTTTTGGATAAAATCTGCCGCACCACTTCTGCGCCCATGTCAGACGTTGCCTTGCCTGGAGTTCTTAATATACGCCTTTCTTTTATGCCTGTCCTTGTAGTAATCCATTCGTCTGTAGTATCTACCATTTTCTCCAGATCTGCATTGGATAAAATATCATCCGGAACGTATCCGCCAACCCCAGTGATTGCTGCATGGATTTTACTCATATTGTTTTGAATTTAACCATCTTTATAAAAGTGGCTCAAGATAAGGTATTTTTAATTTCAGGATGCTAATACTGAAAATTTTATCATAATAAAATTAATTATTTTACATTTTTTTATAACACATATTTGATTGTATATTAATAAATTACGAATATAATTTAATATAAAATTGCATTTCAATCATTCTTGCTGTAAGCTTTTGGTACAGGAATTGTAATACATTAAATGTCAGTTTTACAATACAATACGAATTAAAATAATTTTTAATGTATTTTGAGAAAGCTGCATTTATTATTAATTTTTAAATAAATCCATATGAAAAGGTTTCCACTTTATTTTGTTGCTGTGTTGTCATACTTATCCGCCACAGTGTCTTTTGCAAATGATATAAAAATAAACTTTGCTTCAGTCAATATCAATGATGCGAGAAAACAAGCTGGATCTGAGGGCAAACTACTGTTTATTGACTTTCATGCGGCATGGTGTAGCCCGTGCAAATGGATGGACCAAACCACATTCAAAGATGAGAAAGTAGCTAAAGTACTGAATGATAATTTTGTATCCGTTAAAGTTGACATTGACGAATTGGACGGTTACGAACTTAAAAATATTTATGATGTAAAATATTTGCCTACCATGCTTATTTTTAATTCTCAGGGACAGCTTCTGGACAGAGTGGAAGAAACATTGTCTCCCCGTAAACTGCTGGTATTGCTGGATAAACATAATGCTCCTGAAAACAAAGTAATCATCAGGCATGATTTTAACACTGCACCTTCGGCTTCTTTAAAAAATACAGAAGTTATCCTATCTGAAAGTATGCAGCAAACCAATGATGAGTTTAACAAATATTTTTTTAAGCCACAAACTAAAAGTGTCTTCAGGGTGCAGGTAGGTGTATTTGAAAGATATCAGGGGGCCAATGAAATGGTCAACACTTTAAGGCAATTGTTTACTGAGCCAGTCACAGTGGTCAATGAATACAGAGATAACGCACCGGTTTTTAAAGTGAGAATAGGTCAGTTTAGTTCCAGTGAAGAAGCAGAGAAGTTTAAACAGATCTTGAAAAACGAATACAATATGGAGGGTATCATACAGTAATAATACCTAAAGTTAGGATTTCAATCCATTACAAAATTGACCAATGAATTCTAAATAGACAAAAGAATGAGTTCAATTCTAATTAAAAATATTAAAACCATTTATGGTATGCAGACACAGCCGCTTTCTTTCAAAAAGGGAGCGGCTATGTCCGTAGTTGACACATTGAATAATGCATTCATACTTACTGACAAAGATAAAATTGTGGATTTCGGGCCGATGAATGTTGTACCGGAGAGGGCCGACGAAATCATTGACGCTACTGATAGGCTAGTCCTGCCATGCTGGTGTGACAGTCATACGCATATAGTCTATGCCGCACCTAGAGAAGGTGAATATGTAGATAGATTGCGAGGTGCAACTTACGAAGAAATCGCCCATAATGGTGGTGGAATACTAAATTCAGCCAGAAAACTTCAGGAAACATCGGAATATGATTTATATGTTTCCGCCAAAGCAAGACTGGATGAAGTCATCGCATATGGTACCGGGGCAATTGAAATAAAAAGCGGTTATGGCCTTACGACAGACAGTGAACTAAAGATGCTCAGGGTAATACGCAAGCTGAAGGAAAATTCTCAGGCTACTATCAAAGCAAGTTTTCTGGGAGCTCATGCTATTCCGACCCAATATAAGGGTAACAGACAGGCATATATTGATCTCATTATTCATGAAATGATACCTCGTGTAGCTGATGAAGGACTTGCTGACTATTGTGATGTATTTTGTGACAAGGGATTCTATACTGTGGAAGAGACAGACCAAATCCTGAAAGCAGCATCAAAATATGGACTAAAAGCTAAAATACATGCCAACGAACTAGCTATCTCAGGTGGCGTGCAGGTAGGTATATCAAATCATGCCGTCTCGGTAGATCATCTGGAAGCTATAGGAAAGGAAGAAATAGAAGCACTTAAACAATCCGATACCATTCCGACAGTACTGCCTTCCTGTTCCTTTTTTCTGAATATTCATTATGCTCCGGCAAGAAGAATGATAGATGAAGGCCTTGGTATAGCTATGGCTACGGATTATAATCCGGGATCCAGTCCTTCAGGAAATATCCCTCTGCTCTTGGCATTTGCTTGCAATAATATGCGTCTTCTGCCCTTAGAAGCTTTTAATGCGGTGACCATCAATGGCGCCTGTGCACTAGAATTAGGTGATAGTCATGGCTCTATTGCTAGGGGAAAAGTGGCTAATCTCATCATCACAAAACCCATTCCTTCTCTGGAATATATGGTGTATGCATTTGGGAGTAGACATGTGGATAAGGTTATTTTGAGAGGAATGTTACAATAAAACCAATTCGGGGATTAGTTTTTTGTATTGTTCAAATGAAAATCAGCAACCATAATCAAGCTCATATTGTTAATTGCAAACGGAAACCAATTTTTCTGTAATTTTTATCTAAATGATATTGCAGGAATTTTATTTGTCTTTATTAACGAAATTATTATATGTTTCTACACATTCATAAATCAAAAATCCATCGGGTAAAGGTCACTGAAGCCAATCTGAATTATGTAGGTTCTATCACCATAGACGAGGATCTGATGGATGCTGCAAATCTGTATGATGGAGAAAAAGTCCAAGTAGTCAATAATAGCAATGGCGAAAGAATAGAAACATATGTTATAAAAGGACCTAGAAGTTCAGGCGTGATATGTCTCAATGGAGCCGCTGCCCACAAAGCTGCCATCGGTGACATTGTTATCATAGTCAGCTATGCCATGATGACTCCAGAAGAAGCCAAAACATATAAAGCCGTCGTAGTATTTCCTGACGAAAACAACCGACTAAATTAAATCAAACTTCATAAAATCAGGATATCAACATATCCGCAGCGTCCTGTTATGCAAAAACATCTGGTAAAAGGAGTAAAAGTAGGTATTTTTTTTGCAGTCGGTATGATCATATTATACCTGGTCTATCAGCGGCAAAACGTAGCTTTTCAGGCAGATTGCAGTGTCAAAGATATTTCAGTTGAAAATTGCAGCTTATTGAAAAAAGTAGCTGGAGATATTGGGAATGCTAATTATTACTGGGTTATCGTCACGATGATGTTGTTCATGCTGACCAATATTTTAAGGGCTTTACGATGGAAAATGATGTTTAATGCCATCGGATATCACCCAAGGTTTATCAATCTGTTTGGGACTATCATGATCAATTACCTGGCCAATCTGGGCATACCAAGATCAGGAGAGGTCATCCGTGCCGGGCTGATATCAAAGTATGAAGATATCCCGGTAGAAAAAGCACTCGGCACTATTTTTACCGACCGGATATTTGATGTCATCATGCTGGCCATAGTCATCGGATTAACTATGCTGGTAGGTGGAAGCGATTTTCTTAATTACCTGGATGAAAATATAAATCTGGCTCAAAAATTTAACACACTTTTAAACAGTCCGATTTTTATAGTTGTATTTCTGGTATTTGCCGTCGGTATTACTTATTATGCATATTCATATCGGGACAATATTAAGAATTCAATCATTGGTAAAAAAATACTTGGTCTTGTGTCCGGTTTTTCGGCAGGTGTACAGAGTGTGAGGAAAGTAACAAGTATTCCGCTATTTCTTTTTTATACCGTTGCCATCTGGGTATTGTATTATTTTATGATGTATCTGGCATTTTTTGCATTTGTACCTACATCACACCTGGGACCAATAGCCGGATTGGTAGTATTTGTATTCGGAAGTCTAGGTATATTGATTCCTACACCGGGGGGCATGGGTAGTTATCATTATCTGGTGGGCGAAGCCTTGGCCATGTACGGAATTAATGGTTCTGATGCCTTTTCATTTGCCAATATAGTCTTCTTTTCCATTCAGATATTTGTAAATATACTTTTTGGTATCATTTCGTTGATCCTTTTACCCGCTATAAATAAAGATTGAAGATGGCCATTCAGGAAAAAGTATTTAAAAGTACAGACTTATTGATGCCTTTGGTAAATCAATGGAAAAATGAAGGCTACCGCATAGTATTTACCAACGGATGTTTTGATCTCATACATATCGGTCATGTATTTTATCTGGAAGAAGCAAATGCACTGGGCGACAAACTCATCGTTGGACTCAATAGTGACGCATCAGTAAGCAGGCTAAAAGGTCCCAACCG
>Ga0105047_10001981_pt1 | contig 36743 bp, 33 predicted proteins | sample MAT04_FD_78384 | JGI IMG/M metagenome (GOLD analysis project Ga0105047, IMG submission 78384) | Freshwater microbial communities from Lake Fryxell liftoff mats and glacier meltwater in Antarctica - MAT-04 (megahit assembly) | ecosystem: Environmental > Aquatic > Freshwater > Ice > Liftoff... | reverse complement strand
TCAGGCGGCGAGGGTGGTGAGCCAGCGTTCGATGGTGACGCTGGAGGCGTAGTGGGTGAGGGGCTCACCGGTGCCGGTGAGCCGGGGTCTCGGTGGGCGCGGTGGGGCTACGCCGGGGGGTGGTCTGGTGTGGCGGTTGGGGATGCGCACCCCGTGGCGGGTGACCACGAGGGTGCCGTCGCGTTCGAGGATCATCTCGTAGTCGTGTTGGTGGATCTCGGTGTGGTGCGTGTCGCACACGTAGAGCAGGTTGCGGATCTGGGTGGGGCCGCCTCGCGTGGACATGCGCAGGTGGTGGGCTCGGAGCCGGCCGATGCGGCCGCACCCGGGGAAGCGGCAGGTGCGGTCGCGCCATCCGAGGGTGATGCGCTGCTCGCGGGTGGCGAGGCGTTTGGGGGAGGTGACCGTGGTCGGGATGGCGTTCTCGGCGATCAGTAGCGACACGAGCGCTTCGGGTAGCAGTGCTTTGAGCTGTTGCATCGACATGGGGCCGTGGCCGGGGATGTGGGCGCCTTCGGCGTCGACCTGGATGGAGATGAGGTAGCGGTCGGCCAGGGTGCCGTCGCCGCGGCGGGTGGCGTCGAGCGCGGACAGGGCCATGGCCACCAGGGCATCGGCGCGGGTCACGTCGGCGTCGGGTGAGGCGTCACGGAGTTGGTCGAGCATGGCCTGCAGGGCGGTGGCGAACTGGGCGCCGCGGACGCCGGTGGCGGTGTCGGCCAAAGCCAAGAGCTCGGACTCGTTGTCGGGGGTGGCCACGCGGGACATGGCCAACGCGGTGGCTTCGGACACCTGACCGGCAGCGAAAGCCGAACGGATCCCCGGCAGGGTCGGCAGCTTCTCGGCCAGCAAACGAACCCGACGCACCTCGCCGTTGGACATGCCCGACTGCCAACCCATCCACGTGCCCGGGAACCGGGCCGTCAACGACCCCTTCAACTCCTCGACCCGCACAGCCAGCTCGACCAGCCGAGCCTGGTCGGCCGCGATGCGAGCCGCCACCTGGCGGCCTTCGATGCCCAGGCGTTGGAGCTCGGCCTGCAGGTCGAGCGGCGCGGCATCGGCTGCGATGACGTCGACCGAGCGGATTCAGAAGGGGAACATGTGTTCGATCCTACGCACCTCAGATCACCCCGGCAAGCGCTTCCTCGTAGTAGCTACCCGCAGCGGTGAAGCAACCGCAGCGGGTGGGATCGGCCCCCTCGGCGAGGGCTCGCCGCTCGGGACAGCATCGACTCGACCCACCCCCCGCCCACCAGCCACACGACCACGGCCGACAGCTGAGCCGGCCGAGAGCCGAGTCCCCGACGGTCAGCGGCCGAGCGTGGCCACGAGCACGGCCTTGATGGTGTGGAGCCGGTTCTCCGCTTGATCGAACACGATGCTGGCGTCGGAACGGAACACCTCGTCGGTGACCTCGAGTCCTTCGCTCATGCCGGTCGACTCCATGATGCGTGCACCGAGGACCGTGTCCAGGTCGTGGAACGCCGGGAGGCAGTGCATGAACTTGACCTCGGGGTTGCCGGACGCGTCGAGCAGGCCGGCATTGACTTGATACGGGGCGAGGGCACGGACCCGATCGTTCCAGACGTCCTCGGACTCGCCCATCGACACCCACACGTCGGTGTGCACGAAGCCCACCCCCGACACGGCCTCGTGGACGTCGTCGGTGACGGTGATGCGTGCACCGGTGCGCCCGGCGATCTCGGCGGCCAGGCTGGTCACGTCGTCCGGCGGGTGCAGATCGGCGGGACCGGCCAGACGGACGTCGGCACCCATGAGGGCGCCCATGATCAGCAGCGACCGGCCCATGTTGAACCGACAGTCGCCGACGAAGGCATAGCGGAGGGCGTCGTAGGGCTGGTTCGAGGACTCGTGCATGGTGAGGAAGTCGGCCAGCATCTGGGTTGGGTGCCATTCGTCGGTCAGTCCGTTGTAGACCGGCACGCCCGCGTGTGCAGCAAGGTCCTCGATCTCCGCCTGGGCGTTCCCTCGGAACTCGATGCCGTCGAACATCCGTCCGAGCACGGTGGCCGTGTCGGCGATCGACTCCTTGTGGCCGAGCTGGGAACCACTGGGATCCAGGTAGGTGACGTGCGCGCCCTGGTCGTAGGCGGCGACCTCGAACGCCGCACGGGTTCGGGTCGAGGACTTCTCGAAGATCAACGCCAGGTTGCGACCAAGCAGCTGCTGGGTCTCGGTGCCTGCGTACTTGGCCGACTTGAGCGAACCGGCCAGCTCCAACAGGAATCGAAGCTCGACAGGCTCGAAGTCGATCTCCTTGAGGAAGCTGCGGCCATGGAGGTTGAACGCCATCGGGGGACTCCTGTTGGTGTTGTGGCGGGACCGGCTCGGGCCATCAGAAGGCGGCGTCGCGTTCGATCGGGCAGGTCATGCAGTGCGAGCCGCCGCGACCGCGCCCGAGCTCGAACCCCTCGATCGTGATCACCTCGACCCCGGCCTTGCGTAGCGCCGTGTTCGTTCCGACGTTGCGGTCGTAGGCGACGACCACACCGGGCTCGAGGGCGACGACGTTGTTGCCGTCCTCCCACTGCTCCCGCTCCGCCTCGAAGCTGTCGCCGCCCGTCTCGACGACGCGCATGTGGTCGACACCCAGCGCACTGGCCATGACCTCAGGAAGCGAGGCGTGCTGCTCATCGACCCGGAGGTCATCCGGGGTGTCGCCACAGCGGATGGCCCAGGTCCTGGCCCCGGACACGACCTGGGGGTACAGCGTGACGAGGTCGCGGTCGCACATGGTGATGACGGTGTCGAGATGCATGTAGCTGCGGGACTTGGGCAGGTGCACGGCCAGGACCAGCGTCGCCGCCCCGGCACGGAACAGTTCCCGGGCGATCCACAGGACCGCCTGGGGGGTGGTGCGCTCCCCCATCCCGATCATCACCGCGCCGTTGCCGATCGGCTGCACGTCGCCGCCCTCGACGTGGGCGCGGCCCCAGTGCCCGTCCACGCCCCCCAGCCAGGTCGGGAAGTCCTCCGCCACGAACGTGGGGTGGAACCGGTAGATCGCCTCCATGATCATGGTCTCCGGCACACGTGCCGGCTTGGTCATCGGGTTGAGCGTGACCCCGCCGTAGATCCAACACGACGGGTCCCGCTGGAAGATGAAGTTCGGCAGCGGCGCCAACAACATGGTGGTCGGGTCAGCGGACTCCCACACGAGGCCGACGTTCTGCTCGACGTCCGCTTTGGTGATGCCCCCGATCAGGAAGTTCGCCACTTCAGCTGGATCCGCCGAGCCGAGCCAGTCGCGGGCCCGGGCCGACGCGGTGATGCCGACCTGCAGCTCGCTGAGGACGTGCTCGCCGACCCACTCGTTGGCGCCCGGCTGGCCGAGCGCCTGGGCGAACAGGTCCTCGGCTTCGAGGACCTCGACGCCCCGTTCGCGCATGACCTCGCAGAAACGGTCGTGTTCGGCCTTGGCGCGACTGACCCACATCACATCGTCGAACAGCAACTCCTCTGCGTTCGACGGCGTCAGGCGCGTGTGCTCGAGTCCGGGTCGGTGGACGAGGACCTTTCGCAGCTTCCCTACTTCGGAGTGCACTCCCAATGTCATGATCGTGGTCCCGTCTCTCGTGGTGATCGGTCGGAGGCCACGACGACTCCCGCGACGTCGGTGGAGATCCGGGTGCCCGCGGTGCCGGCCAGCAGCAACTCAATGTCGGCGAGGGCGCCGATTGCCGCCGGCCTGTTCGTGTGAAGGGCGAAGGCGCAGGCGGCGTCGATCTTCGGCAGCATGGAGCCTTCGGCGAACTCGTGGCGATGGTCGGCGAGCAGCGTCGTGGGATTCGCCTGCTCGATGAGCTGCGGCTCCGACCCACCGAACCCCAGGTAGGCGCCCGTGGCGTCGGTCGCCAGGATCAACATGTCCGCGCCGATGTCCTCTGCCAAGAGTGCGCTGGCACGGTCCTTGTCGATCACGGCCTCGATGCCCGACCGCACGCCGTCGCGAGTCGTGGTGGGGATGCCTCCGCCACCGGCGCAGATGACGACACAGCCCCGTTCGATCATCCACGCGATCGGTCGGGACTCCACGATGCGTCGAGGAGTCGGCGAAGCAACCACACGGCGAAGCCGGTCACCGTCCGGCGCGAAGGTCCATCCGTGCTCACCAGCGAGGGCGGTGGCGTCGTCGGAGCTGTACCGCGGGCCGATTGGCTTGGTCGGATGCTCGAACGCCGGATCGGCGGGGTCGACCTCGATCATGGTGAGCAGGGTGGCGATCGGGCGGTCCGGGGTGAGTCGGTTGCCGAGCTCCTGTTCGATCAGGTACCCGATCATCCCCTGGGTCTCGGCGCCGAGGACGTCGAGCGGCGCGTCGGGAACGCTCACGAACGCCGCCTCCTCCTCTGCCAGGAAGCCGATCTGCGGACCGTTCCCGTGGGACACGATCAGTTCGTGCGACTTCGCGATCGGTGCGAGGTGATCGCAGGCGATGCCCACGTTGCGCCGCTGGTGCTCCGGACTCATCCGCTGGTCGCGACGCAACAGCGCGTTCCCGCCCAAGGCGACGACCACTCTCACTGCGCGCTGCGTGCCGACGACATGGCGACTCCTCCGATCGGACTCCCAGCCTCGCTGGATCCGGCGCGGCGCGACAGGGTCCTTCGGCACTGCGCGTGACCGACCGGCACACCACACCCGTGCCCGAAGCTGCATCGATTGAGGACCTTCGGCCCGTGTCAGAAGCGGAACCCGCTGTCACCATTCGCACTATCCCTTCGAGAGGCAGCCGTGCCATGACCGTCGATCCCACCCAGTCCGCGCCAGTGCAGCACCGTGGGGACCCGCCCGGCAGCGAAGAGCCTGCGCCACATCGCTTGAGCCTGACCGGTGCCACTGCCCTGATCATGGGCAGCATCATCGGCGTCGGCATCTTCAACCTGCCTTCGTCGCTGGCGGGCTACGGCCCCATCAGCCTCGTCTCGATGGCGCTCACCACGGTCGGCGCCATCTCGCTGGCACTGTTGTTCGCCTCCCTCTCCAGGCGACTTCCCGCCGACGGCGGACCGTATGCCTACGCTCGGGTGGCGTTCGGCAACGGGCTCGGCTTCGCCAACGCCTGGTCGTACTGGATCACGGCCTGGGCCGGCAACGCCGCCATCGCTGTCGGTTGGGTGCTCTACGTCGAGAAGTTCGTCAACACCGATGGGAACCGGTTCGGATCCGTGTTGCTGGTGCTCGTCGGACTGTGGGTGCCGGCGATCATCAATCTCACCGGGGTCCGGAACATGGACGTCGTCCAGGTGACCACGACCGTGCTGAAGTTCGGGGCCTTGGCCTTCGTCGCCATCGTCGGACTCTTCTACATCGACACGGCGAACTTCTCGCCGTGGAACGTCAGCGGCGAGAGCGCAGTCGCCGCGGTGGGGGGCGGGATGGCCATCGCCCTGTTCAGCTACCTCGGCGTCGAGGTCGCCGCCGTCGCCGCCGGCAAGGTGAAGGACCCTGACCGGAACGTGTCGCGTGCAACGGTCTTCGGCACCCTCGCCAGCGCCGCGGTCTACCTGCTGTCGCTGACCGCAGTGTTCGGGATCGTGCCGACCGGCGAGCTCGCCGAAGCCAACGCTCCGTTCTCGGACGCCGTCAACGCCATGTTCGGGGGAACGTGGACCGGCAACGTCATGGCCGTCGTGGTGATCATCTCCGGGCTCGGCGCGTTGAACGGCTGGACGATGATCTGCGCGGAGATGCCGCTGGCGGCCGCCAGGGATGGTCTCTTCCCCGAGCGGTTCGGGCGTCTCTCGAAAACCGGGGTGCCGGCGTTCGGGATCATCGTCTCCACCGCGCTGGCCTCGATCGCCATGATCATCAACTACCTGGGTTCCAGCGGTGTCACGGTGTTCACCACGCTGGTCCTGATGACCGGCATCACCGCCGCCATCCCCTACGCGTTCTCTGCGCTCGCCCAGCTCAAGTGGCGGTGGGCCGAACACGGGGCGACCAGCACGCCGAGGCTCGTCCGCGACCTCATCGTCGCCGTGCTGTCGTTGGTGTTCTCCGTCCTGTTCATCTGGTACTCCCGCTTCACCGGCGAACGGCCGCTGGTCTACTGGGCGCCGTTCCTGCTCACCGGCGGGGCATTCCTTCTGGGAATCCCCGTCTACCTGAGCCAACGGAGCAAGATGACCCAGCCGGATCCGGTGCCGCCCGAACGTCCCTCAGCCTCCTGAACCCCTCGCACCCGTTCCACCCCCCGAACCGGTGGACGTTGATTGCGCTCTGCGCGCATCAACATCCACCGGTTGCGCGACCGAAGCCGTCGGGATCCCAGCGGATGGCACCCGGGCTGGGCCACAGCGGACCGATGAGGATGCGCCCGTCCGCCTTGACCCGCTCGAGCCAAGCCCAGACCCCGTCGGGATCAGCATGCTGCGGTGGGCATGGTCCAGTGGCGAGGTGCAGCGGAGTCGCGGCCAGGTGCCCGACGAAGGTGGCGGCCGAGCCCACGTGGAAGGCGCAGTGGCCCGGGTTGTGCCTGCCGGTCCACTCGCTCCGCAGTCCCGGCACGACCTCCTCGCCATCGGTGAAGGTGTCGATCAGGCCGGCGGCGAGCAGCGCACCGAACGCACCCTGCACCGCCCCGCTTTCGAGCTCGAACGTCTCCGCGAAGTGGGCGAGGGCGCGATCGCTGATCACTACGCGCGCGTTGGGGAAGTAGGTCCGCCAACCGTCCCCGTCGCGCACCGCCGAAAGTCCGACAGATTCGATGTGCGACAGCAGCACGGCGTCGATCGACTCGATCGCCGCGTCGAGGTATTGCACCCGCGTGAGTCGCACACCCCCGAGGTCGATCACATCGTCCATCCTGCCGCACCTCCTCCCCTCGTGGTCCGAGAATCGTTGAACCGGTGGACGTTGATCGCGCTCTGCGCGCATCAACGTCCACCGGTTCAAAAGGGGGTGGAGGGGGTCGTCAGGAGACGCGGAAGCGCCACTGCTCGAGGGCGTCGGCGAGCTCGTCGTGGAACCGCCGGCCGAGGGCCGGATCCCCGAACTGCTCGCGGGCCCAGGCCTCGTTGGCCCGCCGCTCCTCGTCGATCGCCGGCCCGCCGGCCACGATCTCCTGCGCATGCGACACCAGTGAGTCCACGTCGCGATAACCACGGAACCCGGGACCCACCACCTCGGCGAGGTCCGGTCGGTCGGGGTGCACGATGCAGGCACCGGCCCGAAGCCCCTCGATGATCGACATGGGCATGCCCATCCGGGCCTCTGGATCGACCGTGTACAGCAGGACCGACGTGCGAGCCAGCAGGTCGAACACCTCGGACCGGGGCACGTTCACGCGCACGAACGGCGGATCGTCGAGCGTCGCAGCCAGCGCCGCCACCTCCTCCGGGACGTCCTCGAAGCCGTTCGACCGGCCGAGGACGATGCCACGCTCGAGGCCGGTGATGCGGTCGATGGCTTCGAGCAGCAGTGGCCAGTTGCGCTTGGGCAGCCCGGCCGACAGCGACAGCGCGAGGTCTCGGGGACCATCGATGGTCGGCATCGACTCGTGTGAGGTGAAGAGGGGCACGAGCTCGTGCGCTCCCGGCAGCGAGGGAACGTGCTGGGGGTAGGCCCACACGCCGATGCACAACGGATGCTCGGCGATCCGGGCGATGGCGTCGGGTTCGAAGTCGAAGGAGTGGACGCGCAGCCCGAACGGTCGGCCGATGCGCTCCAGGTTGGGCAGCTCACCCTCGGCGTGCGTTGCCCAGTACACGAACAGCACGTCCGGATCGAAGGCCCGCACGGCCTCGTACAGGTCGTGCCAGACCGGCTGGCCCACCGGCAGCGGCGAGGTCGGCTCCTGCACCGAGTTGAAGGCGATCTGCCCGCCGTTGGCCTCGATGGCTGTCATCTCCTCGAGGATGTAGGTCTCCGAGATCAGCGGGAACATGGCGTTGTGCGACAGCACGCGCATCGGGCGAGTGCGGTGCACGCGGGAACGCACACGCCGGTTGTGCTCCAGCCTCTCGGGGATGTCGCACACCCGGTTCGGGGCGTAGGTCCGGTACAAGCAGGCGATGGCCGGCAGATCGAACGGTCGGTGCTCGGCCGTGAGCGTGAGCATCAGCTGCCAGTCGACGCTCGAGTGCAGGCGCTCGTCGAAGCGACATCCTTCGAGGCCGGCGCGGAGGGCGATGGCGTTCATGTCGATGAAGTTTCCCTGCTCGAGCCGTCGCCGATCCCACGGTTCGAAGTCGAGGTTGGGCAGCGCGCCCGACGGTTCGCTCTTGAGCGCCGGAGCATCCTCGATGATGCGGGCGCCGTAGAGCACCCGCGTGTCGGGCCAGCGGTCGAAGGCCCACGCCACGGCGTGCAGCCAACCCGGATCCATGAGGTTGTCGTCATCGAGAAAGGTGATGAGCTCACCTGCCGCGGCATCGAGACCGATGTTGCGCGCCGCCGACTCCCCGACACCGGCGGTGCGGATGATCCGGACGCGTGGATCATCGATCGATGTCAGCACGGCCGGTGTCTCGTCCTCGCTGCCGTCGTCGATCACCAGGAGCTCGAAGCTCTGGTGCCGCTGGACGAGCACGGTGTCGACGGCACGGCCGACCAGAGAGGCGCGGTTACGGGTCGGCATGACCACCGTGATGAAGGTGTCCAACTCGTCTGGCAACCCCTGCAACCAGGCCCGAACCGTCCACACCTCCAGCTGCCGGCGCAACGCCGCAACAGGGTCGGTGCGGACGGCCTTCGGAGCGGCGCCCTGGAGCACGGGCGACGCGATGACTGGGGTCTCGGACAGCGAGGTGAGGGTCACGATCGCCGAGCCCAGCCACTTGGCCTGGTCGGCGAGTTGGCTGCCGTGGGCCTCTCGCACATCGCCGATGCCGCGTTCGAGGTCGACCAACCAGGCGCGGATGCCGGCGAGCTGTTCGGCGAGCGAGGCGTTCTCGGCCCGAAGCGCAGCCAGGTCAGCGAGGGGGTCAGTGGTCAAGGAGTTCTCCTGGGAGTGCGCTGGGGTCGTCGGCCAAGCCGTCGATCAGTCGACGGAAGGCCGCGGCGTAGGCCTTGCTGTCGTGCACGGCGTGGACGTGCGCGGCGCCACGCTGGCCCAGCGCGACACGCTCCTCGGCGGACAGCGACAGCAGCCGACGCAGCGTGTCCTGTAGCGACGCAAGGTCGCGCGGGGCGAGGAGCAGCCCGGTGCGACCGTCGTCCACGAGATCGCTGAGGCCGAACACGTCGGCGACCACGACGGGCAAGCCAAAGGCCATGGCCTCGAGCACGCTGCGGGGCAACGACTCGACATCGGAGGCCAGCACGAAGGCGTCGGCCGCGGCGTACCAGCCATAGCAGTCGGCCACGACGGGCTCGATGCGGACACGGTCGCCGAGCCCGAGCACGTCCGCATACCGGCGCACGGCGGCACCGTAGGCATCGTCCCGGTCGCCGACCAGCACCAGAACGGCGTCTGGGTGGTCGGCCGAGATGCCGGCGAAGGCTCGAAGCAGCGACGCCTGGGCCTTTCGGGGCTCGATGGTACCGACGCACAGGAGCACCACGTCGTCGTCGGACCAGCCGAGCGCAGCCCGTCGCGCCGACCGGTCATCGGTGGCCAAGAACTCGTCGATCGCGTCGAGGGGGATGCCGTAGGCCACGTGCACGAAGCGGCGCGTATCGCCGTGGCGGCAATACAGCCCCCGGGTCTCCTCGGCCTCGAAGATCACCGCCGCAGCGGTGGACAGCGCCTCCTCGAGTCGGACCTGCGCCGACGGGTGGGCGCCGCCGGGACCATAGGCGGCGTGCACGAAGTGCTCGGGGGCATAGCTCTCGTGGATGGCCCACAGGGCCGGCACCGCGATCCGCGCCGCCAGGTCGATGCCGCACGCCGCCCCTGCGGTGTTGACGAGCACCACGGTGGTCTCCTGCTCGCCGGCGAGGAAGGCCAGTTCGAGCAGGAGCGCTTCGTGGGCCAGCGGGTCGGTCGGGTAGGTGCCGGTCACGTGCACCTCGACACCGAGCGCCTCGAGCTCCCGCCGCAACGGACCGTCGCCGGGGCTGACCACCGTGCACCGGACCTCGGGGTCGGCCAAGAGTTGCACGAGCAACTCCTGCAAGTAGAGCTGGCCACCGCCGAGGCCGAGGTCATGGGTCACGGCGAGGATCCGCACGCCGTCGGCCGCCGGCCGGTGGCGTGCCGCCACTCGGTCGGTGCGGGCTCGCTGCCCGGCCAAACGCTCGTCGTCGATGACCGTTGAGCTCGACGAGGTCCCGACCACGATCGCCGACGAGCCGATCCGGTGCCGCCCGCCGTCGGGGGCCACGCCGTCGACGACGATGCGCACGATTGCGCCCGGCGCACGGTCGCCGAGGTCGAGGACGTGCTCGAAGCCGCTGAAACCGGCATGGGGTGATGACACGGCGGCGGCCACGTCCGTGCGCGGCAGGGCCATCTGGCGTGCGGCTCCTCCCCGATCATCGACGAGCACCTCGATACGGGCGAGGGGGTCGTCGACCGACCAACCGACCACCCGCACGAGGCGATCGGTCACGAGCGAGCCGGCCACAGGGAGCTCGAGGTTGCTGGTCGGCGGCGGAGCCGGCGCCGACGACTCGGGCGGCGGCGGTATCGGCACGATCACCGTCTGGGTGTCGAGCTCGATGCTGAGGCCGTTGCTCTGGAGGACCACGGCTCCCAGGCAGACGGTCGTCCCCGGCGCGAGGTGCACCTGACCGCGCCAGGTCGCCACGCCCGTCGCAGCACGATCGTTGGTGGGATCCGGCCTCCCGAAGGCATGCGGCACACCGTCGACGGTCAACACCACGGCCCGGATCGGCGTCGACCCGGTGCGCGCCCACCCGCTCACCTCGTTGGCGCCCTGCTCCGGTACCAATGGATCCACGCCGCCTGGATATCGGAGGTCGACCACGGCGGCCACCGCCGCCTGCGCCCGACGGCCTCGATCGTGCAGCCGGTTCGACGTCCGGTCCAGGCGGCCCTGGCCGCTCGTCACGCCACGGTCTCTGTGGCCGAGGCCAGCCACGTCGATAGGACCCCATCGGCAAGACCGACGGGCCGCACACCCGTCAGGTCGGAGAGACGTCTGATGTCGAGCACGACGTCGTGTACATCGAACGGCCGCTCGGGACACGACGTCCAGCGAACCGGTCGACCGATGACCTCCCCCACGGTGTGGATCACCTCGAGCACGGTGGTGCCCTGACCCGAACCGACGTTGATGGCCGGGGGCAGGTCGTTGCGCCCGATCAGCCGGACCGCCGTGCGGGCGACATCAGCCACATGGATGTAGTCACGACGGCACGTCCCGTCGCCCCACACCTCGATCGTGCTGCCGTTGACCGCCGCGTCGAGGACCTCGCCGACGAGCCCCTGTCCCCGCCCGGATCGCTGACCCGGCCCGTACACGTTTCCGCAGCGCATCGAGGTGGCGGCCAGTCCGTAGCGCCGGGCGAAGTACCCGACGTAGGCCTCCGCAGCCGCCTTGGCCGCCCCGTACGCGCTGCGTGGCCGCAACGGATGGTCCTCGGAGATGGGCAAGGACTCGACCTCGCCGTACACGGCGCCGCCAGACGACACGAACAGCAGCGACGACCCCGGAACGTGGCGCGCCGCTTGGAGCGTCGCCACCAGCGGTGCCAAGGCGCGGGTGCTGGCGATCGGATCCCGCTCGTCGACCGAGGGCACCGACGTGCCCGCAGCGAACACCACGGTGCTGCCGGGTCCGATGACGGAGCGAAGGGTCTCGCCGTCGCCCAGGTCGTCGACCACCACGCGGACGCCGACCCGGTGTGGCCCGGGTCGACGGGCCACCAGCACGACCTCGCCCCCCGACCGGACCACGGCGTCGGCGATCGACCGCCCGAGGAATCCGGCTCCCACCACGATCGTGGGACCGCTCAACGCCTCGTCCTCCGCACGCGATGGCCCACGCCATCAGTGTGCCACGGGGCCGCGCCGCCATCGCGACGTGCCCGACGCGTCGACCGCCTCATCCGAGGGACGGGTCGATGCAGCCTCCCGGTTCGCGCGTGGGCACGGCGCCGGCACCGAAGGTGAGCTCGGAACGAAACCCGCTTCCGGACCCCCTCGTCGTCAGGAAGCGGACCACCGCCCGACCGATGGCCTCGGCCTCGGCCTGGCGAACGTCATCTCGCTCGAGGGCGGCTGCCTCGTCGGGACCGGTCAGATAGAGCGCCTCGACGATCACCGACGGCACCCCGGCTGCACCGCGCAGCACGCCGTAGTAGTCGGTGCCCTGCTCGTTGCGGACGGCCAGCGCACCGGGGGCGATCCCGGCCACCCACTGCAGGCCGAGCGGCGTGAAGGCGGCCACGAGCTCCTCGTTCACGAGCCCGGCGAGGCGCCGGGACGCCGGAGCGTCGACCTGATGGAACACGAGGGTTCCGGGGACATCGCTGGCCCCGAGGTGGCCGCCGTTGTGGTGCACCGACACCAGCACCTGCGGCGTCAGGCTGCGAGCGAGCTCGGCGCGCGAGGCGAGCGTGACCTGGCGGTCGTCGCGTCGGGTGAGCTCGACCGACACGCCCTGGGCTCGGAGCACCTGCTCGACCCGCAGCGAGACATCGAGGTTGAGACGTGATTCCCACAGGCCTGCGCCGCTCACGGAGCCCGATTCGGAACCGCCGTGGCCAGGATCGACAACGACCTGCACGGCAGGCACCGGCACCCCCGTCGCCACCACCGCCTCGCCCCCACACGGCGTCCCCACGACCCACCCGCTGCCATCGACGAGCTGAGCGCGCAGCGGCACCAGCACCCCCGAGGTCGTGCGCAGCACCCCCGACGCCGGCGTGCGACCAACGGTGGTGGTGGTGCTCGGGGCCTCGGTGGTCGAGGTCGTCGTCGCGGCGAGGACCGTGGTCGGCGTCGTGCCGCCGTCAAGCGCTCCCGGCGTCGATGACTCCGACGAGCCCGACGTACCGCACGCCGCCGTCACGAGGAGGCCCAGACACGAGGCGAGCACGAGCCGACGGTGGCGCCGAGCCCCGTTGCTCGAACGGCGATCCGTCGACATGGGTCAAGTGTCGCGCCGCCACGGGGTGGCGAGGGCGCGACACTGGGACATGAGCGACCCCGTGGACGACCGGCCAGAGGGTCCCGACGACGATGACGTCACGCCGCGGCGGCGCGCCCGGCGCATCGCCCGACGCGCCGCGCTGGCCGCGGCGGCGTTCGGTGCGGTGGTCGTGGCCCTGGTGGTCGCTGCCAATCTCGTCGTCGGGCGGTCCACCGACCGCTTCGTGGCCGACGGCCAGTCCGAATTGAGCCACCACGACGTCGCCATCGTGTTCGGTGCGGGCATCGTGGGCGACGAGCCCTCACCCATGCTGGCCCAACGGGTCGACGCCGGCGTCGCCCTCTACGTCGACGGCACGATCGACCACCTCTTGATGACCGGTGACAACAGCCGACGTGGTTACGACGAGGTCACGGTCATGCGCGACCGGGCGCTGGCCGCCGGCGTGCCCGCCGACCGCGTCACCCGCGACCACGCCGGCTTCGACACCTACGACTCGTGCGTTCGGGCCCGAGAGCAGTTCGGTGTGACCTCGGCCGTGCTCGTCACGCAGGCGTACCACACCCCACGGGCGGTCTTCACCTGTCGGTCGACGGGCATGGACGCCGTCGGCCTCCGCCTCCCCGACTGGGGGCATCGGCCCGACGAGGTCTCCTTCGGGTACTCCCGAGGCCTCGTCGCCTCGCTGACCGTCCGCGAGTGGCTCGCCTCGGCCAAGGCCGTGGTCGATGTCGAGGTGGTGCACCCCGAGCCGACGTTCGGCGGGCCGTACGAGGGCCTGGGGAGCGACACCGCCGGTCCCGGCCCGCGCTGACGCCTCTCGGCCCGAGGCCGTGCTCGACGGAAAGGCGACGGACGTGCAGACTCCCGCCATGGCCCACCACCGTCGTTTGCGCTTCGCCGTCGAGATACACGAGCCGTTCCCGGGTCGGACCTGGGTCGACACCTTTCGCGAGGTCGAGGACCTCGGCTACTCGACCGTGTTCTTCCCGGACCACTTCGACGAGGGGCCGGGTCCGCTCACCGCCATGGCCGCGGCCGCAGCCGTGACCACCACGCTCAACGTCGGCGCTCTCGTGCTCGACTGCGACTTCCGCCACCCGGTGGTCCTCGCCCGCGAGCTGGCCACCATCGATCAGCTCGCCGGTGGCCGCCTGGAGGTGGGTCTCGGGGCCGGTTGGAAGCGGGCCGACTACACGTCGGCGGGCATGGTCATGGATCGGCCGGGGGTGCGCGTCGATCGCATGATCGAGCACACGACGGTACTGAAGGGGCTGTTCTCGGGGCAGGCGGTGACCTTCGACGGCGAGCACTACACGGTCAGTGACCTCCTGGGAACCCCGGCTCCCTTCTCCGACGGGGGCCCGCCGATCCTGATCGGTGGTGGCGCGCCCCGTGTCCTGCGCTTTGCGGCGGCCACCGCCGACATCGTGGGCATCAACGCCTCGATCCACTCGGGGGAGATCGACACCGCCGCCGCGCAAGATGCGATGCCCGAGCGGATCGACGAGAAGCTCGACTGGGTGCGTGACGGAGCCGGCGAACGGTTCGACGACCTCGAGATCAACGCCTGGCTGGCCGTGGCCGAGATCACCGATGACACGACGACGTTCGCCGAGATGATGGCGCCGCTGTTCGGAGCCGAGCCGAGCGACCTCCTGACGTCGCCCCTCAGCTTGATCGGCTCCCCCGGCGACATCGGCGAGCGCTTGTCCGAGCGACGCGAGCGATGGGGCTACTCGTACCACGTGATCCCCGGCGACAAGGCGCACGACTTCGCGCCGATCGTGGCCACCCACGCCAACACCTGAGCGGGACCGGTCACCTAAGGTTCCTGCCGGACGACGAGGTTCGGGGGCAGCACGACGTGGCGAGCGAACGGGTAGCACGGCTGTCGGTCGATTCGGGCGGGGTGGAGCACCTCCGCAACATCGGGTTCGAGCTGCGGAACCAGGTCCCGCCCTCAGCGCTGGCCGGCTTCGTGCCGGCCCCGGACCGAGGCGACCCGGTCGAGATCCTGGAGGCGTCGAACGCCAGCCGGCTGAAGCACCTCGTGCCGGTGCGCTACGGCCGCATGCTCGAGTCGATGTTCCCGTTCTACCGGGGCAGCCCGGCGGTGATGGCCCACGATCTGGCGGCGTGCGCGTCGCCCAACCTCACCGTGCAGATCTGCGGCGACGCCCACGTCGGAAACTTCGGTCTCTACGCCTCCCCCGAGCGCCACCTGCTGTTCGACGTCAACGACTTCGACGAGACGCTGCCCGGGCCATTCGAGTGGGACATCAAGCGACTGGCCGCCAGCCTCGTCGTGGCGGCCCGCCAACGAGGGTTCAGCGAGGTGGACGGGCGTGACTTCGTGCAGGCTGCCTGCACCAGCTACCGGAGCCATCTGGCCCGCTACGCCACGATGTACCAGCTCGACGTGTGGTACGACCGGGTCGACGTCGAGGCCGCCGAGGAGGCGCTGGCCTCGTCGCAGACCGACAAGGCCACGGCGAAGATGATCGCCAAGGCTCGCCAACGCACGAACCTCCAGGCCCTCTCGAAGATGACGACGATCGTCGACGGCCGTCGTCAGATCGTCGACGATCCTCCGGTGATCGAGCACCTCGACGGCGATGTCTTCGCTGACCTGTTCCCGTCGTTCGAGGCCTACATGGAGACGCTCGATGCCGACCGGCGCCAGTTGATCACGCACTACCAGTACGTCGACTTCGCCCGGAAGGTCGTCGGGGTCGGCAGCGTCGGCACGCGTTGCTTCGTGCTGCTCATGGAAGGCAAGGTCCACAACGGCCCACTCTTCCTGCAGATCAAGGAGGCGGAGGCCTCGGTGCTCGAGCCCTACGTCGGCCGGGCCGAACAACCGAACCACGCCCAGCGCGTGGTCGAGGGCCAACGCCTCATGCAGGCAGCATCGGACATGTTCCTCGGGTGGACGACGGCCATCGGCCGTGACTTCTACTTCCGCCAGCTGCGCGACATGAAGGGCGCGGCCGACCTCACCACCGTCAAGCGCCGGCATCTGCGAACACTGGCAGCGAGCTGCGGGTGGGCGCTGGCCCGGGCGCACGCCCGCTGTGGTCGAGCGGTGATGATGTCGGCCTACATCGAGGGCCCCGACAGCGACGGCACCTCGTTCGATGACGCCATGGCGTCCTTCGCCGAGGACTACGCCAACCAGGCCGAGCGCGACTACGTGGCGCTGGTCGATGCCGCGCTGTCGGGCCGCATCGTGGCCGAACCGCCACCCGTGACGCCGTCAGCCTGAGCTTCGGGCGAAGGCGGCGACGAGCACATCGCCGTCGACGTCGGCCAGCCGGTCGACCACGGCGTGGGCCGCAGCCAGGTCCTGGAAGGCCGCAGACCCGGGCTCGGCGTTGGCTTCGAGGGTGCCGATCACCGTCATTCCCGCTGCCAGGGCTGATCGGACGCCGACCATCGAGTCCTCGAAGGCCACACACGCGTCCGCCATCACGCCGAGCCGATCGGCCCCGAGCAGGAACGGTGCCGGGTGGGGCTTGCCGTCGTCGTAGTCCTCGGAGGCCACCACCACCGACACGAGCGAGCCGAGGTCGAGCAGCTCGACGACCGCCGCCACCTCCCGGTGGGTGGAACCGGTCACGATGCCGACCCGTGTCCCGCCGTCGACCAGTCGGGCCATCAGCTCTCGCCCACCCGTGAGGGTGCGCACCGGGAACCCCTCCGTGAAGAGCTCTTCGCCTTGGGCCACGATCCGTGCGTGCCACGCCGTGACGTCCCAGCCGAGAACGTCCTGCACTCCCAGCTCGGCGTGGACGTCTTGCCAGGCCCGGCCGACCCATCCGGCCGCCTGCTCGTGGCCGATGGGCATGCCGGTGCGGGCCATGACGCGGACGACGGCTTCGGTCATGAGCGGCTCGCGGTCGACCAGGGTGCCGTCGAGGTCGAACAGCGCACCGGCAAAGGAGGGAGACGTCATGGTGACGCCGCCCAGGTGCCTGCCCCGGCCGGCACCAACGTGCCGTCGGGAGACGGTGACAGCACGACGCGCACGATGGGATGGCCGAGTCGATCCACGCCGAGCTGCTCGACCTCGGCCTCAGGGTCGACCAGGCCGGCGCGGCACCAGGCCACCAGCCGTGCCCCAGCCGCAACATCCGGACCGGTCGGCGGCTGCCACTCGACCGCGGTGACCACGCCGACGCCCACGCCCGAGCCGGCATTGAGGTAGCGGGACCACGTGTGCTCGCGGTCGCCGGTCGTCGGTGCCGAGAGTGGCAGGTGGGTGTGGCCGAGCACCACGAACGGCTCGTTCGTGGTGCCTTCGGGGAACTGTCGGCGGACGGCGGCGAACAACAGCTCCTCGTCCATGCTGTAGAGGTCGCGGCTGGCCCCGAACACGCGGCCCACCACGGTCAAGGCGTTGCGCTGACGGCCGCCCAGCAGACCCGTGGTGGCGTCGGCGGTCGGCAGGCCGGGTTCGACGGCCAGCAGTGGCACGTCACCGATGGTGGCAGCCAGCCACGTCCCCAACCGGCCGAGGAAGGCGAGGTCGGGCGCGTTCCACGCGTCGGTGTGGTGGCCGTGGGTGATGACCACGGGCGGCGAAGAAGGTGCGCGCACCACCAGTGCGTCGTGCACCTCGAGGCCGGGGTGGTGCAGCCCGAGGTGGTCGACCACCAGCGGGTCGGCATAGGCGTCGTCGTGGTTGCCGATGACACGGTGGTAGCGACCGTGCAGGTGGAACCCGGAGTTGATCCGGTCGTAGATCCCCGAGTTGTTGGCCACCGTGCGGTCGAGGTGCTCGGTGACGAGTGCTCGGCGCAGTCCGGTGCGGAGTCGCCGAGGCAGCACCGTAGAGCAGAGTCGGAGCACGTCGTAGCACCAGCCCCACGCCGAACCCCCCACCATCCAGAAGTCCTCGACGTCGCCGTTCTCCACCAGGTGCCAGGCCTCGGCCGCATAGTGGTCGAGCATTACCTCGTAGATGGCACCGGTTCCCTGCCGACGCGGCCAGTCGTGGGGGCCGGCGGGGACGCGATGCAGGTCAGAGGTGACGACCACCGGTCGATCGCCTCGCAGGTGGCCGATGGCGGCGAACGAAGGCGCGTGGACGGCTCCGTTGGCGGCGGCGGCCAGGCTGGCTGCATGGGCCGGGTGCCGTCGGCGCACGATGGCGTTGTTCCGGGCCGCCAGCAAACCGACCGCCGGCCACAGCACGGGCGTGGCTGCGCCGATGGCGATGACCTTCAGCACCGACCAGGCGCCGGGCCCGAGCACGCCCACGACACGGCCGCCGTCGAGGCGGTCGGCCAGGGCTGACGCCCGCTGCACGATGTTCGTTGCAGGTGCGGTCCGGTGGCCGCGGTCGCTCATTGGCGCAAGAGCGAAAGGAGCCGGAGGAGCGTGAGGTACAGCCACACGATCGTCACGGTGATGCCAAAGGCGCCGTACCACTCCATGTACTTCGGAAAGCCGGACTTCGAGGCGTTCTCGATGAAGGCGAAGTCGAGGGCCAGACTCATGGCCGCCACGATGGCGATGACCACGGAGATGCCGATGCCGAGTGGCGTCGGATCGTTGTAGAAGGCCAGGTCGGCACCGAAGAAGCTGGCCACGAAGGCCACCAGATACATGGCGAAGATGCCCAGCATCGCACCCATCACGATCATGGCGTAGCGCTTGGTGACCTTGATGATCCGGGTGGCGTACAGGAACATCATGGCGCCGAACACGGCCATGGTGGCGCCGACGGCCTGGAGCACGATGCCGTCGAACTGCAGCTCGTAGACCTTCGAGATGGCGCCGAGCAGCAGGCCGTAGGCCAGCGCGTAGACGGGCGACAGGAACCGCGCCATCGTGGGCTTGAAGGAGATGACGATGGCCAGCACGAAGCCGAAGATGCCTGCGACCCAGAACCAGCCGGGCACGTCAGCGGCGTAGGTGACCTGCGGCCCGGTGGTCGTCTCCACGGTGGTGGAGGACACTGCCACCTGCGACCAGGCGTAGGCACCGCTGGCCAGGAGGAGGATCCACAGCACGGCGGTGGCGGTGATCGTCCCACCGATCGTCATCGTCGAACCGCTGGGCGCGTCGACGGCACTCCGGGTGCCCGTCGAGGCGCCGGCGCCGTAACCGGCGGCGGCCCAGCCGGCTTGGTCGGTCACGGCCGGCTTGAACTTGTCTTCGGTCAGGATGGGGTTGTTTGACAACGCCATGATGATCTCCTCGAATCGACGGTGAACGAGAACAACTCTACTGGTCGGGGTCCTTGACCCGTCGTCGGGCGGACCATGGCTTGCGGGCTTGCCGAGGAATCTCCTCGGCCACGGGGTGCACCGTGATGTAGGAGCTGCCGATGGCTTGGGCCATGGCCGCCGCCGGCAGCGCCAGCAGCGCGCCGGGGGCACCGAGGATGGCGCCACCGGCGATGACTGCGCCGAAGGCGACGGCTGGGTGCAGCTCCATGGTGCGCGCCGTGATGCGGGGAGCCAGCAGGTAGTTCTCGATCTGCTGGTACACGACCACGATGGCGATCACCCACAAGGCGTCGATCGGGTCGTTGGCCAGGGCCACGATGGTCGGCAGGGCACCAGCCAAGTAGGTGCCGATCACCGGTACGAACTGGGAGATGACGCCGACGAACACGGCAAGGGCGAGGCCGTACTTGAGGTCGATGAGGCTGAACGCGATCCAGTGGAAGGCGGTCGACACGAGGGCCAGCAACCCGCGCGAGGACAGATAGCCGCCCGTCTTCACGATGGCCAGGTCCCACGCCTCGATGACGCGGTGCTGGCGTTCCGGCGGCAGCGTCGAGCACACCGCCCGACGGAGTCGAGGGCCGTCCACCACAAGATAGAAGGCGAAGAGTCCGATGGTCAGAAGTCGGAACAGTGCGCCGACGGCGGTGAAGCTCAGGGTGACGGCGTTGCCGGCCAGGCTGGTGGCCGCGCCGCGAGCGGGGCCGTCTTCGGCGGTGAGCTCAGCGCTGATCTCGTCGGCGTTCAGATCGGCGCCGAAGTTGTCGTTGGCGAACTCGACCAGCCGGTCGACGTAGGTGGGTGCGTTGTCGATGAGCTGTGCGGTCTCATCGACCACCACCTTGCCGATCGCAGCCATGAAGCCGACCATGACCAGCAGCACGGTCAGGAACACGGTGGCGGTGGCCACGCCCCGGCGCCATCCGCGCCGGTTGAGGGCGTCCACCGACGGCTCGAGGGCGAAGGAGATGAACAACGCCACCAGCAACATGATGAGCAGGTCGCTCGTCCGGCCGAGCAGCCACCGTCCGATGTCGATCCCGACGTACAGACCGAACCCGAGGAGGATTGATCGAAGCACCCACTTCGGCATCTTGTCGTCGCGTGGGCGCGCCGGGCTCTGGTCGGCAGTCACGTCGTCGGGCACGCCGAGACGGTGCCACGCCGTCAGCCCAGCGCGGTGGATGCCGTGTCGTCGCTGACCGGCAGGTCGATCTCGAGGCCGCCGGGAACCGGGCGCCAGGCCGGCGAGTCGATGCCGGTCTTCCGGTCGCGTCGGCCCTGCACGTTCACCTTCGAACCGGTGCCCTCAGAATCGAACCGCCAGCCGTGGGCCGTGCACACGAGCTCGCCGTCGAGCACGATCCCTTCGGTGGCGAGATCCGCCCACTGGTGCGGGCAGCGGGCATCACCAAGGTGCAGCCCGCCGAACTCATCTCGCCAGGCCACGAGCCGCCGCCCGTCGACGTCGATCGGGGTCACCGACCGTGCTCGTCCGCCGTCGTCGAACGGTACGCGCACCCAGCTCACGATGAGCCTCGATCAGCGGTCGGGGCCGATGTAGGGCAGCGGGTTCACCGGCTGCCCCTTCAACCGGACCTCGAAGTGCAGGTGGGGTCCGGTGGACAGACCGGTCGAGCCAACGGCGCCGATGACGTCGCCTTGGCGCACCTGCTGGCCGACCGTTGCCACCAGAGCGCTCTGGTGCCCGTACAGGGTGCCGATCCCGTTGCCGTGGTCGATCACGATGCAGTTGCCGTAGCCACCCCGCTCGCCGGCGATGACCACGACGCCGTCGCCGACGGCACGGATCGGTGCTCCGGTGGGGGCATCGAAGTCGACGCCGTTGTGCATGCGGGCCACGCCGTAGACGGGGTGGATCCGGGAACCGAACGCCGACACGATGCGAGCGCCCTTGACCGGCGGAAGGAAGATGGCGGTGGTGAGGATGGGTGGCAGCTGATCGGCCTGGGCCGTGGCCAACGTCTCGGCGATCCCGTCGGACACCTGGTTCGCCGCCACCTGACGCCGCTCGTACTCGGCTCGCCGTTCGGCCGACTCGATGAGCAGGCCCTGCTGCTCGAACATGGCCGTCTCGACGGTGGTGCGGGCCTGGACCTGTTGGCCTCGCTGGCGTTGCAGGTCGCCTTCACGGAGCGCCACGAGGTCGCGGGCGCCGACGGCCGCGGCCTGCTGGGCCCGCAGCTCGACGATGAGGACCTGCTGCGCCTCTCGGAGGCGGCGGACCTTGGCGATGGAGCGGTTGGCATCAAGGGCCACGGCGTCGGCGTAGGTGACGGACATGGCCAGGTCGGTGGCGTTGTCGAGGCCGAGCAGCGCGGCCGGGGGTGGTTCCGCTCCCCCGGCGATGTAGGCCCGCACCGCCCAGTTGCGCAAGGTGACATTGGCCTCGTCGAGCTCATCAGCCGTGGCCGCCAGGCTCGCCTCCACCTCGGCGACGTCGGCATCGGAGGCGTCGACCGCGGCCTGGGCCTCTGCCACGTCCGCCTCGACCGTGCTGATGCCGAGGTCGAGGTTGGCGATCTCCAGGTTGAGGTTGCCCACCAGGGCCTGCGAGCCGAGGAGTCGGTTGAAGAAGTCGAGCTCGTCGGCGGCCACATCGTCGTACTCGTTGGCCAGTTCCTTGAGCGTGGCCTGCTGCTCGGGCGAGAGTCCGTTGGGGGCCGGCGTCTCCGTCTCGGGACCCTCGGGCAGGGTGGTGGTCGTGGACTCCTCGGGCGGGGCCGTGGTGGTCGGATCGACGCCGGGCGCCGTGGTCGACGTGGTCGGCGGCTGCGTGGTCGACGTGGTCGTCGGGGCGGCAGTGGTCGACGTGGTGGACTCTGGCAGTGGCTCGGCAGCCTGCGCACCGCCGGGGGCGACGTCGGCCACCAGGAGCACGAGCGAGAGCGCGCCGATGCAGGCGTGGCGCGTTCGTCGTTGCGGCATGGTGCTGACCCCGGTTCGAAATGCTCTAGACGTCGAGGAAGAACGATACGCCGATGGCGGCGGCTGCGGTGGCCAGGCCCATGCCGGCCGCGCCCAGGAACACATAGGTGCCCGTCATCTCGAGGTTCGTGAAGGTCAGGCCGTCGAAGAGGGGGATGACCTCGGGCGACGGGAGGTTCTCCTCCAGGAAGGGTTTGAAGGCGATGAGCGACACGATGGCGATCGCCGCGCCGATCACCCCCTGGACGAGGCCTTCGAGCATGAACGGCAACCGGATGAACGAGTTGCTGGCCCCGACGAGCTTCATCACCTCGATCTCGCGACGGCGCGCGTAGATGGCCAGCTGCACCGTCGTCAGCACGATGAGCACGGCCACGCCGGCCAGGACCAGGGCCACACCCACTGCGGCGTTCGAGAGGAAGGACGAGATGTCCTGGATGTCCTGGATGGCCTCGCTCTCGCGCGACACCTTCAGCACACCGGGCTGTCCCTCGAACTGGCGGCTGAGGTCCTCGACCGACGCCGCCTCCTTGTTGATGGGTTCGATCTTGAACGAGGTGGGGAGATCCTCGGGCGTGATGGCCTCGACCAGCTCGGGCACATCGCTGAAGATGTCCTTGAACTCGGCGAAGGCGGCTTCCTTGTCGACGAACTCGACGCCCTGGACCTCGGGGTTCTCGTCGAGGTTGCGGGCCACGACGTCGATCTGCTCCGGCGAGGCCTCGGGTTGCATGAACACGACGAACTTCACGTCACCCTGCCAACGCTGGGTGGCGCGCTCGACGCCCTGCTTGGTCATCACCGCCGTGCCCACGAGGGCGAGCGCTACGGCGATGCAGAGCACCGACGCGGCGGAGATCACCACGTTGCGGCCGAGGTTGTTGGCCGTCTCGCGAATGGCGTAATCGAACTTCATGGCCATGTCAGGTCGCTCGACTCACTCGTAGACGCCGCGCGCCTGGTCTCGGATGATGGAACCGCGGTCGAGCTCGATGACCCGACGGCGCATGGTGTCGACGATGGTGCGGTCGTGGGTGGCCATGACCACCGTGGTACCGGTCTTGTTGATCCGCTCGAGCAGCCGCATGATGCCGACCGAGGTGGCCGGGTCGAGGTTGCCCGTGGGCTCGTCCGCCAGGAGGATCAGCGGGCGGTTCACGAACGCTCGGGCGATCGACACGCGCTGCTGCTCGCCACCCGACAACTCGTCGGGCATGCGGTGCTCCTTGCCCTTGAGCCCGACGAGCTCGAGGATGGCGGGGACCTGGGTGGCGATGACCGACTTGGGTCGGCCGATGACCTCGAGGGCGAAGCCGACGTTGCCGAACACCGTCTTGTTCTCGAGCAGCTTGAAGTCCTGGAAGATGCAACCGATGTTCCGGCGCAGGTAGGGCACCTTCGCGCTGGTGAGCTGGGCGACGTCCTTGCCGGCCACCCAGATGCGCCCGCTGGTGGGGTGCTCCTCGCGGTTCAACAGCCGGATGAACGTGGACTTGCCCGATCCAGAGGCCCCGACGAGGAAGACGAACTCTCCCTTGTCGATGTTGAGGCTCACGTCGCGCAGCGCGGCGGCGTCGGCCTTGTAGGTCTTGCTGACGTTCTCGAGACGGATCATGTTACGAACACGTTACCAACGTGAAGGACGGGGACGGGGTCACCTGGACCAGGGCGATGCGGGCGCGTCGGCCCAGCCGGCCACGGTAGACGCCCCGGGCACGCACATCGCGGCATAGGGAGGAGCCGCCGGTGGGATCAGTCGACGTCGACCCCGGCCGGATCGGCGCCGGCCCGCTCCCAGCGGAGGTAGGCCTCCATGAACGGCGTCAACTCGCCGTCGAGCACCGACGCCACGTTGCCCACCTCGTACCCGGAACGCAGATCCTTCACCATCTGGTACGGGTGCATCACGTAGCTGCGGATCTGGGTGCCGAAGCCCACGCGCTGCTTCTCGCCTCGGAGCCCGTCCATCTCGGCCTGGCGCTCCTGGCGGGCCACGTCGGCCAGCTTGGCCTTGAGGACCTGCATGGCGCGGTCCTTGTTCTGGTGCTGGCTGCGCTGGTTCTGGCAGGAGACCACGATGCCGGTGGGCAGGTGGGTGAGGCGGATGGCCGAGTCGGTCTTGTTGATGTGCTGACCACCGGCGCCCGACGCTCGATAGGTGTCGACTCGCAGGTCCTTGTCCTCGATCACGATCTCGCTGTTGTCCTCTTCGATGAGGGGCACGACATCGAGGGCGGCGAAGGCCGTCTGGCGCTTGCCCTGGGCGTTGAACGGCGAGATGCGCACGAGCCGGTGCGTGCCCTTCTCGGCTCGCAGCAGCCCGTGGGCGTAGCGACCCTTGACGATGAACGTGGCCGACGAGATCCCCGCCTCTGATCCGGCGGTGACCTCCTCGAGCTCGGTGGCGAACCCCCGTTCGGACGCCCAGCGCAGATACATCCGCAACAGCATCTCGGCCCAGTCCTGAGCGTCGGCGCCGCCCTCGCCCGACTGCACGGCGCAGACGGCGTCGTGGTCGTCGTAGTCGCCAGTGAACAGCGACCGGAGCTCGAGGTCCGACAGCTCGCGCCCGAGGTCGGCCAGGGCCGTGGTGATCTCGGGCTCGAACGACTCGTCACCCTCTTCGCGAGCCATCTCGGCCAGCGTGGTCGCATCGGCGAGCCGTTGGTCGAGGTCTTCGTAGAGCTCGATGTCAGCGATCACCGACGACAGCTCACCGGTGACCTTGCGGGCCAGGTCGGCGTCGTCCCACAGGTCGGGTCGCGACGCCTCCGTCTCGAGCTGCGGTCGGACGCGACGGTGGTCCTCGATGTGCAGGTAGTCCTCGGCCTCGCCGATGCGCGCCCGCAGGCCCTTGATCTCGTCGCTGAAGTCGCGCACTGGCTCAGACCTGCCCGTGGCAGAACTTGTACTTCTTGCCGCTGCCGCACGGGCACGGAGCGTTGCGCGGGGTCTTGTCCCAGTCGCTCTTGACCAAGGGCGCCTGCGCCGGCTCGTCGTCGAGCGCAGCCGGGAGGGGCTCGCCGGCTTCGGCCGCCTCGGCCCGCACCGCGTCGGAGATCGACGCGCTCATGGACTCCGAGGGATCGGACGGGGCCGAGTACTGGACGTTGATCGCCTCCGGCTCGGGCTGGAGCTGCTCGGCCACACGCACCTGGGCGTGCATCACGTACTTCACGAAGTCCTGGGCGATGGCCTTCATCATGGCCCCGAACATGTCGAAGCCTTCCCGCTGCCACTCGACGAGCGGGTCCTTCTGGCCCATGGCCCGAAGGTGGATGCCCTCGCGCAGGTAGTCCATCTCCGACAGGTGCTCACGCCAACGCTGATCGATGATGCGCAGCATGACCTGGCGCTCGACATCCCGCATGGCCTCTTCGCCGAGGTCGGCCTCACGTTGTTCGTAGTACGCGAGGGCCTCGGCCATGAGGACCTCGTAGATCTCGTCGGTCGACGAGCACTGCTCGAGCCGCTCCTGGCTGACCTGGCTGGGCCAGTAGGCGGCGATCTCGGGGACCAGGCCTTCGAGGTCCCACTCCTCGGAGAACTCCGAGACGCAGAAGGCGCTGATGATGGTCTCGATGGCCTCGGCGAGGTACTCGAGCGCTTCGTCGCGCAGGTCGGCGTGGTCGAGGATCTGGCTGCGCCGGGCGTAGATCACCTTGCGCTGCTGGTTCATGACCTCGTCGTACTTGAGGACGTTCTTGCGGGTCTCGGCGTTGCGCTGCTCGACGGTGTTCTGGGCCCGCTCGATGGCCTTGGTGACCATCTTCGCCTCGATGGCCTCGTCCTCGGGCATGGCCTTGTTCATGACCCAGCTCATGGCCCCGGTGGCGAACAGGCGCATGAGCTCATCCTCGAGCGAGAGGTAGAAGCGGCTCTCCCCCGGGTCGCCCTGGCGGCCGGAGCGCCCACGGAGCTGGTTGTCGATGCGGCGGCTGTCGTGGCGCTCGGTGCCGAGCACGTAGAGACCTCCCAGCTCACGGACCTTGTCGCCCTCGGCCTTGCAATCGGGCGCGTGCTTGGCCGTCAGCTCCACGAACCGGGCATGGCCCTCCTCGGTGAGCGGGTCGAGGCCCTCGGCGCGCACCTCGCGCACGGCCAGGCCCTCGGGATTGCCGCCGAGAAGGATGTCGACGCCACGGCCGGCCATGTTGGTGGCGACGGTGACCCCGCCCAGCCGGCCGGCCTGCGACACGATCTCGGCCTCGCGCGTGTGCAGCTTGGCGTTGAGGACCTCGTGCGGGATGCCCTTCTTCTCGAGCTCCCGGGCGATGGCTTCGGACTTCTCCACCGAGATGGTGCCCACCAGCACGGGCTGGCCCACATCGTTGCGCTCGGTGATGTCGGCCACGAGGGCATCGAACTTGGCCTGCTCGGTGGCGAAGATGACGTCCGGCTGGTCGAGGCGGACCATGGGGCGGTGCGTGGGGATGGGCACGACGTGCAGGCCGTAGGTCGTGTAGAGCTCAGCGGCCTCCGTCTCGGCCGTGCCGGTCATGCCGGCCAGCTTGTCGTAGAGCCGGAAGTAGTTCTGGATGGTGATGGTGGCGAGCGTCTGGTTCTCCTCGCGGATGCGCACGCCCTCCTTGGCCTCGACCGCCTGGTGCAGGCCGTCGGACCAACGCCGACCTTCGAGGATGCGGCCGGTGAACTCGTCGACGATCTTCACCTCGTTGTCGGCGACGACGTACTCCTTGTCGCGCCGGTAGAGCTCCTTCGCCTTCAGCGCGGCCTGGAGTTGGTGCACGAGGTTGGTCGACACCTCGTCGTAGAGGTGCTCGATCTCGAGGGCACGCTCCACGGCGGCGACGCCTTCTTCAGTCGGCGCCACCGTGCGCTTCTCCTCGTCGACGTCATAGTGCTCGTCGCGCTTGAGGCCCCGAACGATGGAGGCAAACTTGTAGTACATCTGCGCGGCATCGGCCATGCGGCCAGAGATGATCAGCGGCGTGCGCGCTTCGTCGATGAGGATCGAGTCGACCTCGTCGACGATGCAGTAGGCGTGCCCCCGCTGCGTCTGCTGCTCGCGGCTCATGGCCATGTTGTCGCGCAGGTAGTCGAAGCCGAACTCGTTGTTCGTGCCGTAGGTGATGTCAGCCGCGTACTGGGACCGCTTGTAGGCGGCGTCCTGTTCGCTCGGGATGATGAGACCGAGGCTGAGGCCGAGCCATTGGTGGATGCGGCCCATCCACTCGGCGTCCCTCCGAGCCAGGTAGTCGTTGACCGTGATGACGTGGACGCCGTCGCCGCTCAAGCCGTTGAGGTACACCGGGAGCGTCGAGACCAGGGTCTTGCCCTCTCCGGTGCGCATCTCGGCCACCCAGCCGAAGTGCAGCGCGGCGCCGCCCATGAGCTGGACGTCGTAGTGGCGCTGGCCGATGACCCGGGTCGACGCCTCGCGCATGACCGCGAACGCCTCGATCAGCACGTCGTCGAGGCCCTCGCCGTTGTCGAGCCGCTGGCGAAAGTCGCTGGTGCGGGCCTTCAGCGCGTCGTCGGACAACGCCTCGAGCTCCGGCCCGTAGGCACCGATCTCGGGAACCAGCCCGGCCAGCGCCTTGATCTTGCGGCCCTCGCCGGTGCGGAGCAGCTTGTCGAACAGTCCCATGGAACGATGGACTCTACCGGGACGCAGCGGCGTCGTGGTCCACGGCTGTCCGAAGGCCCTCGATCACGTCAACGACGCAGCCCTCGAAGGCCCGATACCAGGGCGGCGCGGGTGGCCGCCTCGCGCTCGGCCACCTGACGCTGCAGTGCCGCGAGGGCGTCGTCGAGGTGGGTACCAACGCGATGCTCGTCGAGGTCGAGCCTGGCCGACAGGCTGGCGACGTCGGTCCCTGCGGCCCGCCCGGCCAGCACCTGACGAGCCAGGTCGTCGACGATCGGGGCCGCCTCTTCACCCGGAACCAGCTCACCGGCGGCCAGGCGGTCGACCTCGGCGAGCACGTCGGCAGCCGTCTGATCGTCGAGCACGGACTCGCCGGCAGCGAGGGCACGCACCGCCGCCAGCGCGACGTCCCGGGAGCCGTCACGCACGACGGTGCCCACGGCTCCGACACGGATGGCGGCGAGGGCCGACCGCTGGTCGTCGGGCGTCACGAGGGCGAGCACCCTCGTGTGCGGCGCCACCTCCAGCACGGCCTCCACCGTCTCCACCGCGGGCACGTCGCCCAGGGTCAACGTCATGACCGTCACCGACGGCGGGATGGCGGCCGCCTTGGCCCGAGCCTGCTCGAGGGTGGCCGCCTCCCCCACCACCTCGACGTTGGGATCGCTCTCGAGGGCCACGACCAGCCGCCGGCGATCGAGCTCGACATCGTCGACCACGAGCACGCGCAGCGCGCCGTCGAACCAGACGTCCGGACCGAGGAATCCCATGACGTGATCGTGCCAGACGTCAGCCCGGCGCGCCGACGAGCGTCGCCGCCACGGCGAGAAGCGTCAACGGAGTCGATCGCAGACGAGACGACCGACCATGCGGTTGGCCAGATCGTCGTTGGTGGGCCGGTCTCCGGCATCGATGCGGGCCCTGGCCTCGGCCAGTCGCTCCGGACGGATGGACGGCTCGGCCAAGAGCTCGTCGAGCAGGCCGAACGGTATGACCTCGTTCGTGCGCCCGCGGTCGGACTCCCCGGCGGTGTGCGGCCGCCGCAGCGCGGCCAACGAACATGCCACCTGCTTGTCTGTTGGTTGCATCCGTGCTCCTCCGGTACGAGGCGCCGCCCTACGCCCTGTGCAAGGTGTCGGCGTCCTTCGGCTCGGGCTTGAGTGCCACTCGGCCGAGCACGAGACCATCGACCGCGTCGGCGCCTGCGCCGAGCAGAGCCAGCGATGCCGCCCGCAACGTCGCCCCGGTGGTGCAGACGTCGTCGACGAGCCAGCAGCCACCCGCCACGGGGCGACGAGCCACGAACCGGAGCCCGTCCTGCCGTTCGGTCGCCGACCGCCCGCACTGCGCATCGCCCGCCACCCGAACAAGGAGGCTCGCGCACGGCAGGCCCCACTGGCTGGCGACGGCTCGGGCTAGGACCTCGGCGTGATCGAACCCTCGTCGGCGCCGTCTGGTGGAGGTGGTCGGGGCCCAGGTCACGGTGGCGGCCGAGCCCGGGCTGGTGACCTGGCCCAGGGCGATGCCCAGGGTGCGCAGGAGTTGGAGTCGCCGACCGTTCTTGGCGTCGAGCACGATCCTTGGCAACGGACCCTGGTAGGCCGCGAGCGCGTGGAGCGATCGCAGACCCGCGGGCACGGCCAGCGGCGGCGGAGGCGCGAGGTGCGCAAGGCAGGCACCGCACACCACATCGGGGCTGGGGCGACGACAGCCAGGGCACGGCGCCGCCAACAGCAGGCCGAGCAACGAGGGACGACGGGCAGGAGTCACCCTGGCGACGCTAGGGCGGGGGTGTGACAGGCATGATGGTGCCGGCACGGATCGCCAGACGGCGCCTCGCCTGCGACGCCGGCGCCCCGAGCCCGTTGGCTACTGCGGGAAGAAGAAGGGTGGGTCTTCCTCGGCCAAGATGGCCTCCATTCGGTTGCGGATGGCCGCCTTCGTGTCGGGGTGCGTGAGGATGTAGAACCGCTTCTGCTGGATGGCCTCGACCACGTGGTCGGCCACCTCGGCCGGGGGCATGCCCGCCTCGATGACGGCCGAGATCATCGAAAGGGCCTCGGCCGGCGTCTCGTCGACGCCGCCGTCGACGAATCGATCGGGGCGGTTTCGCTCGGACTGGTGGATCTTGGTGCGCACCCACGCCGGGCACAGCACCGACACGCCGACCTCCGAGCCCGTCATCTTGAGCTCGTGGAACAGCGTCTCGGAGATGGCCACCACGGCGAACTTCGAGGCCGAGTACGGACCCATGAACGGGGCCGCGAACAACCCGGCCACGCTGGCCGTGTTGACGATGTGCCCCTCCCCCTGCACCTTGAGCAGCGGCAGGAAGGCCCGCATGCCGTGCACGACGCCCATGAGGTTCACGCCGAGAACCCAGTTCCAGTCGTTGTCGGTGAGCTCGTCGAGCATGCCGCCGCCGCCGACGCCGGCGTTGTTGCAGAGGACGTGGGCGGTGCCGAACGCGTCGACGGCGAGGTCGCGCAGGGCGTCGACCTCCGCGGCATGGGACACGTCGCACACGAGCGTCGCCACCTCGGCGCCCGCCGCCCGCAACGAGGTGGCCGCCGCCTCGAGGGCGTCGGCTTCGATGTCACCGAGCACGAGCTTCATGCCCGACGCCGCGAAGCGCTCGGCCATGGCCAACCCGATCCCGCTGGCGCCACCGGTGACCACGGCGACCTTGTCGTTCAGTTCTTGCATGTGCTGCCCCCCAGCGCTCGACCGCACGGCGGCGGCGTGGCGGATCATAGGATATTGCACACGTCCTGCAACCAAGCCGTCACCTCGGGCGCGACACGGGGCGGTGACGCCGCTGCGCCACCGCCCCGCGACCGATCGTGCGTCCGGCGATCAGTACCGGTAGTGATCCGACTTGAACGGGCCGTCGGCGGGGATGCCGAGGTAGTCGGCCTGCTCGGGCGTCATCTCCGTGAGGCGGACGCCGAGGGCACCGAGGTGCAGGCGTGCGACCTTCTCGTCGAGGTGCTTGGGCAGCGTGTACACGCGGTTCTCGTAGTCCGCTCGATGGCCGAAGAGCTCGATCTGGGCGATGGCCTGGTTCGAGAAGCTGCAGGACATCACGAACGAGGGGTGGCCGGTGGCGCAACCCAGGTTCAGCAGGCGGCCTTCGGCCAGGATGATGACCGAGTGCCCGTCGGGGAAGACAAACTCGTCGACCTGCGGCTTGATGGTGACGCGCTGCACGTCGCTCATCTTGAACAGGCCGGCCATGTCGATCTCGTTGTCGAAGTGGCCGATGTTGCCCACGATGGCCTGGTGCTTCATCTTGGCCATGTGCTCGGCGGTGATGATGTCCTTGTTGCCGGTGGTGGTGATGAAGATGTCGGCCGAGTCGATGACGTCCTCGAGTCGAGCCACCTGGTAGCCCTCCATGGCCGCCTGCAGGGCGCAGATGGGGTCGATCTCGGTGACGATGACGCGAGCACCCTGACCCCGCAGCGAGGAAGCACAGCCCTTGCCGACGTCGCCGTAGCCGCACACGACCGCCACCTTGCCGCCGATCATCACGTCGGTGGCGCGGTTGATGCCGTCGATGAGCGAGTGCCGACAGCCGTAGAGGTTGTCGAACTTCGACTTGGTGACCGAGTCGTTCACGTTGATGGCCGGGAACAGCAAGGTGCCCGCCTCCATCATCTGGTAGAGGCGGTGGACGCCGGTGGTGGTCTCTTCGGTGACGCCCTGGATGCCTGTGCCGATGGCGGTCCACAGGCCGGGCTCCTCGGCCACGGTGCGCTTCAGCAGGCCGAGCACGACCTGCCACTCCTCGGAGTCGGCGTCGGTCGGGTCGGGCACGATGCCGGTGGCCTCGTACTCGGTGCCCTTGTGCACGAGCAGGGTGGCGTCGCCACCGTCGTCAAGGATCATGTTGGGACCGGTGCCGCCCGGCCAGCGCAGCACCTGCTCGGTGCACCACCAGTACTCCTCGAGCGTCTCGCCCTTCCAGGCGAACACGGGGATGCCCTTGGGGTCATCGATCGTGCCCTCGGGGCCGACGGCCACGGCCGCCGCCGCGTGGTCCTGCGTCGAGAAGATGTTGCACGAGCACCAGCGCACGTCGGCGCCGAGCGCGGTGAGCGTCTCGATCAGCACGGCGGTCTGGATGGTCATGTGCAGCGAACCGGTGATGCGGGCACCGGCGAGGGGCTGGGCGTCGCCGTACTCGGCTCGCAGCGCCATGAGGCCGGGCATCTCGTGCTCGGCGAGTTGGATCTCCTTGCGGCCGAAGGAGGCGAGCGACAGGTCAGCGACCTTGAAGTCTTGCTCCTGCGTGCCAGCGATGGCGTTAACGATGGACATGTGTGTGGACCGAACCTCTCACGCGTGGAAAACAATCGGACGGAAAACAATCGGACGTCGTCGCGGGCTGGGGTCCACTGACGCCACTCTCGTCAGCCCGGGCGCCGCAGTGTAGGCGCCACCGGGCACCCCGAACGTGGTCCGGCGTCGTCAGGGGATGGCGAGGTGCTGCTTCAGCTCGGTGAGGATGGGCACCGGCCCGGGGTCGACGCCGGCGTCAGCGGCGAGGTGCAACGAGACGAAGTCGCCGAACAGCATGAGGTCGAGGGCCTGAGCCAACGTGCCGTCGCCGTCGGCTCGCACCTCGTCGACGCCGCCCACCACCTCGGCCAGCAGGTCGGCCGTGAGATCGAACCGGCGCCCCACCTGGGGGTGCTCGAAGTCGTGGCGGAGGTTGACCAGGCGGAAGACCTGCCGGGTCACATCACCGTGCTGGCCCCAGCCACAGATCTCGTTGTGGCACAGTTCAGGGTGCACGTTGGCGAACGCCGGGCACTTGGCGTTCTCGTTGATCTGGGTCTTCCATCGTTGGGCAGCCACGCTGCCGATGCCCCCGCCGCCGTAGACGATCGGCATCGTGCGACCGATCCGGCGGGCCAGGGCGGCAGCCTGGTTTCCGTCGCGCACGAGCGCGTCACGCCTCGTCCGAAGCTGGACGACGGCCGAGTCGATCCAGGCCCGGGCGCCGGGGAACAGTCCCATCGACTCGAGCAGGACCAGCGGAGGGATGGCCACGGCACCGAGGCCCGCCCGCGGCATGGGGATGCCGGGGGCGATGGGCACGTGCGGTGCACCCCACTCCCCCGCCAAGCGCTCGAGCTCGCCACCGGATGACAGGACGACCATCCGACCCCCGGCCGCTTCGGCCTCGATGGCGGCCTCGACCGTCTCCTCGGTCTCGCCCGAGAACGAGATGGCGAACACCACGGTGTGCTGGTCGATGAAGTTGGGGATCGAGTACCCCTTGTGCACGACCACGGGCACGGGCATGAACGGGCCGGCCACCACGGTGAGCAGATCGCCGGCCACGCCGCTGCCGCCCATGCCCAGCACGACGACGTTCTCCACGTCGTCGTGGTCGGGAAGGCCTCCGATCCCTGACGCGACCGAGACGGCGACCTCGACCTGCTCGGGCAGGCCCGCGGCGGCCTCGAACATGCCGAGGCTGTCGAGGACCTCGGCCATCAGCCGGCCTCGAACGTGGGTGCGATCCCCTCCGCCTCGGCCTTGGCCGTCAGGCGGGCGTGCTCGGCGTCATCGACGTCGTCGGACTCGTCCACGAGCATCACCGGGATGTCCTGGCGCACGGGGTACCGCCGATGCAGGCGCGGGTTGTACAGCGCCTCCTCGTCGGCGAAGTAGAGCAGCGGGCCCTTGTCCTGCGGACAGGCGAGGATCTCGAGCAGTTGCGGGTCGATGGCCATGGGGTCATCCCTTCCTGGTGGCCGAATCGGCCTCGGTGATCAGAACGTCGAGCTGGGCAACCCGCTGGGCGCACGCCGACGGGTCCGCCGCTTCCACGTTGAGGCGGAGCAGCGGCTCGGTGTTGGACGGACGGAGGTTGAACCACCAGTCACCGAGGTCGACCGTGAGCCCATCGAGGTGGTCGACGTCGGTGTCGGCAAAGTGGGTCTCCACGGCGGCGATGACGTCGGCGGCGTTGCCGACGCGGGTGTTGATCTCACCAGAGGCGGCGTACCGCTCGACAGGACGTCGCAGGGTGGACAGCGGCTGGCCGCTCACCGAGATGGCCTGGAGGACGGTGAGGGCGGCGATGATGCCCGAGTCGGCCCGGTAGTTGTCGGCGAAGTAGTAATGACCGGAGTGCTCGCCGCCGAAGGCGGCACCCGTCTCGGCCATGATCTTCTTGATCAGCGAGTGACCGACACGGGTTCGCATCGGCGTGCCCCCGTGCTCGCGGATGACCTCGGGTACGGCCTTCGAGCAGATCAGGTTGTGCAGGATGGTGGCGCCGGGGTTGCGTTCGAGCATCTCGATGGCTACGAGGGCGGTGGTGGTCGATCCGGAGACGAGCTCGCCCTGGTCGTCGACGAGGAACACCCGGTCGGCATCGCCGTCGAAGGCCAGGCCGACGTCGGCACCGGTCGAGCGGACGAGGGCCTGCAGGTCGACCAGGTTCTCGGGCTGGATGGGATCGGCCGGGTGGTTCGGGAACGTGCCGTCGAGCTCGCCATAGAGGATCTCCACGTCGAACGGAAGGTCGGCGAACACCGCAGGGGCAACGAGGCCACCCATGCCGTTGGCCGTGTCGGCCACGACCCGCAGCGGACGCAGCTCGGCGACGTCGACGAAGGAGTGGACGTGGGTCACGAACGGGGCCAGAGCGTCGTCGGCCGATCGGCCGCCCGGCTCCGCGGCAGCGGTCACGCCATCGATTGCGGACTGCTTGATGACGTCGAGGCCGCTGTCCTCGCCCACCGGCCGCGCACCGGCCAGGCACAGCTTGATGCCGTTGTACTGGGCGGGGTTGTGCGAGGCCGTGAGCTGGGCGCCAGGCGCATCGAAGTGCCCGGCGGCGAAGAACAGCTCATCGGTCGAGGTGAGTCCGAGCATGACCGCCTCGACACCCTGGCTGTTGACCCCGCGGGCGAAGGCCTCGGCGAAGGCGATGCCGCTCGGTCGCATGTCTCGCCCGATGAGCACCTTGCCGCACGGGCCTCCCTCGTCCAGCGCGAAGCGGGTGAAGGCGGCCGCCAGTGCCTCGACGATCTCCTCGTCGAGCTGGTCGGGAACCGTGCCCCGGATGTCGTAGGCCTTGATGATGGGGTCGAGTCGAGCGGGATCGATGCGCATGGCGGGCGTCACCTTACGACGTGGGCGGCTCGGCCTCGTCCGCCGATGCGGCCGACGCCGGTCGACCTCAGCGGTCGTGGAGGTCGGCGACCCGCTGCACCACCCGGTCGAATCGGACCCGATCGAGCCCGTCCCCTTCGCGACGGACGTCAGCGGGGTCGTAGCGGAGCAGCCTCGTGGCGTCGGCCCAGCTCGGGCGTCGCTCGCCATCCCAGCCCCCGGCGCCGACCGCCACCCACTCGTGTCCGTCGCGCCGATCCGTCGGATCGCGGCTGGAGAGCGGCACGCCGGCCACCTGCCTGCCCATCCGACCGATGATGAGCACCGGTCGGTCCTTGCCCTGGTTGGGGTCGTCTTCGTAGGGCACCCATGCCCACACCACCTCGCCGGGGTCCGGGTCGCCGTCGGGGTCCGGCGCGTAGTCGATGGTCACGCCGTCGATCTCGTCCGGCCCGTCCTGTTCGCCGTGCCCACCACCCATGGCCGCGCTCCCTCGTCAGTCCGGCGCCTGGAGCGCCAGCGCCTCGTCGGCGTGCAGGTCGTAGACGCCGATGGCGGCCCAGGCCCGGATGCGGAAGAGGTCGCGCAGCAGCCGAGCTGCGTCCCGCACGACGTGCACCGTCGAACGGGCCGAGTTGCTGAGTCGCACCGGCACCTCGCTCAGCGACAGCCCGTAGCGCTCCACGAGCAGGAACACCTCCACGTCGAAGGCGAACCCGTCGATGTGCGAGTGGGAGAAGATCAGGGTGGCGACATCGGACCGGAACGCCTTCAGGCCGCACTGCGTGTCGCGGTAGTCGCCGAGCAGGACGGCGCGGGTGAGCACGTTGATCAGCCGCCCTCCGAGCTCGCGGACTCGCCGTGCCCGGACCAGCGTCGTCGTCTCGGTGTGGCGACGGCTGCCGACCACGACGTCCCACCCGTCCTCGATGCGATGCAGCAGGCCGTGGATCTGATCCGGCGCATAGGCCAGGTCCGCATCGGTGAACACGAGCGTCCGACCCGCTGCCGCCAGCATGCCGGCTCGCACGGCTGCGCCCTTGCCGCGGTTGACGGGCTGGCGTACGACCAGGTCGGCGCCCGCCACCTCGGCCCGTTCGGCTGTCCCGTCGTGCGACCCGTCGTCGACGACCACGATCTCGACGCCGCCGTCGACGGCCACATCTGCGGTGGCGGCGCGTATGGCCCGAACCGTCTCGCCGATCGCCTCCTCCCGGAAGGCGGGCACGATCACGCTGAGCCGGACCGATCCCGGCGCCGGGGGCCGAGGCTGACGACGATCGAGGTGCTGACGCACGTCCCGGTGCGCAGCCCGTCGGGTGAGCAGCCCGCCGACGGTCACCAGGAGCAGGCCGATGCCGAGCAGCCATCGCCGCCCTGGTCGCCTCACGGCGACTCCACGTCACCGTCGGTCGACGCGGCGTCCGACGGCACGGCACCATCGTCAGCGACGGCGATCTGCGGCTCGGGACCCGCTGGGCGCCACGCCGCGTCGTCCGTCAGTTCGGACGCCGGCCGCGCACCGGCGTCGATCTCGAGCGCCCACGGTCCGAGCTCGGCGTCGGGCGGCGTCGGGAGGTCCGGCCGTGCATCCCAGAACGAGGGCGAGGCGCGGAGATCCACCGGTCCGGATCGCTTCAACCAGATCAACCCGACGAGCCCGAGCGCGGTGAGGAGCATCGCTCCCAGGTCGATCGACGTGTAGCCGTAGGACAGCTCGACCGAGGTCGAGGTCGGCACCACCACCATGAGGTTGGGCGCGATCCGCCACGGGCCGTC